>FWWL01001329.1_pt1 | contig 59812 bp, 48 predicted proteins | sample 2228331 | NCBI WGS metagenome assembly FWWL01 (sample SAMEA103939775, study PRJEB20133) | metagenome
GAAGGGCGCCATCAAGTGGTTCCAGAACATCTGGATCGACCGCCGGGGCGTGAACAACGACTGGAACTACTGGTACTTCAACTACAGCCCGTATCCTCTCTGAGCGTCTTCGCTCTCACGCCTCCTTGGATGGAAGAAGGGCCGGCCCCGCGGGGCCGGCCCGACTCTTTTCCCAGCGCGGATCGGGTCAGTCCGCGTACTTCACGCTGCAGCCGTACGGCTGGGTCGACGGGACCGACACCGCCTTGCCGGCCATCGCCTCCTTCAGAGCCTCCATCACGTGGTTCCGCGCACCGGCGATGTCGGCTTGGTTCGCCGTGGGCTTGTCGTCGATGCCGCCCATGTAGATCAGCGTGCCCTTGGGATCGATCACGTACATGTGCGGCGTCGTGCGCGCGCCGTAGGCCTTGCCGACCCGGCCGTCCGTGTCGAACAGGTAGGCGGAGCACTGGAAGCCCTGCTCCTTCATGAGCTTTTTGGCTTCGGCGGGCTCCAGATACCCCTGCTTGCCGGGGGCGCTCGACAGGATCGTCAGCCACACCACGCCCTTGTCCTTGGCCCACTTCTGCAGCTTCTGCATGTTGCCGCTGGCGTAGTGCTTCACCACGAACGGGCACTGGTGGTTGGTCCACTCCAGCACCACGTACTTGCCCTTGAAGGACGACAGGCTGTGCGACTTGCCCTCGGTGTCCTTTAGGGTGAACGCCGGCGCGGGCTGGCCAACCTGGGCCTGCGAGGTCTGCGGCCGTTGGGCGACGACGAGGGCCGCCGCACACAGCGCGGCGGCGGACGCGATCAGGATCGGTGTTCTCATGGTTCGTTTCCTCTTGTGCTTCGTTCCGTTCGAACTGCGTGCTGGATCAGCCGCGCGGGGCGGCCTCGAAGACGAAGATCCGGCCTGGACCCAAGCGCCGGCCGGCGGGATCCTTGGGGATCAGCAGAACCTCGATGGCTGCTGGTCGGCCCTGCAGGAACTCGGAGCGGTTCAGCGCGAGCCTCCATCCGTCCGAGGTCTTTTCGGCGCTGGAGACCGGGTCGCGGTGCCGCAGCACCCCCGGCGCCACCGGGAACGCCTCCCACGCCGCGGCGTCCGGATACCCATGGAACTCCACGAGGGGCTGGTCCTCGTCCCACTGGAGGGTTCCCTTGCCGCCCGGCGACGGCACCGAGGCCGCGGCGGCGGCGATGGCCGGGCTCGCGGCGGTGGCCTGGGTCGAAGCGCCGGCCTCGAGCGTGAGCCCGGCGCTGCCCGACTCGGGGATGCAGCCCTCCTTGCAGACCAGCCACTCCACGTCGGCCTGCAGCCGCACACGGCCGCGGGCGTTGGCCGGCGCCTGAAGGCGGACCGGCAGCAGAACCTTCCCTTCGTGCACGAACGACACGAAGTCGGAGTCGTGGTGCGCCTTGGGCGCCGGGTGCGCGAGCTCCGAAACCCTCCAACCGGGAGGAAGCTTCCAAGTCACCCGGGGCGGAACCCCGGAGTCGCCGGGGTTGATCCAGTAGACGTGCCAGCCCTTCGGAAGGTCCAGAACCACGGCCGCGCGGAGCGATCGGCCGGGAACGTAAGTGCGAGACTCGCTCACCAGCCGAAGCTGTGCGATCGGGGGGCTCGCCAGGGCCGCGAGGGCTGCGAGGGTTGCCAGCATCTTCTGCTGAGCTGTACGCTCGCGGAAGCCGCGCCGATTCCCGAGCGGCGGGGAGCTGGGACCTTCGCCGAGGAGGGAGGGGACGGCCAGAGCCGGCTGCCGGGCGTCTGGGGCAGGGAGGGGGAGAGGCCTTGGCCCCGGCTCTGGCGTGGACTGGTCGGTCCGACCCGCGCTACTTCTTGGATCGTGTGGGGTCGAAGGGGTTGGCGATCACAGGCCTGAGGAGACCGTTCAGACCGTCTGCGACGAGCTCCATGCCCCTGCCGGTGGAAACCACTCGGACGACGTTGGCTTGGAAGTTGGGCTTGCTCGGGCGCGGTTTCCTTCCGCCAGACCCACACGGCGCCGCCGCAACGACCGAATCCTGCTCGCTCATGTCTGCAAGATGGTTCTCGGGAAGCGGTCCCGACGTCTTCATACGTACAGTTGCCGGTTTCTCGGACCTATGAGTGAAAACCTCGACGAGCTGCTGTTCGGTTCCCAGCCGGAGGCCGGGGATCGGTTGCGCCTCGACGGGGTCTGCCTGTCGTTCGCCCTGCTGTCGCCGAGCCGGCACGAGGCGCAGGTCTTCTTCCTCGTCTGGCTGCAGGAGATGCACCGTCTGGGTGCGCCCAAAGCTCAGCAGGCGGCCGTTCCGGTGTGGCTCCCGTTCACCGCCGCCATGGGAGCCGCCGAGGAGGCGTTGCGCTCCATGCTCTCTGGCGAGGGCTCCCCGGGGCCGAGCTCGTTGCGCGAGGCCCTCGAGGAGGACGCCGAAACGCTCGGGTTCGAATGGGTCGCCAGGGGCAGAGCGCTCCGGGAGGCGATGGACGCCGCGGCGGCCCGTCGGGAGAGTTCCTCCCGGCAGCAGCTGGGTTCGGCCATGGAGCTGCTGCGGGAGGCGGCTTCGGAGGCCGGCATCGAGCGGCAGGAGCGGCTGCGCGAGGCGGCGCAGATCCTCCACACCCTCCTGCTGGAGGAGGGCGGCGACGACCCCGTTCTGCGTTTGCTGGCCGGGTGGACCAGCCTGCAGCGCGGGTTTCACGACCAGTCGGTGGTCTCCAACCTCTTCCAAGCGTGCCTGGGTTTCGGGCCGGGTGGTGGAGCGCTCGCGTGGCTGGCGGGCCGAACGTTGGCCGAGGCGTATCGCCGCCGAGAAGCTTGGAACGAGGTGGCCGACGCGCTGGCGTTCGCTCTGGTCTCCTCGCCGGACCCTGAGACGCGATGGGCCTCGGCCGCGGCGTTCGCCGAAGCGGAGCGCTTGCAGGATGCCTCGCGGCAGGCCGTTCAGGCTCTGCACGCCATGCCGAGTCTGGCCGCGGCGTTCTGGGCCGTTCCGAGCTTCGAGCCTCTTCTTGGCCCGTTGGGGCTGGCCGCCGCGGAGCTCGCCCGCAACGATGCCAAGCGCGCGCGGGAGTCCCTGCAAGCGTGGCGCGCCGAAGCGGAGAAGGCCAGAGTCGGGCTGGCCCGAGGCGGCCTGGACGCGACCCTGCCCGCCGCGCTCGACGAGGACCGGTCCGTGGTCGCCCGCTGGGTCGGAAGAACGCCGCTGGAGGACCGGCTGGCCGCGAGCCTCGCGGAGCAGAGGATCCGGGACCTCCAAGAATGGCTGCAGCGGCGGTTGACCGCCTCCTTCGACGAGCGGCTGGCGAGCTGGAGGGAGGCGATGGCGCGGCTGCAGGAGGAGCAGGAGGAGTTCGAGGATCGGGTCCGAGGCGCCGTGCGCCGCAAGGAGGCCCGCGAGGACGCCATCCGGGCGAGGCTCGCCGCGTTCGGCGGAACCTCCGATCACCTGCAGACCGGGTGCGCCTGGGGGCTCGGCATCGGCTGCGGAGGTCTCGCGCTATATGTCTGCGCCTTCGTCTTGGCGACCGCTCTCGGGCGGCCGTTCCGGGTGGACAACCCGGTGGCGGTCATCCTGTTCGCGCTGGTGTTCGCGCCCGCGGGCATCGCGGTGCTGCTCACGATCGGCTACACCCTTCGGTATGTGGCCTTGGAGGCCGAGGCCAACGCCGCGCTTCGGAAGGTCCAGGCGGAGTTCGACGCGGCAGTGGCGGAGCTTCAGGCTGCGCACGCCGAGGCTCTCCGGAAGGGGCGCGAGCGGGTTGAGGCGGCCGCGCAGGAGGTGCGTCAGGTCGAACGGGCTTTCGCCTCGCTCGGCTTGCCGGTTCCGGAGCGGGCCGGAGGGAACCCGGAGGCGGGCACGGAGCCTCGGTAAACTCCGCCGCATGATCGTGTTGATGAAGTACGGCGCCACGCAGGCCGAGATCGACGGCGTGTGCGAGGCGATCCGATCCTTCCAGCTGGAGCCGCTGGTGCTGCCGGGCGACCGCACCGCGGTGGGCATTCCCAGCGCGATCCCCCAAGAGGCTCGCCAGCCGCTGGAGGACCTGCTGAGCGGTCTGCCGGGCGTCAGCAAGGTCACGCAGGTCAGCCGCCCCTACAAGCAGGCGTCGCTCGAGTGGCAGCCCCAGCCGACGGTGGTGCGCATCGGCGACGTTGAGATCGGCCCGGGCACGCTGCAGGTGATGGGCGGTCCGTGCTCGATCGAGTCGGAGGAGCAGTTCCGCCAGGCGGCGCTAGCCGTCAAGCGGGCCGGCGCGCGCATCCTGCGGGGCGGCGCGTTCAAGCCCCGCACTTCGCCGTACGCCTTCCAGGGCTTGGCGGAGGAGGGCCTGAAGATCATGCGGGCGGTGGCCGACGAGGTGGGGCTGCTGACGGTCAGCGAGGTGATGAGCGGCGACGCCGTCCCCCTGGTGGCCCGCTACGTGGACATCCTACAGATCGGCGCCCGTTCCATGCAGAACTACCCCCTGCTGGTGGAGGCCGGGCTGAGCGGCAAGCCGGTGTTCCTGAAGCGCGGTCCCGCGGCCACGGTGGACGAGTTCCTTCTCGCGGCGGAGTACATCCTGCACCGCGGCAACCCCAACGTGATCCTTTGCGAGCGGGGCGTGGTGCCGTTGGACCGCAGCTACGTGCGCAACACCCTGGACCTGTCGGTGGTTCCGGTGCTGAAGGCGCACACGCACCTGCCGGTTTTCGTCGACCCCTCGCACGGCACGGGGTTCGCGCGGTACGTGCCGGCCATGGCCCGCGCAGCCGTGGTGGCGGGGGCGGACGGCCTGATGATCGAGATGCACCCGAACCCGAAGGCGGCCCTCAGCGACGGGTCTCAGGCGCTCACCCCCGAGCAGTTCGCCGAGCTGATGGCGGAGGTGCGACGCCTGGCTTCCTTCATGGGTCGCGAGGCCTGATCGGTCGCCAGCTCGGCAGAGAGGTCGGGCCGGGGCGGAGACGCCGCGGCCCGCGGCTTTCAGTCGGCCGGACCCTCGCCCGGGGGCGGGGGATTCTCCTTCAGCTGTTGCTCGTTGATCCTCTTCTCCATTTCGGCGATCCGGTTGGCGGTCTCTTCGGAGGCGCCCTTCGGGCCGCAACCGGCCGCCGCGAGCGAGGCCAACAGAGCGGTCAGAACGATGAGCCTTGCCATCGGCCGACCTACTCCAGAGCCCAGAACGGCCACGGCTGGGTCCACACCGGCTTGGACGAGATGGTCCACGAACCGCTGCCCAGACCGCACGCCGGGCGGGAGCTCACTTGGTACTCCGCCGCGTTCGGCGTCTTGGCCATGAACTCGCCCACCGACATGGACTCGGTATGGCCGTCCGCGAAGCTGAAGTTGATGCTGCCGGCGAACGGAACGTTGGAGCCGTTGATGTCGTTGGTCGACACGCAGCTGGAGTCGGTGCGGAAGAGATACGGCTTCCAAGCCTCCTCGATGGCGAACGGGTAGGCGGTGCGGCTCTCCGTTCCGCTGCTGCCGTCTAGGAAGACCGGCGAGTAGTTGATGGTCGGGTTGACCAGCTCGGTGATCAGCCAGGCTTCGGCGACGCTGGGGATCGCGCTCTGCACGCCACCCAGGAAGCTGTTTCGGAACCGGTTGGCAGAGCCCGGGGCGGTGTTGTAGGTGTTCAGGGCGCCGGTCAGCGCGAGGTTGATCGCGAAGCTGCCCATGATCTGTCCGTTCTCGCTCCACTGGCGAGGAGAGCCGGTGTCGAGCTTGCCGATCACCGGGTGGAAGAACAGGTCGATGTTCTTCACGTAGGGCAGGACCCACTTCTGCCAGGAGTAGTGGTTCATGCGGTTGTACCAGGGCGGCGAGGTGCAGCCTGCGCCGACCGGGTTGAACGGCGCGTTGCGCAGCGCGGGATTCAGCGAGGTTCCCGGCTGGCAGTCGTCGTTGCGGGGGTAGACGTCGTCGTTGTCGCTGGCATACATGATCAGCGACAGACCGATCTGCTTCTGGTTGCTGATGGCCTGCGCCTTCTTGGCGGAGGTCTTGGCCTGCGCGAACACGGGGAAGAGGATCGCGGCGAGGATCGCGATGATGGCGATCACCACGAGGAGCTCGATGAGCGTGAAGGCACGTTTCATGGCGCCTCCAGCGTATCCGCCGGATGTTAAGAGGCGTTAAACACGGCCGGAGTCCCGAAGCGGGTCGGGACTCCGGGCCGGACCCAAGCGGGCTTCAACCTTCGAGGATCATCTGCAGCAGAGCCTTCTGAGCGTGCAGGCGGTTCTCCGCCTGGTCCACCACGCGGCTCTGGGGCGAGTCGATCACCTCGTCGGTGACCTCGTAGCCGCGCCAAGCCGGCAGGCAGTGCATGAAGATCGCGTCCTTGTCGGCCATGGCCATCACCTCGCGGTTGACCTGGTACGGCTGGAACACCTTCAGGCGGTGCTCCTTCTCCCGCTCGTCGCCCATGCTCACCCAGACGTCGGTGTACACGACCTTCGCGCCCGCAACGCCCTCGGCGACAGAGCTCGTCTGACGGATGCCGTCGATGCCCTCCTCGCCCTCCAGCCGGAAATTGTCAGGTCCGGCGATGGTGAACGGGTAGCCGAGCTTCTTGCAGATCTTCGCCAGGCTGCGGGCGACGTTGTTCCCGTCGCCCACGTAGGTCACCGGCACCGGCTCCTCGCCGAACACCTCGCGGATCGTCAGCATGTCCGCCAGCGCCTGGCAGGGGTGCTCCAGCTCGGTCAGGGCGTTGACGACCGGGGGCTCGGCGTACTCGGCCAGGGCCACCACGTCCTTCTGCCAGTACAGCCGCGCGACGATCAGGCTGCTCCAACGGGCCAGGTTGAGCGCGATGTCCTTCAGGGACTCGCGTGTTCCGATGCCGATGTCGGCGTTCGTGAGGTAGACGGCGTGCCCGCCGAGCTCGCGGACCGCCGTCTCGAACGTGAAGCGCGTGCGCAGCGACTGCTTCTCGAACACCATGGCCACCGTGCGGCCCTCGACGGGCGTGATGGTGCTCGGAGCCAGCTTCCGCCGCTCCTTCAGGAACTTCGCCCGGTCGAGGATCAGAAGGATCCGGTCCGTGTCGAGGTCGTCTATGCTGAGAACGTCGTGGAGCTTCGCCGGCCGCAAGGCCGGGACGGGCACGCTGACCGGCGCCGGCACGCCCAGCACCTCGGCCAGCACGGACACGGCGTGGTCGATCTGCGCGTCCGAGATCACGAGCGGTGGCACAAGGCGCAGCGTGCGGTCGTCGGTGGCGTTCAGGATGACCTTCCGTTCGAAGCACTGGGCCACGACGTCCCGGGCGATCGGCTTCTCGAGCACGGCTCCCACCATCAGCCCGGCTCCCCGGACCTCGCTGATCGGCTTGCCGAGCGCCTTCAGCCCGCGTCGGAGCCGTTCGCCGGCCTCGGTGGCGCGGTCCAGCAGGCCCTGCATCTCGATGGTGTCGATTACGGCCAGGGCCGCCGCGCACATCAGCGGGTTGCCACCGAACGTGGAGCCGTGGTCTCCCTTCTGGAGCATCGTCGCCGCCTTGCCCCGCGCCAGGCAGGCGCCGATCGGCATGCCGCCGCCCAGGCCCTTGGCGAGCGTGAGCACGTCCGGCGTCACCCCGTGCTGCTGGAAGTGGAACCAGGTGCCGGTGCGGCCCATGCCGGTCTGCACCTCGTCGAACATCAGCAGAGCGTCGTGCTGGTCCGCCAGCTCGCGCGCCAGGCGCAGGAACGAGGTGTCGAGCGGGATCACGCCGCTCTCGCCTAGGATCGGCTCCAGCAGGATGGCGGCGGTCTGCGGTCCGACCGCCCGGCGCAGGTCCTCCTTGTCGTTCGGATCGACGTACACGAACCCGGGAACCAGCGGTTCGAACGGTTCCTGGTACTTGGGCTGGCCCGTGGCCGTAAGGGCGCCGATCGTGCGGCCGTGGAAGCTCTGCCGGAGCGTGACGATCTCGTAGCTCCCGCCGCTCTTCGACCGGCCGTGCTTCTTGGCGATCTTCAGGGCGGTCTCGTTGGCGGTGGCCCCGCACACCGCGAAGAACACCCGCTCCATGCCGCTGAGCTGGCACAGGCGCTCGGCGAGCTTGGCGGTGGGGGCGTTCATCAGCAGGTTCGAGCAGTGGATCAGCTGCTGCGCCTGGCGGGTGATGGCGCTCACCACGGCGGGATGGCAGTGTCCCAGCTGGCACACGGCGATGCCGGCCAGCAGGTCCAGGTATTCGTTGCCGCGGTTGTCCCACAGCGAGCATCCGGCGCCCTGCACGAACAGCGCGGGCATCCGGGCGTAGGTCTGCATCACGTAGGCATCGTCGAGCTTCTTGATGTCGTCGTACTTGAGCATGGCTGGTTGGAAATCGTTGCGGTCGGGTGAGAAACGGCGAAGCTGCGGTTCGGCGGGATCGGGGGAGTCGGCTGGGCCTCCCGAGGGAGGCGCAAGGGAGTGGCCGCTCCCCTAGCTACGGATGCGGGGCGGCATCGGGGTGCCCTGCGGGGCTCGGCACGCGGCGCAATGCACCATGAGGTGAGGCCATTCTACCGGGTTTCGCCCCGATTGTGCCGGAACGATTTTCGCCTCGGGCGGCCCAAAGGGCTTGCATCGGGAGTTTGGACTGGTATAACTATCGGCGTGCGGCCTCGGTCGCGCGCTTCTCCCCAAGGGGAGGGGGAAAACCAACTCTGGAGGTGTTCGAAGAATGAAGAAGATTTTCGCGATTCTCGTGGCTCTGAGCGCGATCAGCATGATCCTGGCCGGTTGCGGCCCGAAGGAAGAGGCCGGCGCTGGCGAGACCACGGCTCCGGCGGCCGAGGGCGGCGAGAGCAAGTAAGCTCAGACACGCCACACGCAACGAACGAGGACCCTCGCTCCAAGGAGCGGGGGTCCGTGGTTTGTTGAACCCGAACTGGATCAGGGGAACGGGCGGGGCCCCTCGGCGGGCTCTCCGGTTTGGAGGGCTTGCAGGGCGCGCCGCAGGCGGCCGGTCGCGTCGGCGAGCGCCGGTTCGGCCCGCTGGCTCAGGCCGGAGAGCCCCTCCTTGGCCTTGGCCACCGCCTCGGCGGCCCGGAGGCTGTCCAGTAGTTCCCGAAGCTGACGCTCTCTGCGCCGACGCTCTTCTTCGGGGATCTTGAAGTCCGCCAAGGAGGCCTGCAGCTCCACGGCCTTCGCCTTGACCCCTTCGAGCCAGGCCGGATCCCAGCGGTCCTTCAGCCGCTCCGCCTCTCGCGCGAGGTCGTTCCACCGCTGCTCGAAGTTGGCCCTGGCCTGTTCGGGAAGGACCGACGGAGGATCCGACGGAGCGCATCCGGCGAGAGCGGCCGCGCACGCGATCAACAGGCTAGCCTTCGTAGAGAATCGCATCCTTCAAAGGGTCCTCGCTGAACACCGTGCCCCCCAGCAGGCAGTGCTGGACCTCGCCGTCGATCTTGATCCTTGCGCCGGGCAGGATCACGCTGTCCTCGATGAACGTGCACTCGACGGTCGCCCCCGCGCCGATCACCACGGCTTTGCCGACCTCAGCCTTCACGCGCGCGGTGGGGTCGATGATCGTCCCGTTGTTGATCAGGAAACGGCTGACCTCGAGGAACGAGTCGAGCGTTCCGCTGTCGTACCACACTCCGTCGTACACGCCGGCCAGGACGGTGTGCCCTCGGTCGATCAGGAGCTGGATCGTGTCGGTGATCTCGTACTCGCCTCGGGCGCTCGGCTGCAGGTCCGGCAGCACGTCCCAGATCTGCGGCCCGAAGAAGTACAGGCCCGCCATCGCCCAGTTCGACTCGGGGTTCTTCGGCTTCTCGACGAGCTTGACGATGCGCTCCCCGTCGAGGTTGGCGACGCCGTAGCGGCGGGGGTCCTCCACCCACTGCACCAGGTTCAGGTTGGCGCAGCCGGACTCGAGGAACCTCTTGGCGTGGTCTTGGAACCCCTTGGAGTAGATGGCGTCCCCAAGGTACAGCACGAACGGCTCGCCATCCACGAACTCCTTGGCGAACCCGACTGCGTGCGCCAAGCCCTGCGGGTGCGTCTGGCGTACGTAGTTCAGGCGCAGGCCGAACCTGGCACCGTCTCCCAGCGCCGATCTCAGCTGCGGCTCGTTCTCCCCCACCACGATGCAGATGTCGCGGACATCGATCTCGCGCAGGCGGTCGAACGCGTACTCCAGGGTCAGCCGGTTCGCGAGCGGCAGCAGCGGCTTCGGAATGTGATAGGTGACCGGAAACAGCCGCGTGCCCTTGCCGGCGGCCAAGATGACTCCCTTCATCGGCGTGGTTCTCCCTCCCCTTCGGATATCGGTTCCGCTTCAGCTTAGCATCAGGAGACGGGTAGCATGAACCGATGGTCCGAGCCACGGAAGGCCGGATGGGGATCGTCTGCGCGTTGCTGGCCCTCGCCGCCTGCGGAAGGAGGGAGCCGCCTCCCTACCCGGTGTGGTTCGTGCCGCAGAAGCCCGAGGTCCGCTCCGATTCGTCCGCCAACGCCTTCGACGCCTACGCGCAGGCCGCGCTGGACGTGGAGGCGCGCGCCGGGAATCTGCTGCGCCTCTCCTCCTTCCCCACCAAAGACCGCCAGCGTGCGCTGACGGTGTGCGCCGGGCCGTTGGCCCGTCTGGCCGCCGGAACCCGCCGTCCGTGCGAGTTCCGCTTCACGCCGGTGGAGCCGCCGAACCTGCCGCCGTTCCACCGAGGCTGGACCCTGCTCGGCAAGGCCCTCGTCTGGCGCATCCAGGACGCCGCAGGCTCCGGGGACACCGCGAAGGCGGCGGAGTGGACCGCGGTGGCCACCCGCTTCGGCTTCGACCTGTGCGGGGGCGGGGCCATGGACGCCACGCTCGGGCTGACCATCGTGGACGAGGCGCGCCGCGCGATGCTGGCGCACATCCCGCGCATGCAGGCCGCGGAGATGGAGGCGCTGGCCAAGGACCTGCGCGAGGCGCTGGCCAGGCTGCCGGAGCCGCGCCACCTCGTCGAGAACGAGCAGAAGGCGATGCTGGCAGGGGTCCAGGTCGTCCAGGACGCGTTCCGCGACAACCGTTTGGACGACCTGGAGCAGTGGATGGGCCGGCCCGTGAAGCCGGCGATCCAGCACCTGAAGGAGCTTCGAAGCAAGGATCCCGAGCGCCGCTCGCGATACTTCCAAGGGTTCGCCCAGGAGGCGGTCGCGGAGTCCGCGTGGATCGTGAGGGTCGCGTCCGTGCCGGGCAGCGAGCGGAAATACGTTCCCCCGCCGGCCTTCGTCGGCGATCGGCCCTGGAGGCGCTTCGCCTCGGCGCTGTTCACGACGCTCCGCCCGCTATACGGCGTGCACGGCGGCACGCTCGCCGCCGAGGGTGGTTTTCTGAAGGACGGCCGCCTCCGCCTGGGGCTGATGGACGCCACGGTGGCCCGGACGCGGCTGTTCGCCCTGCACCTTCTGTTCACGGCACAGGTTCGCCGAACCGGAGCCGCACCGAAGACCGTCCAGACCGCCCCATCGGAGCTGACCACGGACCCGTTCACGGGGCAGAGCTTCGTCTACCGATCGGATGGGCCGGACTTCGTGGTGTACAGCGTCGGGGCGGACCTGCGCGACGACGGAGGCCAGACCGACGAGACGGCCCGAGAGCCCGAACCCCCTCTCGAACTTTGAACGTCAGCGCACGAACTCGGCCAACAGGCGGATGTAGTTCGCCTGATAGCCCGTCGAGTTTTCGGTGATCTCCCAAGAGTTCATCGGCCAGGGCTCGTTGAAGTCGGCGTACGCCTTGGCCCGGGGCTGCTTGGCGATCCAGCTCACGTCGCCCTTCCGGTCGCCGTTGGTTCCGCCGTAGCTCTTGTTCGGTCCGCCCACGAGGTAGCCGGGCGGCGGGTTGTCGGCGAACGGAGTGCCGAAGCCCCAACGGCCGTGCCAGAACCGCATCACCGACAGCTCCGCGCCGTGCCGACCCATGTTGGTGAGCATCACGGCCGAGAGCGGGTTCACCCCGTGGAACCAGTGCAGCAGCCCTGCGGCCCGCTCGCGCAGGCGCCTCCGCACGGCGTCGTCCTGGAGCACGCGGGCCGCCGACAGCGCGCCGTATCCAAAGCTGGCACGGGGCACCACGCTGCCCCAGTGGTACGAGTCGGCGTTGACCCAAGCGCGGTACAGGTCCTCCTCGATCGGCGGCGCCCACTGCGGCGACTCGGCGGACGTCTGCAGCTGCCTGCGGATCCGCTCCTTCAGCTGCGGGTCCGCCTGCGGAAGCTCCAGGTAGTCGAGCAGCGCCTCGCCCATCCCGAACTCGTAGGGGCTCCAGATCCCCTCGGACATCTGGCGCAGGCTCGGAATCCGGCGCTTCGCGGCGTCGGCGTACTCCTGCTTGCCGGTGAGGGCGAGCAGGTGGATGGCCGCGACCGCCTCGATGCGCTCCTGGTCCTCGACCGATCGGCTGGCGTTGCCGCTCTTGATGGTTCCGTCGTCGCTGTTGGGCGTCTTGGGGTGCGTCTGGTAGTACCGCCAAGCCCGCTCGGCTCGCTGCTGCAGCGTTCGGGCGTACTCCTTCCAGGGCTCGAACTGACCGTACACCCGGGCCGCGTGCGCGAACTGGCTGGCGACGGAGATCGCCGCCCCGGTGCACTTGGGGCCGTAGAAGCGGGGCCGGTCGTCCTGCTCCAGCGGGTACTTGCCGTTGTAGTCGATGTCGCCCATCTTCACCCACACCCCGCCGTCCGGCTCCTGCATGCGCATCAGCCAGTCCAGCTGGAACTTCAGCTCGTCGAGGAGGTCGGGAAGGCCGTTGCCCGACTCGGGGATGCCGAAGTCGTCCGTGAAGACCTTCGGATTGCGGCGGTACGCGTAAAGCAACGGATGCACCACATCGTTGTTGAACGGCGGGTACTTGTTCGTGTCGCCGGCGTCCATCCAGCCGCCGTGCAGGTCTCGCTCGGTGGCGGGGTTGTTCCGGTCGAGGACCGAGCGGGCCTTCTTGTCCTGCAGGAAGATCGGACCCCCGACCCACGGCTCCTCGGCGTGCGGGGGCTGCAGGGGCACGGCCTCGCGCTGATAGAAGTAGGTGCGCACGGCGGCCCGCAACACCGGGCGGTACACGTCGTCTGCGATGCGGAACACAGGCGAGCGCACGCCGTTCGCCGGATCGAACACGTAGTACTCGCCCGGCTCGCGAACCGCGGAGAAGTCGAACCACCATCCGCGGTCGCCGGACATCGGGTCGGTGGCGCCGCCCTTCCAGACGCGCGGCGCGCCGGTGTGGACCGCCTTGCCATCCGACCGCCGCCGCACCTCGAGGCGCGGGCCGGGAACGTAGTCATCCGCGGCGTTGTAGCCCTCGACGGGATCGGAGAGCACCGCGACCTTGGTGGCGTCCGGCAGATAGCCGAACTGGTCCACCTGGATGCGGCCCGTGACAGGGGGCAGGCCCGGGATCGTGCGACCCTCGAGCCGGCGCATCGCGAACGGCGGGTACTGCCCGCCCACCCGGTGCACGGGCCCCTGCGCGGAGCAGGAAGTCAGGCCGACGGCCATGGCCGCCACCAGAGCGATGGGTTCACGCATGAACCCATTCTACATGCCCAAATCCTCCATTGGGACGCCGCCTCTGCTGGGCGGAAGGGGTATCAACGGGCAGAGGGTGCGGAGTTGGCGCGTTGCTGGATTCTCGTGGGGATGATGGGCTCGGGCAAGACGTCCGTGGGTCGGGAGCTGGCCCACCGCTCCGGGCGTCGGTTCGTGGACACCGACCACCTGGTGCAGCAGCAGACCGGCATGACCATCGCCGAGATCTTCGACACCCTGGGCGAGGCCGAGTTCCGCCGCTGCGAGACGGAGGCCCTGCGGAGCCTGGAGCCGTCTGACGCGGTGGTGGCCACGGGAGGGGGCATCGTCGCACGGCCCGAGAACTGGGTGGAGATGCGCCGCGCAGGAACCATCGTCTTCCTGGACGTGCCTTGGGAGCGGCTGGCCATCCGTCTGCGCAGGTCGAGGTTCCGAAGGCCGCTGCTCGCCTCCGACGATTGGCGCGAGAAGCTGAGGGCGCTGTGGGAGTCGCGCCGCCCGCTCTACCTGCAGGCCGACCTGCGCATCGAGATCGATCGGCAGAGCGTGGCGGAGGTCGCCCGCATGGCGCATCGGGCTTTGGAGGAGTTCGAGGCGGGGCAAGTATCCTAGGGGCTGGATGGAGATTCGCACCCGAAACGGATCGTACGAGGTCCGGCTTCTCGACGTGGACGGCGCCGTCGCCGCCCTGCCGGCCGGCAGCGTGGTGGTGACCGACGAGAACGTGGCGGCGCTGTACGGCGGGCGGCTCCCTGCGTCCGTGCCGTGCGTCGCGGTGCAACCAGGGGAGGGGTCCAAGAGCCTGCCTGTGTACCAGTCGGTCGTCGAGAGGCTGCTGGACCTGGGTGCGGACCGCGGTTCGACGGTCGTCGCGCTGGGCGGGGGCGTGGTCGGCGATCTGGCCGGCTTCGTGGCCGCGACGTACCTGCGAGGGGTGCGACTCGTCCAAGTGCCGACCAGCCTCGTCGCGATGGTCGACTCTTCCGTGGGAGGAAAGGTCGGGTTGGATCTGCCCAGCGGCAAGAACCTGATCGGAGCGTTCTATCCCCCTTCGGAGGTGCTCGTTCCCATCGACGCCTTGGCCACCCTGCCCCGACGGCACCTGGCGAACGGGATGGCGGAGGTGTGGAAGTACGCCTACATTTTGGATCGGTCGCTCGGCGAGCTGCTGGAGTCGTTCGAGGCGATCCCCGAGGGGGAGCACATGGCCGAGGTCGTGGCCCGGTGCATCTGCCTGAAGGCGGAGGTGGTGGAGCAGGACGAGCTGGACCGAGCCGGACGGCGGGCCATCCTCAACTTCGGGCACACGGTGGGGCACGCTCTGGAGGTTCTGACCGGGTACGGGCCGCTGTTGCACGGCGAGGCGGTGGCGATCGGCATGGTGGCCGAGGCGAAGCTGGGCGAGCGGCTGGGCCTGACGCCCTCCGGCATGGCCGAGAGGATCCGAGAGGACCTTCAGCGCGTCGGGCTGCCCACGACTCACGAGCTGCTGCGCTCCACCGGCGAACTGTTGCGGGCGATGCGCCGCGACAAGAAGACCGAGGCGGGCGTGCTGGCGTTCAGCCTGCTCATCGGATACGGTTCGTGCCAGCTGGTCGCCGGAGTCTCGGAGTCGGACGTCGAATGTGCCTTAATGGAGGCATGCGAGGCCTGAAAGAGGCGTTCGCGGCCATCGTCGTCGTCCTGCTGGCGCTCGGCTACGCGGCCAGCCAGCGCGCCTTCTTCGCCGGCGTGCCCGAGGAGTGGGCGGCGAAGGTCGACGTTCCACAGATCCGGATCCTCGCTTTGGTCGTGGTGATCGCGCTGCTGGCGCTCGGCTTGGTGCGGGACCGGGAGGGCCAGCCGTGATCGGACAGGTGTTGGCGGGCCGCTTCGAGGTGGTGGAGAAGGGGCCGGAGTATCCCCTGTTCACGCTGTTCTTCGGCCGGGACCGGCTGAGGGGTTCGGACGTGGCCCTCAAGGTGTTCCGCGAGCCGTTCTGCCACGAGCCGGAATTCGTGCAGGCGGCGTTCGAGGCTTCGCGCGTCTCCGTGGCGGTGGTGCATCCGGCGCTCGAGAGGGTGCTGGCGCTGGAGGTGGATCCGGACGGCCGCGAGGCTCCGTTCCTGGTGGCGGAAAGACCGAAGGGCCAGCCGCTCCGCGAGCGGATCCGGAGGATGATCCAGCTGTCGCCGCAGTTGGCGCTGGCCACCGCGGTTTCGGCTTGCGAGGGTCTGGCGGCACTCCACGAGGCGGGCTTCGTCCACGGCGACATCAGCGCGGAGAACGTGTTCGTCACTCCAGAGGGCCAAGCCGTGCTGCTGCACGCCAACCTGTGGCGGAGCTACCCGAAGAGCGCGACCGCCGGGATGGTGGCCCTTCCCTCGATGGCGCCGTACCTGGCGCCGGAGATCAGCCGCGGGGCGATGCCGTCGCCGCAGACCGACGTGTACGCGGTGGGCGTGCTGCTGTTCGAAATGCTGACCGGATCGGCCCCCTTCCGCGCCGACTCTCCCGTCGCGGTCGCCATGAAGCACGCCTCGGAGCCGGTGCCGTCGCCTCGGCTGCGGAACCAGTCGATTCCGGCCTATCTGGACCAGATCGTCCGGCGCTGCCTGCAGAAGGCTCCGGAGGAGCGCTACCCTGACGCGTCGGCTCTGCTCGCCGACCTGAGGAAGCTGCAGGATGCTCTGAAGTTCGGCCGAACCCTGCGCGCCGATCGGCCCGCGTCCAAGCCCACCGCGGCGCCCGTTTCGCCCCAAGCCACGGGCAAGACCGGGGAGCGGGCCGCCAAGCCCGACCCCGTATGGACTCCAACCAACGACCCGAGGGGCGACGACGACCGCCTGCCCAAGGTGCTTCTGGCGCTGCTGACGGTGTTCGCGGCGGCGGCGGCGGTGGGGCTGGGCTGGTGGCTGCTGTACAACCTGAGCAAGCCCAAGCTGGTCGAGGTTCCGAACCTGGTCGGAATGACCGTGAACGTCGCCCGAGAGGCCGCCGCCCCGGCGAAGCTGAGGATCGCGGTCGCGGCGCGCAAGCCCAGCGAGCAGTACCCCGCGGACGTGATCCTCGAGGTCCGTCCGGAGCCGGGCACCAAGGTGAAGGAGGGCGCCCAGCTCGCCGTGGTGGTCAGTTCCGGCAGCCGCTTCGTGGAGGTTCCAGACCTCAGGGGGTACACGGTGGACGCCGCCCGGGCGCTGCTCCAGAGCCTGAACCTTCGGCTGGACGACCGCGTGCGCACCGTCCGCTCGACGGAGCAGCCCGAAGGCACGGTCGTGGACCAAGAGCCGGAGGCGAAGGCCAAGGTGGAACAGGGCGCGGTGCTGAGGGTCACGGTCAGCGGCGCCGCTGGGAGCGTGGAGCCCTCGGAGCCCCCGGAGCAGGCCCCTTGGAAGCGAGCCGTCCGCATCCGGCTCTCTCGGCTCCGCCAGCCCGTGATCCTGCGCGTGGACCTGACCGACGACACCGGCACGCGGACGCTGATCGAGGAGTTGCACCAGCCGGACGAGGTCGTGGAGCTCAACCCCGAGATCGTGGGCGAGACCGCCAAGCTGACGATCTACTACGACGGTCGGCCCATCAAAGACGTGGAGCTCACGCGGCCGGAGCAGCGGGGAGCGCGGCGGTGAGGCTGCAGATCGCCCCCAGCGTGCTGTCGTGCGATCTCTCGCGGCTGGCGCAGGCGGTCGCGGAGATGATGGACGCGGGCGCCGACTGGATCCACTTCGACATCATGGACGGCCAGTTCGTGCCGCCGATCACGTTCGGCGACCAGATGGTGGCCAGCCTCAGGCCGATCGGCCCCACGCCGTTCGAGGCCCACCTGATGACTTTGACCCCGGAGCGGCACTTCGAGGCGTTCGTGAGGGCCGGCTGCCAGAGGATCATCTTCCACGCCGAGGCGTCGCCGCATTCGCTCCGATTGGCCCAGAGCCTGCGCGAGATGGGGGTGCAGGCCGGCGTGTCGATCAACCCCGGGTCGCCGCCCGAGCTGGTCCGGCCGCTGCTGGACTGGGTGGACCTGGTGCTGGTGATGACGGTGAACCCCGGCTGGGGAGGCCAGAGGTTCCTGCCGTCCGCGCTGCAGTCGGTCCGCGCGATCCGTTCCTGGGCTCCCGAGCTGGACATCGAGGTGGACGGCGGCATCGACCCCACGACGCTGCCGATCGTGCGGGATGCCGGCGCCAACGTGTTCGTGGCGGGCAGCTTCCTGGTGCGCTCCCCGTCTCTAGCCGAGGGGATCCGTCTGTTGAGGGGCGCATGCGGCTGAGGGTGTGGACCACCGCGCTGTTCGTGTTCGGGGTGCTGGCCGCGCTGGGATGGCCGTGGATCCTGGGGCCGCAGCCTCCTGCCGAGGCCCCTCGGAGGGAGCGCGCTCGCTATGCGGCCCGCTTCGCGACGTACGTGAGCGTGCTGATCGCTGTGTTCGGCACGTCGGGCATTCTGGCGCTGGTGCTGGTCCGTCAGGAGCGGGCCCGCTACCGCCGTGAGTCGATGGAAAACCTGAGGGAGTTCTTGGAGGGCACTCTCCGGGATCACGGACGGAAGGATCCGCGGAGCGATGACCGATAGCCAAGCGATGGCACGGGCGATCCGGCTTTCGCGGCGCGGTTTTCCCGCCCCGAATCCCCACGTGGGCTGCGTGATCGTACGGGACGGGGAGATCGTGGGCGAGGGCTGGCACCGCTTCGCCGGGGGGCCGCACGCCGAGGCCGAGGCTCTGGCGGCGGCGGGAGAGCGCGCCCGCGGCGCGACCGCCTACGTGACGCTGGAGCCCTGCAACCATCACGGTCGGACCCCTCCCTGTTCGCGGGCCTTGATCGAGGCCGGCGTCGCGCGGGTTGTGGTCGCCTGCGCCGACCCGAATCCGGTGGCGGCCGGTGGACTGGAGGCCTTGAAGGCGGCGGGGGTGGCCGTGGAGCTTGGCCTGATGGCCGACGAGGCTGAGGAGGCCAACTGGAGGTTCCTCACGGCGATGCGGCTCCGTCGTCCGGCCGTCGTGGCCAAGGCTGCCGTGTCCGCCGACGGCCGCATCGCCCTTCCGAGCGGGGAGAGCCGCTGGATCACCGGTCCGGCCACGCGCAGGGCCGGGCACCGTCTGAGGGCGGAGATGGGCGCGGTGCTGGTGGGCAGGATCACCGCGGAGCAGGACGATCCGGCGTTGACCGCCCGCATTCCTGGCGTCCGGAACCAGCCCCTGCGCGTGGTGCTCGATCCGGAGGGCCGGTTGCCCGGCACGCTGCGGCTGTTCGACGGGTCGGCGCCGACGCTGCGCGTGACGGCGGAGCGGCGCGAAGGGTGTCTGGCGGTGGGCAGGCGAGCCGACGGGGGGCTAGACCTGCATCGCCTGTTGGCGGAGCTGTTCGAACGCGGGGTCACCGGACTGCTGGTGGAGGGCGGAGGGCGCACCATCGGGTCGTTCCTCGCCGCAGGGCTGGTGGATCGGATGGAGCTGTTCGTCGCCCCCACGGTGTTGCTGGACGGCAGGCCGGCGGTCCTCGGCGCCGCCCCGAGTCGTTTGAGCGAAGCCCCCCGAGGCCGTTGGGTGGCGGTTCGACGCGTCGGACCGGACCTTCGCCTGACGCTCGACCTGCGGGCGTTCGGCGAAACCCGGCGGGCTTCCGAGCGTTGAAAGGTACGGACGCTGGCAAGTCCCGCACTGGAGGAAGCACGCAATGAACAAGATCGGCATCGCATCGCTGGCGGCGTTGGCGGCGCTGGCACCGGTCGCCCGCTCTGAAACGATCCGCATTCCCGCCGGAACGGTGCTCAAGGTGGTGTTCGAGCATTCGCTCGGCCTCGAGCGCAACCGGGAGGGAGACCGCTTCCGAGCCCGCGTGAAGGACGACCGCGACCTGGAGGGAGCCGTGCTCGAAGGCCGCGTGGTGCGGATCGTTCCGAACGAGGGCCGTCGCAAAGGCTTCCTCGAGCTGGAGTTCGACCGCCTGACGGTGCCCGGCGGGCCGACGACGCGCATCCTGGCCCTGCCGGTGCGTTGGAACGAGAAGGACCTCCGGCGGCTGCCGGACGGCAGGTTCGCCTCCAAGACGCCCGTTTCCCGCGACAAGTACGTGGCCGGAGGCATGCTCGGCGGCTTGGTGCTCGGAGCCCTCCTGGACAAGCCGTTCGAGGGCGCCTTCCTCGGGTCGCTTGCGGGAATCCTGCTGGCCGAGGCGGACGACAACAAGAGCGGCGAGCTGGTGGTTCGCCGCGGCGAGACGTACGGCGCCTACTTCGAGAAGCGGGTTGTGATCGACTTGGGCGATCCTTGGGACAGGGACCGCCGCGACGCCGACCGCAGGTGGGAAGACCGCGACCGCGACCTCGCCCGCGATGCCGAGCGCGAGCTCGGTGGGCGCGAATCGGCGTCGGACGCGATCGCCGTTCTGCTGGATGGGCGGCCGCTCCGCTACGAGGAGGACCTGGCCCCCTATCGCGCCGACGGCGTGGTCCTCGTTCCGCTGGACGCCACCGCCCGTCAGCTGGGGTTGACCGTGGAGCGCGTGCCGAGGACCGACGGACGGGACCTTTTCCTCATCGAGGGCGACCGGGGTCTCATGCGGCTGAACCTGGGTTCAGATACCTACCGGATCAACGGCGAGACGCGGGCGCTGCGCAGGAACCCGGAGATCCGCCGGGGCGTCGTATATGTACCGATCGACATCTTTGAGCCGATGGCCGAAGGGAAGCTGGAGGCCCAGGCCGAGAGATAGAGATCGGGAAAAGCGAGCATTCCTTCCTCCCTCCCCAAGGCCCCGTCGCTTGCCCTCAGCGCGGGGCTCTCTTCTTGATGGGCCGGGGCGTGCGGCTCAGCCGTTGGACTCGGCTGCGGCGGCCAGCCTGCGGGCCTGCTCGTCCTGGATCAGCCTGTCGATCATCTCTTGGATGTCGCCGTCGAGGAACGCCGTGAGGTTGTGCACCGACAGGCCGATCCGGTGGTCGGTGATGCGGCTCTGGGGGAAGTTGTAGGTGCGGATCTTCTCGCTGCGGTCTCCCGAGCCGACCTGACCCTTGCGCGTGGCGGAGCGTTCGGCCTGGGCCTTCTCCTGTTCCAGCTGGTACAGCTTGGCGCGCAGCACCTGCATCGCCTTCAGCTTGTTCTGGAGCTGCGAGCGCTCGTCCTGGCAGGTGACCACGATTCCCGTCGGCTTGTGCACGATGCGGATCGCCGTCTCGTTCTTCTGCATGTGCTGTCCGCCGGCGGAGCTGGAGCAGAACGTGGACACCTCGAGGTCCTCGGGGCGGATCTCCACGTCGACCTCCTCGGCCTCGGGCAGCACGGCCACGGTGACGGTGGAGGTGTGGATCCGGCCGCTGCTCTCGGTGGCCGGCACCCGCTGCACGCGGTGCACCCCGCTCTCGTGCTTCAGCTGGCTGTAGGCTCCGGGCGCGTCGACGGTGAACACGACGCGGTCGAGTCCTCCCAAGCCGGTTTCGTCATGCTCCACGACCTCGACCTTCCACCGGCGGCGCTCCGCGTAGCGGCAGTACATGCGGAACAGCTCGGCCGCGAACAGCGAGGCCTCCTCGCCCCCGGCGGCGGGCCGGATCTCGATGACGACGGCCTTCTCGTCGTTCGGGTCCTTGGGAACGAGCATCGCCTTGAGGCGGGTCTCCAGCTCGGCGAGACGGGCCTTCGCGGGCTCGAGCTCCTCTTGTGCGGCCTCGCGCATCTCGGGATCGTCCAGAAGCTCTTGGATGCCTTCCAGGTCCTTCTGGGCGCGGCGGTACTCCCGAAGCGCCTCGACGATCGGCTCCAGCTCGGCGCGGGCCTTGCCGAGCCTCTGGAGCTCTTCCGGATCGGTGGCGACCGCCGGATCTTGGAAGCGGCGCTCGATCTCCTCGAACCTCGCTTCGATCTCCAGCAGCTTCTCCACCATCGCTGACGGATTCTACCCGTCGCTCCCCGATTGAACCCGAACCGGGATTTGGGGCGTAACATAGGGGAACAAGGAGGAGAGATCCCATGACGACGATGCGACGAGCGATTCTCGTTTCTGCCGCGGCCCTCGCGCTGGTTCCGCTGGCCGCGCCCCAGTTCCGGCAGGTTCTGAAGGTGGTGGGCGTGGGCGCCGCGGTCCAGCAGTTCGGCCCCCAGATCAACCGGGAGTTCAACAAGCTGCTGAGCCACAAGGACACCCCGGAGTCGGCGACCAAGGTGGTGCCGATCCTGACGGTGGGCGTGAGCACGAGCGCGGCGGTCGGTGCGGCGCAGGTGATGGGTCCTAAGTCCCAGGTTGACAAGGTCCAGGCTGTGGCGCAGCCCTCGGCCGAGCTGTTCGGGCGCGAGTTCCGCATCCGCGGCTTCATCCCGGTCAGCTCCAAAGACGTGATCAAGGACATCAAGCGGGTCGAAAACGTCGCGGTCACCGGCGTTATGGATCTGAAGCTCTGATCCGAGCGGCCCTCCAACAAGGTCCCCGGCGCTTTTTCGGGGTGCCGGGGACTTTTTTGCGCCAAAACCGCGGAAAAACCGTAACCTTCCGCGATCTGGAGCGCACTATTTCCATGAGGGTCGGGTAACCTGCCCTCTGCTGAAGGAGCGACAGGAAGCGCTCGGCCAGAGTCGGAACCCGGCGGCTAGGGCTCATAGGAAACTCAAGGAAGTTGTGAGATCTGCTCCGGGACCCCGGCGAAGGCGCGCCAACCGTCCGCTCCAGAGGCAAGACAAACCACTCTACAAGGAGCAAGGACGGAACCTATGAACCGTACACTTCGCTACGCTCTGGGTGTGGTCCTCGGCGCCGCGGTGGCTCTGCCCGCCATGGCTCAGGACAACTTCCCGGATGTTCCCGAGAACCACTGGGCCTACGAGGCCCTCGCCAACATGAAGCGCGACGGCCTGTTGGTCGGCTACCCGGACGGTCTGTTCCGCGGCGGTCGCCCGGCCTCCCGCTACGAGCTCGCGGTCGCGATCCACGCCACCTACCAGAAGCTGAAGGGCATGTACGACGGGCTTTCGGGCCAGATCGACAGCCTGACCTCGGCTCTGGACGGCAAGGCGGACAAGGCCGACCTGCAGTCGCTGCGCGACGCCCTGAACGCCCTGAAGGCCGACTTGGACGGCATGAAGGCTTGGGGCGACGACATCGCCAACCTGAAGAAGCTCGCTTCGACCTTCGAGAAGGAGCTGGCTTCGATGGGCGTGGACGTCGAGGCGATGAAGAAGGACCTCGGCGATCTGCAGGACCGCGTCGAGAAGCTCGAGAAGCGCAAGCCGGCCGTGGACATCCACGGCACCGTGGACCTGTTCACGCTGAACGGCTACAGCGACGATGACAAGTTCGGTCTGACGGTGGACGGCCGCCCGGTGGGCGTCGGCCGCGGCGCCTACGAGGGTGCCCCCGTCGGCGTGACCCGCGACTTCACCGTGCTGCACGAGGGCGCCCTGACGTTCTCCGGCACGAACGAGGAGGGTCCGCAGTGGAAGGCCACGCTCGTGACCGGCAACACCCTGGGCACCAGCGCTCTGGGCAACCAGTCGCAGCTGGGCAGCGGCCCGTTCGCCGAGGGCGAGCAGACGTTCTACCTGTACGACTTCAGCGTGAAGTTCGACACCAGCCTGGCTGGCCAGGCCTTCGCCGCTGAGATCGGTCGCATCGGCTACCAGTCCTCCCCGTGGCTGTTCAAGCGGTACGACACCACGCCGTACTTTGAGAACGAGCGCTGGGACAACGGCAACTGGATGTTCGACGGCGCCAACCTGGCCTTCGGCTTCGGCCCGGCCAAGCTCAACGCCTTCGCCGGCCGCGTGAGCGACAAGGTCGCCAGCAACGGCGAGCAGATCCAGCCCATGCTCATCGGCACCCCCGAGGGTTCGTTCGAGATCGACCAGATGCTCGGTCTGAACCTGAACGTGCCGATCGCGGAGAAGGCCGCGCTGAACCTGGCCTACATCTGGCTGGACAGCAACCGCTCCGATTGGACTCCCACCTCGTTCGAGACCGCGCCCGGGTTCAACCGGCTCGTGGTGTGGGGCGGCGACCTGAAGGTCGACCTGTCGCCGATCACCGTCGAGGCTGGCTACGGCCGCACCGACGTGATGTACAACGAGGACACGGTCGACGACGAGGACAACACCGCCTGGTACGCCAAGCTCGGTTACGCGACCGACAACTGGGGCGTGAAGGCCGGCTACAAGGAGATCGACGCCTACTACCTGGCTCCGGGCGACTGGGGCCGCGTCGGCTGGGCCTACAACCCGACCGGACTCGAGGGCTACGACGCGAAGCTGTGGGTCAACCTCACGGACGCGCTCAGCCTGAAGGCCACCGGCGAGTGGTACGAGGGCAAGACGATCTACACGCTCCTGCCCGACGGCGACAACCTGAACCGCTACACCGCGGAGCTGGGCTACAAGCTCAACACGAGCTGGGACCTCAGCCTCGGCTGGGAGTACGTCGAGTACGACCCCGAGTACGGCGACAAGCTGAAGGCCAACTGGTACAGCCTCGGCCTCAAGTACGCGTTCAACGACAAGGCCAAGCTGTCCATCCTCTGGCAGATCAGCGACGTCGACGAGGACATGCTCGGCGGCGGCGAGATGGGTTCGCCCGAGTTCAAGGGCGGCCTGATCGCCACGCAGCTCAGCGTGAAGTTCTAAGGAGCTTCCTCGCGGAGCGTGAACGCGGGCCCCGGCTTCGGCCGGGGCCCGCAACGTTTTTGTCTGGCTCCTTTCGCTTCAGTCGGCCACGGCGCAGCTCTCAGCGGGCCGTCGTAAACGTCCAGTCGCGCTGGGTCTCCCGCCCGTTCACCCGGACCCTGAGGACCACCCGGTACGTCTCGCCGGGCCGCAGGGCGTTGCGGGGGATCAGGAAAACCCCGCTGTCCAAGTGCGGATCGTTGCCGGGGTGGTTGGCGACGGTGGGCACGTCCTCACCACCGGCGTCCAAGAGGCGCGCCTCGAGCAGCTCCAGCTTGCCCTCGCCGAACCACGCCGCGACGATCGGGTAGCCGACCGGGCCGCGCAACCCGTGCACGTCCAAGGGGCAGGGCGTCTCCACGCCGTCCCAAGCGGTAGGCACCGCCCGCTGACCGGGGGCCGGAGAGACCACCAGGCCCTCCTGCGTCGAGGCGCCGAAATTGAGCGTGAGGTACGAGCCGGCCACACCCGCCCCCACCGGCACGGGGCCGGGCTGGAGGAACGGCAAGCGATGGTAGGGCGCATCGAACAGCTCCCGTACCAGGTCCGACCCCGGTTGCGCGCTGAACCCGACGGTTTCCCAGACCGAGCCTGCAAACCCGAACGCCATGGCGCGCTCGCGGGCGGTGCGCCCGGTGAAGCCCGGCAGCGCGGGGTCTTGGGTATGGCCGAACGCCCGATTCGAGGCGAGAAACGCCGAGTGGCTGGCCGCCGCCGCCGACAGCGAAGGCTCGTGCCAGAACTCCGGCAAGCCGAGGAGCCTCCGGATTGCGTTGGCGCGCTCGATCGCGGCCAGCTGCTCCGCGTTTGCCTCGGGCAGAGCCAAAGCCGCGCCGGGAGCCACCTCGAAGCTCCACTCCTTCTCCGCCTTGTACCGGCCGTCCAACTCCACCACGCAACGGACGGTGTGCCTGCCGGATGCCAAGGGGGACTCGGGACGCCACACCACCGCGCCAGAGGCCTCGTCGTAGCGCGCCCGAACCGGAAGCCCGTCCAGATGGAGGGAGACGCCCGTCACGCGCGCGCCGCCATAGGGCGCCACGCGCCAGCTCACTTCCGCCTTGGCGTACCGAACCACGCCCTGCGGCGCGGGAGGATAGGCGCGGTACCCGAAGGCCGACGCCAACGCCGCCGACAACGCGACGGTCCAACAGAGGGCCAGACGGAGAGCGGGTCGCAACATGGCCTGCTTCCGTTGTTCCGCCTCCGAGCCCGGCTCCTCCCCGCCGAAGTGCGGGGTGAACCATAATCACCGCATGTCTGTGCAGGCCATCGGACTCGCCGCGGCGCTGCTGGCGGCGGGCTCCGACGCTCCCCTCAAGCCGACCTACCCGACGATCCCGATCCGCATCGCTCCGCGACCGAGCCGCTTCCAGCTGGGCACGCCGTTTCCGAATCTGCCGCCCATCCTGCTCGACGTCGACGGCAACGGCTACGGGCTTGCCCAGCAGACCGCACGGTCGCGCCAGCTGCAGGCGAGGATCCTGTGGATCGACGCCACCGCCAACCTCGGCAGGGTCAACAGCAAGGAGAAGGTCGACGAACTGGCCCGAAGAATCGCCGCCGCCGGGTTCAACACGGTCGCGTTCGACGTGAAGCCGATCGTCGGCAAGACGCTGTACCCCAGCAAGCTCGCTCCGAAGATGACCGAGTGGCGGGGGAACCGGCTGCCCGAGGACTTCGACCCCTTGGCGGCCATGGTGGAGGCCTGCCACCGGGAGGGCTTGAGCCTGTTCGTCAGCCTGAACGCCTTCAGCGAGGGGCACCGCGACGTGGAACAGGGGCTCGCCTACTTGAAGCCCGAGTGGCAGACCGTGCTGTACGACATCGAGGGCTTCGTCCGATCGTCCGCGGGCGGCCGCGCCACGTTCCGGCTGATGGATCGGCCCAACACGATGACCACGATCGAGGACCAGCTGGCGGTGTTCACCGACCTCTCGCGGGTGCCGCAGCGGCTCAACGGCGACTCCAAGGCCGCCGTGGTGGACTCCCGCGGCACCGTGATCGCGCAGCTGGAGGGATCGGTGGTTCGCAGCCAATCGCCTGCCATTCCCCAAGGGGGCAGCGTTCTGGTCGGCATCGGTCGCGGCGCCGAGTTCCTGAAGGCCAACGCCCGCGCGGGCGACCGCCTGACCTTCGACTGCAAGCCGGACTTCGTGCCGATCACGCGCCGTCCTTGGCAGCAGGTCCCGGTGATGGTCAGCCCGCACAACCCGGAGGTGCGCCGGCGGGCCTTGGAGGTGCTCAGCGAAGTTCTGAGCAACTACGAGGTGGACGGCGTGCTGTACGACGACCGCCTGCGCTACGCCGGCCTGAACGGCGATTTCAGCGAGTGGGCCAAGGCGGAGTTCGAGGCCCTCGTCGGAGAGAAGCTGCAGTGGCCGGACGACGTGTTCCGCTGGACCCTTCAGCCGGACCTCACGCGCGGCGTCGTCCCGGGAAAGTGGTACGACGCGTGGCTGGTGTTCCGCGCACAGACGCTGCGCAACTGGGTGGCCGAGGCTCGCGACGTGGTGGAGCGGGTCCGGCCCTCGGCGCTGTTCGGCGTCTACGCGGGATCTTGGTACGGCGAGTACGTGAACCTCGGGTCGAACTACGCGGCGACCACGGTGCAGGCGGGCTTCCGGTTCCTCACCCCGCAGTACCAGCAGACCGGGTTCGCCGACCTGCTGGACGTGTTCATCTCGGGCTGCTACTATCCCATGGCCACCATCGCCGAGGCCATGCAGGCCGGCCAACCGACCGGCACCACGGTCGAGGCCGCGGGCCAGTTGGTGAACCGACTGGTGGACGACCAGGCTTGGGTGTACAACGGGCTGTCCATCGAGGCGCTCGGCGGCGACCGGCTGCGTTTGCAGCGCGCCCTGCAGGCGGCGGCGGCCTCGGGCCAAGGCGTGATGGTGTTCGACCTGTCGCACAACATCGACCGCGTGTGGTCGGTGTTCCAGCAGGCGTTCGGTGGCCCCAAGGTCAAGGCGCCGCACCAGGTGCCCGGCTTGCTGGCCGAGGTTCGGCGTCGCAAGAAGCTGCTGTGGGAGGAGGGCGTCCGGGAGCCCGCGGTGGTGATCAATCCGGGGGCGGCTGGGGTGGGCCTCTAGCGGTCGGTCTCCAGCTGCGCGGACCTCACGCCGGGCAGTGTCAGGGCGTCCTGCAGCGGGTCCTCCGCGGAGCCGTCGAAGCTCGCTCGGACCCGGAACCCCTCGCCGACGGATTCGGCCTGAAGGGTGCGGAGCCTTCGCCCGCGCCTCTTCCACAACGCCATCAGCTCGGCCGCGGTCTCGCCGTCGGCGGCGTCGATCGACACGACGGGCAGGCTGGAGTCCGGCAGCAGCCTGCGCTCGATCCGGTTCACCCAAGCCAGAACGATCAGGGCAAGCACGGTCGCCGCAACGGCCAAAGGAGCGAGCCCGCTGCCAGCGGCCACGGCCATCGCGATGCCGGTGGTGGCCCATAGGCTTGCCGCGGTGGTGAGTCCGCGGATCTCACGGCCCATGCGGAGGATCGCGCCTGCGCCCAGGAATCCGACGCCGGTGACGATCTGGGCCGCAACCCTGGCCGGGTCGCCGCCCAGCCGTCGGCCGGCCTCGGTCAGCACTACCACGCCGATCGCCAGAAGCATGTGCGTACGGATTCCCGCAGGCCGGCCGTGGGCCTCGCGCTGCCAACCGATGGCGCCGGCCAGCAGGGAGGCGAGCACCATCCGCACGAACGTCGGCCAGCTGTCCGACCACGCTGCGGGGTCGAGCCAGCCGTCCACGGCGTCACTCCTCGACGCGCGAGAAGTAGATCACGGTCACGGTGTGCTGGGGAGTGATCAAGTCCCCGTAGATGCGCGTCATGGTCGCCAGGATGTCGTCCAGGCTGCGGCTCTCCGGGTTCTCCCGCTCGATGTCCCTTGGGGAAAGCTCCTCGAGCTTCTTGACCTCGACGCGGTCCAGGATCGCGGTGAACAGCTTCCTCCTCACGCCGAACCTCGGCCCGACCGTGATCCACACCAGCATGCCCGGCTTGTACTTGTCGGTTTTGTCGCCCAAACGGACCGTTGCCGTCTTGCGTCCGTTGCGGAGCACCTCGCCGTACAGGTCGGAGTAGAAGTTCAGCGCGTACATTGCGGTTGTCCCGCTAGTTTAGCCCAACGTCGGGTAACACCGAGCCATGGCGTGGATCCTGGGCTTGGCCGCCGCCTATCTCGCGGTCCTGCTGGTGGTGGCGCGGCTAAGCCTGAGACCCCTGCGGACGCCTCTTTTCCTCTCGCCCGGCTTCATGGGAGTTCCCCAAGAGGAGGTCTCGTTCGAGACCGACGACGGCGTGCCGCTCCGCGGCTGGTGGGTGCAGGGGCCGCCGGACGGTCCGGTTGCCGTGCTGGTCCACGGGTACCTGATGAACCGTTGCGAGCTGACGCCGATGGCCCCGTGGCTCCACCGCCTGGGATTCTCGTGCCTGCTGTTCGACCTGAGGGCGCACGGTCGGAGCGGGGGGCGGCAGACCGGCCTGGGCTGGCTGGAGCGGCGCGACGTGCGGGCAGCGGCCCGGTGGGTCCGGGCCCGCCGGCCCGGAGCGACCGTCGTGCTGATCGGAAGCAGCATGGGCGCGGTGGCCTCGGCTCTGGCGCTGGGCGAGGACCCCGATCTCGCAGACTGCGCGATCCTGGACAGCGCTTACTCGAGATTGTCGGAGGCGATCCCGGGCTGGTGGCAGTTCCTCGGCGGCCGGTGGTTGCGGCTGGCGATGGCTCCCATGCTTCTGCTTGCTTGGCCCATGGCCGGCTTCAACCCGTTCCGAGTGGACGTGGCGGCCGCGCTGAGCGGGTTCGACGGACGGCGCCTCCTCTTGGTGCACGGCGAGCGGGACGTTCTCGCCCCTGCGGAGCACGCCAGGCGGAACGCCGCTGCGGCCCATCCCGAGGCGCAGATTCTATGGATGCCGGACTGCGACCACAGCGAGGGACGTTGGCTCCATCCGACCCGGTTTTATGACGGGGTTTTTGGCTTCCTCGTCGCAAGGGGCATCCTGAAAAGTACCTGCCCCTCCGACGATAGCACTGGTGGAAGGACGACCACGGAGGAGTGTCATGACCACGCTTGATGTGAGCAGCCATATCCGCAGACTGGCCCTTCTGGCCGAGCGAGAGCCCAGGAGGGTGGCGGCGGCGCTGGATGCGCTGTGGGCGCTGCAACCGGGGCTGTTCCAGGACATGTTCTGCCTGGAGCCCGACGAGGAGGAGCCCGAGAGCCTGATCTGCCGGGACAGCCGAGGGCAGGCGGTGGTGGGACGGGCGAAGATCCCCGTGTGGGAGATCGTGCGGACGTACAGGGCGGTGTGCGATCTGAACGTGCTGGCGCAGGAGTACCCGATGCTGTCGCAGGTCGAGCTGCTGGAGGCCTTGGAGTACTCGCACAAGCACCGCGAGGAGATCGGCCGCCAGATCGACGCCTACGAAAACCGGCGCGTGGCTCTGCTCTCCGAGTGATCGTCCCCTTGCGCGGGCCTGCGGGGTCCCTTGCCATAATGCCCGCATGGAACCGTTGCTCTCCAGCTCCCTGCCGGGTCTGCCCGAGCCTCGGAGGGGCAAGGTCCGTGAGGTCTACGACCTCGGGCGAAGGCTGCTCATCGTGGCCACCGACAGGCTGTCGGCGTTCGACGTCGTGATGGCCAACGGCGTCCCGGACAAGGGCAGGCTGCTCACGCAGATGAGCAACTTCTGGTTCGATCTTCTGAAAGACGTCTGCCCGAACCACGTCCTGATCACCGAGAACGCGAGCATCCAGAGGCTCCTGCCTCAGCCAGCCCCCGAGCTGAACGGCCGCAGCGTAGTCGTGCGCAAGGCCAAGCCGCTGCCGATCGAGTGCATCGCGAGGGGCTACATCAGCGGATCGCTGTACAAGGACTACCGGCGCTTCGGGGGTAGCATCCACGGCCTGTGCCTCCCGGAGGGCCTGCGGGAGGCGGATCGCCTGCCGGAGCCGATCTTCACGCCTTCGACCAAGGCGCAGAGCGGCCACGACGAGAACATCTCCTTCCAGAAGGCGGCCGACCTGGTAGGCAGGGAGACGGCGGAGACCGTCCGCGACTGGACGCTAGAGCTGTACCGAAGGGCGAGGGAGCACGCCCTGGGCTGCGGCCTGATCCTCGCCGACACGAAGTTCGAGTTCGGAGAGACGGAGGACGGGCTGGTCTGGATCGACGAGGCGCTCACCCCCGACAGCTCCCGCTTCTGGGACGCCAGCCAATACCGTCCGGGAGGCCCGCAACCCAGCTACGACAAGCAGTTCGTGCGAGACTATCTGGAGCAGATCGGTTGGGACAAGCGCCCGCCGGGCCCGGCGCTTCCCGAATCGGTGATCCTGAAGACGCGCGAGAAGTACATCCAGGCCTACGAACGGATCACGGGGCACCCCTTCGAGGGATGAGGCTCCTTCGATGCGGGCGCTGTACAACCTTCTGCTGGTGATCGCCTCTCCGGTATGGATGGCGTGGATGCTCTCCCGCGCGCGCCGACGTCGGGAGCTTCCCGTCTGGAGAGAGCGGTTCGGACGGTACGACTTGCCGCCCAAGGGAGACGGGGCGAGGGTCTGGCTCCACGCGGTGAGCGTGGGGGAGGTGCTCGCGTGTCTGCCGATCCTGCGCGAGGTCCGTGCCCTCGCCCCCGAGGCGTCCATCGTTCTGAGCGTCACCACCAGCAGCGGCCACCGCACCGCCCGCGAGCGCGCCGCAGGGCTGTTCGACCACCTCGTCTACTTTCCTCTCGACCTGCCGTGGGTGGTGCGGCGGGCGTTGGCCTCCATCCAGCCCGACGCGCTGGTGCTGATGGAAACGGAGATCTGGATGAACCTTCTGGCGGAGGCGCGGAGGCGGGGCGTGCAGACGATGGTCGCCAACGGCCGCATCAGCGACCGCAGCTACCGGCGCTCGGTGCGGCTGCGCCCGTTCTTCCGCGCCGCACTGTCGAACCTCGGCCAAGCGCTCATGCAGACCGAGGAGGACGCGCGGCGCATCCGCGACCTGGGTGCGCGCCGCGTCGAGGCGCTGGGAAACTGCAAGTTCGACCAGGCGGCGGAGGGCTTGGACGCCGACCCGGCGGAGTGGAGGGCGAAGCTGGGCCTTCCGAGGGGCCTTCCCGCCGTGGTGATCGGTTCCACGCGAGGCTCCGACGAGGAGGACCTCGTGCTCGACGCGCTGGCGAGGGTGGGCCTTGCGCGGGTCTGCGCGGTCCACGCGCCGAGGCACCTGGAGAGGGTGCCGGAGCTGTACCACAAGGCGTTGGAGCGTTTGGGCCAGGTCTCTCTGCGCAGCGAGGGCGGAGGGGCCGCCTACGTGATCCTCGACACCTATGGCGAGCTGTCGCAAGCCTACTGCGTCGCGGACGCCGTGGTGATCGGCGGAGGGTTCGGAGAGTACGGCGGCCAGAACCTGCTGCAACCTCTGGCCCACGGCAAGCCGGTGCTGCATGGACCGCATATGAACAACTTCGCGGAAGTCGCCGCCGCCGCGGGAGCGGTCGGAGCGACGAGGGTCTGCTCGACGGCAGAGGAGCTGGCGGAGGCTCTGATGGCCATCCTGGGCGACCCGGAGCGGATGGCCGAAATGGGAGCGGCGGCTCGCCGGTTCGTGGAGTCGAACCTCGGAGCGAGCCGCCGCTACGCCGAGCGGATCGTCGCCGCCGTCAGGCGAAGTTGACGAACCGCTCGGGCGGGTGCCTGTGGTGCGGGAAGCCCTCCTCGGCGGCCTCGCCGACCGCAACCAGAGCCGGAATCGTCGCGTGCTCCGGGAGTCCGAGAAGCTGCTTGACCGCCTGCGGATCGAAGCCGAGCATCGGCGAGCTGGCGTAGCCCATCGCCGAGATCGCCAACAGCAGATACCCCACGAAGATGTAGGTCTGCCCGCGGCCCCACTCCTCGGTGGCCTGCGGACCCATTCCATCGAAGACGCTGCGGATGGTGGACTTCATCGCCTCGGCCTGCTCCGCGGGCATGCCGGGATGCACAAAGTCGTCCATGTGGTCCAGAGCGTCCTTCATGTCGCTCCACACCACCAGCACCGCGGGCGCGGATCCGACCTGCTTCTGCCCCATGGCGGCCTCCTGCAGCCGGGCCTTCAGCTCGGGATCGCGCACGACCGTCACCCTCCAGGGCTGGATGTTCCACGCCGAGGGGGCGAGGCCGGCTACGCGGAGGATCTCCCGCAGGTCTTCCTCCGGGATCGGCCGCTGCTGGTACGAGCGAATGGACCGCCTGCGCTCGGCGGCTTGCACCACGTTCAACAGAGTCTTCTGTTCGACCATCCCAACGGTCTACGCGCCAGACCGAGGATCGTTCGCAGGCGCGCTGCTCAGCGGCTCAGGACCTGCAGGAGGCGCGCCAGAAGGTCGGCTCCCGAGGGGTTTCTGGCCAAGCCGAACGGCTGCATCCCGTGGCCGCCATCCGGCCGGAGGGTGGTCGCAAGCATGACCCCGTCGCCGAACCGGCACCGGGCCAAGACGGGAGCCTCCGCGTAGGTGCGGGTGTCGATCCGCAGAAGCAGCGGCTCGATCTCGGTGCCCACGGGCAGGTTGCGCGTCAGCATCTCCGCATCCAGCACGCAGTCGCCGGAAACCGCCCAGAACCGCTCCCAACGCTCGGCGATGCCGAGGTGGGACCAGAACGCCTCGTCGCGGAACTCGTAGGCGGCTTCCCGCCAGAACGGCGCCGGAGTCGTGCAGGGTCCGTCCGCGAGGCACAGGATGCGTCGCCCCTCGGCCAGCGCCTCGGACACGCCGTGGCACCAGGCGGTGGTCAGCAGGTTCTCGCCCGGCTCCAGTGCCAGACCCTCGAGCCTGCCGGATGGATCTTGGATCGTCCAACCGCCCAGCGACTTCCAGTCGGGCCGCCGCACGATCTCGACCTCCCAGGCGTTGGCGGCGCCCGCGATCTCCGCCTCCAGACGGTAGCGTCCCGCTGGGCCTTCGGGCCACGCTACCTCGGCCGCCTCGGCCGGCACGAACGGTTCGAACTGCCGGGGAGCCCCGCGACCCTGCGCCCCCACCTCGCCGTCGGCGCGTCGGATGCGCCACTCCATGGCGAACCGCCCGCCCTCGCCCAAGCTCGCTCCGATCTTCCAGAAGGCGTTCCCCTCGCGGAACACGAACGGATCCAGCCAGCCGGGTCGGTTGCCGCCGCGGTGGAACGGAGGGCGACGCGTGGGGATCAGAAAGAGGCAGTGCTCGCCGTTCCAAGGCGCAGTCTCCTCCGGGGAGAACCGAGCGTCCTCCCAATCGTCCACGAAGCCGGCTGTGGCGATGGGGGTGTCGCGCCAGCCGGTGACCACGTACCCCGCGATGGGCGCGCGCTCGCGGACGGCCTCGTGTACGGTCTTGCGGATGAAGATCGCCTTGCGCCGCGAGGACTCCATCAGCCGGCGGTGGTCGCGATCCGCCTTGGGGTCGCAGAATCGGCACTCGGCCAGAATCCGCGGCAGGTCGTGCTGCCATCTCACCCCTTGGTCGTTGAGAGCTGGGTCTGGGCTGCCCCAGTACGGGTTCTCCCTGCGGAGGCGGGCCACGTCGCGATGCACGTCGATGTCGTTGAACTCGCCGAGCAGAACCGGCATGGGAGTCCGGGCGCCGGGCAGGAGGCTGTCCAGCACCGGCGGGTAGTACGGCAGCTCGCAGTAAGGGTGGAAGTCGTAGAAATCGCCGTACTCGCGCAGATCGCCGCCATACATCTCGGCCCCGCCGCTGTTGTCCTTGACCAACGCCGCGCCGGTGAGGTCCCTCACGCGCTCGACCAGACCCCGGCGGTAGCCGTGCGGCGTGCCGTGCGATAGCTCGCAGCCCACCGTCCACACCAGGATGTTGGGGTGCCTCCGGTACTGCAGCACGATTCGCTCGATCTCACGGGCGATGTTCGCTAGGCGGTCGGGTTCTGGAGAGGGGTCCCAGAGCGGAAGCTCCAGCCACGCCTCGAGGCCTTCCTCCCGCAGGATCTCGAGGTGCCGGTGCGTCGGGACCCACAGGCAGAACTTGATCGTGTTGAACCCGAGGCTCTTCGCGATGCGCGCCTCGTGCCGGATGGTGGCCTCCGGCGGGTTCGTGTGCCCCACCTCCGGATACCAGCCCCAGGTGAGCACGCCCCGCAGGTAGAACGGCTTGCCGTCGACGAACAGCCGGTGCCCCTCGGCTCGGACCCGGCAAGGCGGCGCGGGAGGCGCCGACGCCAGAGGATCGTCCGGACCGACCACGACCTCCACCGGCTGATAGATCCCTCCGAACGTGTGATACACGTAGGGTAGAAAGCCGCTGGCCACGTCCCTGACGGGGAAGGTGGGCCCGCCGTTTTTGGTCACGCGGACCGTAACTTCCACGGTCGCGCCGGGCTTGTCCGGCAGCCGCACCGAGAAGGCGTCCCAGATGCCTCGGTGCGTGGCGGCGGGCTGCCCGTCGAGCTCCACTTTGGCTTCATACGACACGCCGTGGAACAGCAGCCACCCTCCCGGATCCGGAACGCGGCAGCGGGTACGGTAGATCGCCGGCCCCTCCCACGTGACCGGGACGTCCTGCCTCCAAGCGTGCGGCAGAACGATCGGCCTCGGCCCGTCGCCGTAGTCGACGGTCCACTCCGTCAGCTGGTTCATTGTTCGTTGCGAGGCGGTGGGCATGGCGGTCGCCTCCAGTTTCGCACGATTCGGCCCTCTTGGACAGCGTTGGCTTGAACCGTTTGCGCGGTTGGTGCGTCTGTTCCTGTGAATTCACGGAGGAATCCCCAGATCCATGTTGTCCCTCGCCCTTGCAGCGGCCGTCGCGGCGCCGGAAGCCGCCGGCCTCAAGATCGTCGCCACCCGTGTCGTTCCCCATCTCCGGCCCTTGGCGATCGCCTCCGCTCCCACCGGCCGGAGGGTCGTGCTGACGCTGGAGGACCGCCGGACCGTTGTGATCGACGCCGGCACGCGACAGGTCCTGATGACCCTCGAGTCCCACCCGTTGCCCGCCCGCGCCGCGGCCTGGAGCCCCGATGGACGATGGATCGCGACCGGAGACGAGTCGGCCCGCGTGTTCCTGTTCGATGCGAAGACCGGCAAGCGGGTGCGCACCCTGAGGGAGCACCAGCGTGCGATCCAAGCGCTGAGCTTCTCTCCGAAGGGCGATCTGCTGGCGAGCACGGGAGCCGACGACGCGCTGTTCGTGTTCTCGATGGCCAGCGGCAAGAAGGTCGCGACGATCCTCGGGAAGGGTGCGAACGTCTACGGCGGCTGCTTCACCCCGTCCGGGTCGCTGCTGGTCGGCACGCTGGCGAACGGTGTGATGCTGTACCGGCCGGACGGCCAGGTGGCGGCGCAGCTGGGTGGCCATCCGGGGCAGGGCGCCTTCGGTTGCTTCCCGAACAAGGCCGGAACGCTGGGAGTGAGCGCCGGAAGGGACGGTATCGCCAGCCTCTGGGATCTGCGGAAGAGGACCCGGATCAACAGCCTCCGGGGCCACCAGGACTGGGTGACGGCGGCGGCGTTCGCACCCTCCGGGGCGTTCGTGGCCACCAGCTCCACGGACGGCACGGTCCGGTTCTGGAACCCCAAGAGCTTCAAGCAGATCGGCATGCTGGAGGGCCAGGCGCGGGACGGATCGCCGCTGGCGTTCACGGCGGACGGTGCGTTCCTCTGCACGGTGACGGACCAGGGTTTCCTCCAGGTCACCCAGTTACTTTAGGATCGGGCCTTGAGTCGAGGGCGGTCAGGGGAGTAGATTGAAGCCCATGGCCGCCCGAACCGTTGCCTTCGGCCGCGAGGCGATCCAAGCTTTGCGTGCGGCGATCGACGGCGCCAAGGCCGTCGACCCGTTCGCCGAGGTCACGGTGGCGGTCGGCTCGGTGCCGTGCGCGGTTCAGCTCCGACGGGAGCTTGTTCGGGATCGCGCTCCCGAGGGCGCCGGCCTGTTCGGTGTGCGGGTGGCGACGCTCTCCAGTCTGGTGCGCCAGCTGCTGCCGTCCGGTGCTCAGCCGTGCCCCGAGGCCGTGCGTTGGTCCTTGGCGCGGCGGCTCCTGCGCGAGGACCCCGGGCCTTTCCGAGATTGCGTGCACCATCCCGAGCTGCCTCTCGCGCTGCTCCGTGCGTTCGAGGCCCTCGACGCTTCGGAGGAGCCCTCCGGTCCGCTCGTTGGGCTTTGGCGCCGTTACCGCACGGAGCTGGATGCGCTGGGCTTGTCGGACGCCAAGGCCTTGGCCGAAGCGCTGCCTCCCGCGATCCCACCGGGCTTCGGACGGGTGCTGGTGTTCCTGCCCGCGCGGCCTTCGGGTCTCGAGCGGGCCTTGCTCCGCCGGCTGCACGAAGCGGGCGCGGAGCTGCTGCTCGGCGCCACGGGAGACGCCGCCGCCGACACGTGGCTGAGCGAGTGGACCGCGGGTCCCCTTCCGGCGGCTTCGGTGGCCTCGGCCGACGAGGTCGTGGCCTGCACGGACACGGAGCAGGAGTGCCGCGAGGCGGTCGCCCGCGTGTGGCGCTGGGTGGAGCAGGGCATCCCGCTGGAGCGGCAAGCCATCGTGTTCCGCCGCCGGGACCCATACGCCCGCATCGCGTTCCAGGTGCTGCGCGAGGCGGGGCTGCTGGCGTACGGACGGAGCTACCTTCGGTTCTCCGACTCCGCGGTGGGCACGTTCCTCAGCGTGGCCCTCGACTTCGCGGAACAGGGCTTCGATGCGAACCGCCTGTTCGATTGGCTCGGCTCCCGTGGCCGGCGCACCGAAGGCGATCGGCCGACGAACACGGCCGCCTGGAGGCGTCTGGTGCGGGAGGTCGGTGTGGAGGCCAACTTGGAGGCGTTGCTGGCCGGTCTGGACCGCCTGGCGTCGCTCGATGCGAGGGACTTCGCCGAGGTCCTCCGGCGATGGAGCCGGACCGCGAGGGATCTCTTCGGCTCGAGCGTGCCGGAGCCATGGGAACGTAGGGTGAACCGCCTGCTCGAATGGGTCGACGACGAGCTGCCCGACGAGGCCCTGCCCGAGTCCGAACGGAGACAGAAGGAGCGCTGGAGGGCCAAGGCGGTCGAGCTGGGGTCGGCGGCGGCCGTCCACGAGCAGGTGGACGGTCCAGAGTTCGCCTGGTGCGTGCGGCAGACGCTGCGCGGAGCGGGCCGCGCCCCCGGCCGCCTGGGCGCGGGAGTGTTCGTGGGCACGTTCGAGGAGGTCCGGGGCATGGATCTCGACGCCGTGGTGCTGCTGGGCGGCGTGGAGGGAGTCTGCCCCACGATCGTGCGGGGTGACCCGGTGCTCGGGTTGGTTCCCGGCGCGCTCCCTCCGGTCGAGGAGCAGGTGGCCCGCGAGCGGGAGCTGTACCTCGGGGCGTTGGGCTCGGCCTCGCGGCGCGTCGTGCTGTTTCCACGGGTCAACCGAGTCGACGGCTCGGCCTGGCTGCCTTCGCGATGGATCGGCGACGACCTCCGCTCGCGGGGCTTGGACACCGAGGCCTACGGCCGTTCGCCGTCGTTCGAGGCGAGGGTCCGAGCGGGGAGGTTCGCCACGACGCACGAGGTGGACGCCGCCAGCCGCAGCCCACACGGTCGAGCCGCAGCGTGGCACCGAAGGTGCAGCGAGCGCCAATCGAACCGTCCCGGCCCCCATCTCGGCTACGTCCGGGAACTGCCGGAGCTGCTGCAGAGACCGCTGGCTGTCACCGATGTCGTGGACTTCCTGGAGTGCCCCCAGCGGTTCTTCCTGCGCCGGGTGCTTCGGGTTGCGGAGACCCCGCGGACCGCCGACCTACGGCCAGTCGACCCAGCCCGGCTTGGAACGGCGATCCACAAGGCGTTCGCCGACTTCTTCCGCAGCCTGCAAGGATCGTGGCCGGCCAGCTGGACCGACGAGCACAAGGCCCGTCTCCGATCGTTCGTGGAGTTTCGCCTTCAGGAGCTCGAGAGCGCCGGCTGGATCCGCCGCAAGAGCCTCTGGGCGTTCGAGAGGGAGCGTCTCCCCGCCTTGGCGGCCGAGCTTCTGGATGCCGAGCAGGCGGCGAGGCCCGGACCGACCCCTTCGAAGGTCTTGGTGGAGCTCCCGTTCGGCGACGACGGAGAAGGACTGGAGATCGAGGCGGGACCGTTCGAGATGAGGTTGCAGGGCCGCATCGACTGGATGGAGGTGTTCGAGGACAAGGTGTTCGTGGTGGATCTCAAGACCGGCGGATCCGCGCAAGACGAACTGCAGGTCCGGCTCTATCTTCGGGCCATCGAGGAGCTGCAGCCGACCAAGACGCCGAAAGGGGCGTACCTGTTGCTGAGGGCCGACGAGGAGAAGAGGGCTGCGGTGGTGGAGTGGAACGACGAAGCGAGGCGGGAGACGAGCGAATGTCTCGAGTGGATGGCCGGCCTGGTTCACAGCGGCTGGTTCCCGATGACCCCGATGAGCGGCGATGATCGGGAGAGCCGGTGCCGAGGATGCCCCTTCCATCGTCTTTGCCCGTCCGACCGGGTCGCGCTCCAGGAGGCCGCGATGGAGCGGGTGACCACTCCGAAGCGGGGGGCCTCCGATGACGCCTGATACAAGCGACCGCGCCGCAAGGGAGGCCCTCGAGAACGATCTTTCCCGCTCGTTCTTCGTGAAGGCCGGTGCGGGAACGGGCAAGACCACCGCGCTGGTGCGGCGGATCCTCGCCGTGGTGCGCGCGGGTGGCAGCTTGGAGCGCACCGTCGCCATCACGTTCACGAAGAAGGCGGCCTCCGAGATGAAGGATCGCCTGCGGGGCGAGCTGCTGCGGCTGGTGTCGGCCGCCCAGGACGAAGGCGCCGCCCGCCTGTTCGCGAGGGCTCTGGCAGAGGTGGACGCCGCACCGATCCAGACGATCCACAGCTTCGCGCAGAGCCTCCTCGCGCGCTATCCCATCGAGGCGGGCCTGCCCCCGATCCTCCAAGTGGAGGAGGAGACGGACTTCGACGACGCGCTGGACCGTTGGTGGCTCGGGGCGAGCGAGCGGCTGCTCGCCCGCCCCGAATTGAGGGAGGCTTGGCTGGCGCTGTTCGATCTTGGAGTCGGCGCCGAGTTCGGGCGCGACCTTGCGGCGTTCTGCCTCCTGAACCACCCCGAGCACGGCGAGTACCGGGTGCCGGAGTCCGAGGTGCCCGAGGCGCTGGCGAGGGTCCGGGAAGCGGCGACGGATCTCCTGCGGGCTTGGGAGGCAGCCAGGCCGCACCTGAAGAAGCCGTACCCCGACTTCGAGCGCGATCTGGAGAGCCTGAGGCTGTATCTGGCGCTGCTGCCGGACGATCCCTCGCCCCTGCCGGACCGTCCTCCGAAGCTCAATCTGAGTGGAATAAGCGCGGCGGTCAAGTCGGTGTGGCCTTCGGACCGATCGATCAAGGACATGCGGGACGAGCTGGAGGCCGCCCTGTCGGCGCTGGACCGAGCGGCCCGCTGGCGGGATGTCCTGCCCGTCGTGCGCGCCGTGCTCGCCGAGGCGCGGGAGTGGCGCCGAGCGAGGCTGTCCCAAGGAAGGCTGACGTTCCAAGACCTCCTCTCGGAGGCGGTGAGGTTGCTCCGCAACCGGCCGGACGTGCTCGACCGGGTCCGGGAGTCCTTCGATCGGTTGTTCGTGGATGAGTTCCAGGACACCGACCCGTTGCAGGTGGAGATGATCGCCCTCATCGCGGGCGAGCTGCCCGCCACCGCCGCTTGGGAGGACAACCTGCGCTCCGCCAAGCCCGGCCGACTGCTGTTCGTGGGCGACGCCAAGCAGTCGATCTACGCCTTCCGAGGAGCTGAGGTGGGCCTGTTCCAGAGGGTGCAGGCTGTGTTTGATCCCAGCGAGGTGCTGGCCCTGACCACCAACTTCCGGATCGCCCAGTCGACCTTGGATTGGATTAACGCTGTGTTCCCGGGCGTTCTGTGCGCGTCCGACCCCATTCCATACGAGCCGATCGCCTGCGGCCGAACCGAGACCGCAGGGGACGAGCCGCGGCTGTTCCGGTTCGGCGAGCCGGTTCAGGCTCAGGCGGATCCCGAGGGAGCGGATCGGCTCGGCCTGCCGGAGGGCACGCAAGGTGCGTCCAGACTCAGAAGGGCCGAGGCCCGCTGGGTGGCGCGCTGCATCGCAACGGCCGTCGCCGAGGGCCACCCTGTGCGGGATCGCGGCCAGGAGCCACGGCCGGTTCGCTACGGCGACATCGCGGTGCTGATGCCCTCGAGAACGATCGAAGCCGCCCTGCTTCGGGAGTTCGACGCTCACGGCGTCCCGTATCGGGTCGAGAGCCAGACGGCGATGTTCGCCTCGCAGGAGTTCCGCGAGCTGGCTCTGTTCCTGCGCGCCGTGGACGACCCGACGGACGAGGTGGCGCTGGTGGGAACCCTCCGCGGACCTTGCTTCGCGCTGACCGACCGCGAGCTTCTCGACTTCGTCTCCGAACATCCGGACGCATGGCGCACCGCCCCCACGGATGCCGCGGGTCCCGTCGGGGACGCGCTCCGGGAGCTGGCGGCCTTCCGCGCCGAGGTGCGGGGGCTGGACGCCTCGGAGGTGCTGACCGCCGCGGCCGGGCGCTTCGAGTGGATCGCCTCCTACGCCAGGAGCCCAAGGCCGAGGGAGAGTTGGAACCGGCTGTGGACCCTGATCGCCATGGCGAGGAGCCGGGCGGAAAGGGGTCAGGGCGCGTTGCGGAGCTTCGTGGCGTACCTCGAGACCCAGGCGCAGGAGTCGGCTCGCGTGTCCGAGCCGATCGGCGCGGAGCTGGACGACGACGCCGTCCGCGTGCTGACGATCCATGCCGCCAAGGGGTTGGAGTTTCCGATGGTGGCGCTCGTGGGAATGGGCGTTAGGCCCCGGACGGTGCGCGACCGGTTCGCTTGGGATTCCGAGGGGCGGTTGGTGGTCTCTTGGGGCAAGAGCCTCTGCTCGCCCGGAGTGGCGGAGGCGCTGATTGCGCTCCAGACAGCCTACGACTTGGAGAAGAAGCGCCTGCTGTATGTGGCGGCCACGCGCACGATGGGGCCGCTCCTCATCGGTCTCGCCTGCCGCCAGAAGCAGTGTTCCATGGCCGAGCTTCTTCACCAAGCGGCGGAGAGCGCGCAGAGGCTTCCCGCGTTGTGGGTCCCCGGCAGGCCGGTCGTCGCCAGAGCAACGGTTCGCGAGCTGAGCGACGAGGAGCGGGACGAGGCTTTGGCCCGGCTCGATCGACTCCGGACGGAAGCCACCCGGCCCGTCCTGGCTTCGCCGACGTCTATCAGCAAGGCGATGCTCGGTGAAGGGCCCGGAGCCACCGAGGGGGACTTCCCCGAAGAGCCTTACGTGTGGGCGGATCGTCGAGCCAAGGCTGCGACGTCGGAGGGCTTGGCGGTTCACGCGGCGTTGGAGCTGTACCGACCGGGCTGCGACCTGGACCAGCTGGTGCGCGAGGCTTGTCTGGCAGAGGGGGTCGAGGACCCTGCGGAGGTACGGCGCATGGTGCGCGCGGGCCTCGAGGACCCGGAAATCCGGGCGGCGCTCGATGGAGAAGCGCAGTCCTGGCGGGAGGCGTTCCTGTCCGCGTGGATCGAGGGGTGGCTGGTGGAGGGCTACATGGACCTGCTGGTGCGCCGAGACGACGGCGAGCTTGTGGTGCTGGACTACAAGACTGATCGGGTCGACACTCCCGAGCGCCTGCAGAACTCGATGCGCCACCACCGCATCCAGGGCGCGTGCTACGCGATGATGCTCGAAGAGACCGTCGGGCGGCGCCCGGTTCGGGTGGCGTTCCGCTTCCTCCGGCCGGATCCGCCCGTGACGCAGACGGTGGAGGACTTGGAGCAGGCGATCGCCGAGGTGCGCGGCTTCCTGCGGACGTGGGACGGAGCCGCCCGATACGCCTGATCCCGTCGTGCCATCGGCTATGCTGGCCGGCATGCTGGCGTTGGTGGATGCTCCTCGAACCGACCTTTGGAAGGAGCTCGAGCGGTGCGACGTCGTGTGGTCCACCCCGAGCCAGGACGCGGCGGGGTCCATGCCGCTCGGCAACGGAGAGGTCGGTGTCAACCTCTGGGTCGAGCCGAACGGCGACCTGGTGTTCTACCTGTCGCGCACCGACGCCTGGAGCGAGGCCTCCCGCCTGCTGAAGCTCGGTAGAGTCCGCGTGAGGCTGAACCCCGCTCCCCTCCGCCCGGGCGCGCCGTTCGAGCAAAGGCTCTCGCTACAGAACGGACGGGTGGAGCTTCGCGCGTGAGACTGGCGACTTCGGGTGTTCGTGGACGCCGCTTCGCCGGTGGTGTACGTCGAGGGATCGGGCCGGTCCCCGGCGAGCGTGACGGCGACCGCCGAGAACTGGCGCAACGAGCCGCGCCGGCTTCTGGGAGAGGAGCTGCAATCCAGCTGGACAATGCAGGACGCTCCGAGCCACCTTGCGGTGATGGAGAGCGCGGACCGCTTCGGGGTCGCAGACCCCAAGGCGGTGGTCTGGTGGCACCGCAACGAGACGTCGGTGGTGCCGTTCACGCTCCGGCATCAAGGGCTGGAGTCTGTGGCGGAGCTCGTGCGGGACCCCATCCTGCACCGCACGTTCGGCGCCAGGATGCAGGCAGATGGGTTCGTACGCGTTGGCAAGGACACCCTGGAGACGTCCGGTCCGGTGAGGTCCTTCTGCCTGACGGTCGCTACGGCTTCGGAGCAGACGCCCACGGTCGACGAGTGGTTGGCGCGCCTGCCCAAGCCGGCGCCCGCGGCGACGGCTCGCGCCAGGACCGCTCGCTGCTGGCGCGGCTTCTGGGAAAGGAGCCACCTTTTCGTGGAGCCGCGTCGGAAGCTGCCGGAGAGCCGACACCCGTTGCGCCTGGGTGTGGCCTCCAACGGAGCCAACCGGTTCTCCGGCCTGATCCGCGACGCCGTGGCGGTTCCTCGGAGGCTCTCCGACGAGGAGATCCGCGGGCTCGCCGCCCAGCGACCCAGCGAGCAGGAGGCGGAGGCGCCGAAAGACATCCGCATGGCGGAAGGGTTCACGGTGGCCGCGTGGATTCAGCCGGGTGAGCGGGAGACCGGGCGGATCTTCGACAAGCTCACCGCCGGAATCAACGACGGATTCCTGTTCGACGCCCATCCCGGCCTGTCGCTGCGGCTCATCGCTGGCGACCTGGAGCTCCGGCTGGGACAGTGCCTGACCGCCGGTCGTTGGACGCACGTCGCCGCCACCGCGTCGCCGGAAGGAAAACTGGCGATCTACGTTGACGGCGTGCGCCGCGCAGCCTTGGAGCCGCCCAGCGTCAGCCAAGCCTACCAGCTTCAGCGCTACATGGCCGCCTGCTCGGGCAGGGGCGCGTACCCGATCAAGTTCGACGGGTCGATCTTCACCGTGGATCCCAAGTTCGCCGGAGGCCCGGACCTGAACCCCGATTGGAGGCGCTGGGGCGACTGCTACTGGTGGCAGAACACGCGTCTGCCGTACTTCGCCATGGTCGCCAGCGGCGACGCCGACTTGGCCGATTCCCTGTTCCGGCTGTACGAGGCGGTGCTCCCCGTGAGCGCCGCCCGGGCACGGCTCTACTACGGGTCGTCCGGAGCGTACTTCCCCGAAACCATGACGCCGTTCGGCGCCTACGCCAACCGAGACTACGGCTGGGACCGCACCGGCAAGCAACCGGGCGACGTGGACAGCGTGTGGTGGCGCTACGCCTGGCAGCAAGGCTTGGAGCTGGTGGCTCTGATGCTCGATTTCCACGAGCAGACGCAGGACCGCGCCTTCCTGGAGCGGCGGGTGTTCCCCATGGCCGAGCAGGTGCTCGCCTACTTCGATTCGCGCTTCCCGAGGGATCCATCCGGCCGCCTGAGGATCGAACCCACCCAGGCGGTGGAGACCTACTGGACCGGGGTGGTGAACGACACGCCGACGGCCGCTGGTCTGCACGACGTGCTCGGTCGGTTGGCAAACTTGCGCCTTCCCCCGCGCCTCCGCGGGCTGGTGGACCGCCTCCGGCCGATCCTGCCTCCCGTGCCGGTGGAGGATGGTCGACTGAAGCCGGCCGAGCGGTTCGAACCCACGCGCACCAACGTGGAGAACCCGGAGCTGTACGCGATCTGGCCCTTCCGGCTGTATGGCGTGGGACGCCCGGGCTTGGACGTGGCGCGGCGAACGTTCCTAGGGCGCATCGAGAAGGCGTCGGTCGGTTGGCAGTACGACGGGCAATGCGCCGCGCTGGCCGGTCTGGCCGACGAGGCGGGCGCCATCCTTCTGGGCAAGGTCGGCAATTCGAACCCGGCGTTCCGCTTCCCGGCCATGTGGGGACCGAACTACGACTGGCTGCCAGACCAGGACCACGGCAGCAACATCCTGCTGACCCTGCAGAACATGGTGCTGCAGCCCGTGGGCGAGAAGATCCACCTTCTGCCGGCATGGCCTAAGGATTGGAACGTCCGCTTCCGGCTGAGGGCGCCCCGGCGCACCACGGTCGAGGGAGAGTACCGGGACGGCCGCCTCGTGTGGCTTCGCGTGGATCCACCCGATCGGGCCAAGGACGTCGTGCTCGGTCGCGGCTAGTCCGCCCAGGGGTTCGGCGGCACCGTCGTGGTCAGCTCCACGGTCCGGCCCTCGGCTGCGGCTTGGAAGATCGCCTCGACGGCTTCGACGAAGTGGAGGCCGCGCACGGCGTCGGCGATGGGCGCCCGATCGTCGCGGATGCACTCCACGAGGTGCAAGATGTCGCCGTACACGTGCACGTGGCCGCATTCGGGGTGCCGGCCCTGGGTGAACGGCACGGAGTCCAGCGGGCACTCCAGCCGCAGGGGATCCTTGCCGATGCGGTAGACGGTCGCGCCGATCGGAAGGATGTCGAGATGGTTGAACGTCTCGGGATCGGTCTGCACCGCGCCCTTGAGGCCGTGGATGCGCAGGAAGCGCGACCCGGGCGCGGTGTCGCACCAAGCCTCCGGCAGCGTCGCGAACAGGTTGCCCCCGAAGTCGAGAAGAGCCGCGGTGTTGTCGTGGCCGGTGACCTCGAAGCGGCGGCCGTTCCACCTTCGCCAGTCGACGCGCGTGCCGGAGAACGCGGCCACCGTGCGCACCGGGCCGAAGAGGCTGACCAGCGTCTGGAACCCGTAGCCGCCGTGGTCCCGCAGGGGACCGGCCTCCGCGCTGAAGAACCACGAAGGGTCGTTGGGGAAGCCCACGTCGTCGTTCCCCCAGCCCATCAGCGGCGGCACGCCGAGATACGGCTCGCCGATCTCACCCTGATCGATCACCTCCCGGATCAGGCGGTACATCGGCCAGAGCGCCTGTCCCGGAGCGGCGACGACCTTCACCCCGTGGCGCCTCGACTCCTCGAGAATCTGCCGGGCCTCGGCCACCGTGGGAGCCATCGGCTTCTGGACGTACACGTGCCGGCCCGAGCGGATGGCCTGCAAAGCGTGATCTGCGTGCAGAGCGTGCGGCACGATCACCAGCACCGCGTCGCAGTCCACGCGGGCCAGCATCTCCTCGTAGTCGGGGAACCAAGCCGGCACCCCGTGCTCCTCGGCGGCGGCCTTGGCCCGCTCCGGCACGACGTCGCAGACGGCGACCACTTCGGCCAGGCCGCGGAAGTCCGGTTGGTCGAGGTGGTGGAGAATCGTCTCACGGGTCAGCGCGCCGCAGCCGTCAATGGCTACCCGAATCTTGGGCATGGCGCATCATAGCCGATGGGAGCTGAAGGCCATCGTCGTGACGCTCACCAGGGTTCGGTGTTCGCAGCTACGAACTCTGTGCGGGCGTTGACCAACCCGGCGAGCACTCAGCGGCGCCTGCTGCAGAATCAGGGGTCCAAAGCCCAATCAGAACGCTTCCGAGGACAGGCCCGATGAAAGCGAGAGGGCCCGGCGCACCGCCCCGCGGACGGCCTCCCGCAGCTCCTCGGCGCGCCGCCGCAGCGTTGCGGCGAGCTCCGCGCGCTTGGCGACCGCACCAGCGGCGAACGCCGCGGCGCGCTCCTCGGCGTCCGGCGCGAACAGATCGAGGGCGGCGTCCGGCAGACCCCACAGCTGCGAGAGGCCGTAGTTCTTGGTCGTCTGGTAAGGGTCGGGGCAGAGCATGGCGCACGGCGTGCCGGACATCAGCGCGAAGAGGATGGGATGGTAGGCGATGCTGAACGCCACCCGCGCTCGGGAGCAGGCCTCCAGCGCGGATTCCACGGTCGGTACGCCCTCCGGCACGCGCACCTCGACGTCGCCGGCCAAGCGGTCGCGAAGGGCCTCGCCGAGTCGGCGGTCCATGTGCGGCTTCTCCTCCACCCCGTCGATCGGCGGCCGATAGAGGCTCGGCACGATCTCGATGCTCGCTCCGATGGCCCGCGCCGCCGCCCGGGCGACCCGCGCTACGGCGTCGAGGTGTTCCTGCAGGGAACGTGGGTTCGATTCGGGCAGGTACCTTGGGTTCAGCGCCAGCACCGGACGCCCGCCGGCCTGAGGCCGTTCGGCGGGCGGTTCGAGCAGCAGGCACTGGTCGCCCGACACGGTAACCTTGGCGGCGTCCGCGCCCGACTCCCGGATCCACCGCATGGAGCCGGCCTCCTCGCGAAGGTCGAACACCCCGCACGCGTCCACGATCTCCCGGAACAATCGCATGGATCGGCCCGAACGGAACGGCCCGACCGTCTGCCCCAAGGCCGCAACGGGGACTTCGGCCGCCTGGGCCGCCTGGCAGACGATCCACGCTCCCTCCAGCAGGCCGAACAGCTCGTTGAGCACGCCGCCTCCCCCAATGACCACCAAGTCCGCCTCCCGGATGGCCCCTAGGAGCGCGTCCAACTGGGGATGGCCGGACGGCTTGCCCGTCCGTGCGGCGCGCGCCGCCGCGCTCCACCGAACCTTGGGCCGCAGCCCGAGGCGCCGGTAGTTGACGACGTGCAGCAGGTACCTCCACCCTTCGTGCGCGCTCACGCAGACCGCAGGAGCCCAGGCCCAGCCATGCCCCGCCTCCAAGTGCCGGCCGATGGCTAGGCGCAGGCGCTGCTCGTCGTGCCCGAGGAACGTGGCCCGGGCTTGGGGTGCCAACCGCCGCAGCTCGCGGAGGAAGCCCTCGATCATCGCCAGGTCGCCCAGGTTGTTGAAGCTGTTGCCGGTGACGTAGACGATGCGACCCATCGGGCCCTCCCGCGCCAGCTTAGCACGCAGAGGCGGGCCTCACACCGCTCGGAGCCTACGGACGCCCTCGAGGCACAGCCTGGCGTGGTGGTAGGGGCACTCCCACGGCCCCACGCGAAGGCTCTTCGGGTTCAGCCGGAGGTCGCGAGTCTGGCTCTTGATCCAGTCGCCGCCAACCCGGTCCGACACGTGCCGCCGCACGAAGCGCCAGACCCGGTGTGCGGCCTCGAGGAACCGCTCGTCGCCCGAGGCTTCGAAGGCGTCCAGGAAGCCGACGATCGCCTCGGCCTGAGCCCACCATTCGATGTTCGTGTTGGTGGCGACCTCGGGCGTGCCGGCGTAGAGGAACGCGCCCTCCGGCGTGAGGGCCACCCGAAGAGCCCGCTCTGCAATCTTCACGGAGACCTCTCGTGTAGCGGTCGCTAGATTTGGATCGCCGTCGACTTCCGCCGCACGACGCAGCAGCCACGCCGCCTCGATGTCGTGGCCGTAGGAGACCTCCGACGGGACGGCAGTCCAATCGTTTTCGAAGAACTGGCGGAAGTGGCCCTTGGCGGGATCGAGCATCCGGTCGAGAAGAATCTGCATCAGCGATCGGTGCGTCTGGCGAAGTCCAGGGTCGCCGGTCTCGCGGAGCAGCTCCGTCCACGCCTCCAGCACGTGGAGGTGGGTGTTCATGGTCTTGGGGACGTTCGGCTCCTTGTCGCTCAGACGGTAGTCGGTGAGCGCCTGCCAGTTCCTCGAGCAACCCTCGACATAGCCCCCGTTCTCCGAGTCCCGCAGATGCGTCTGTAGCAACTGATACAGGCCCTTCGCAGTCTCCACAAGACTCGGTTTGTCACAAAGACGATGGTAAGCCGCCAAGCCGTACACCGCGAAGGCGTGCGGGTAGGCGTGCTTCCGGTCGTCGACCGGCTCGCCTCGCCCGTCGACGCTCCAGAAGAACCCGCCAAACCGACGGTCCTGGTGGCGCTCGGAAAGAACCTCGAAGGCCCGGTCGGCCGCGGTCCTCGCCTCGTTCGCCTCGGGGTAGGCGCGGGCCACAGAGGCGAAGGTCCACAGGACCCTGGACGCCAGAACCGTCGAGCGAGGCTCGTCCAGCCGCCTCCCGTCGTGGGTGAGGCCGCCCGAGAGCCCACCGGACTTTTCGTCGAACGCATGACGAACCCAGAACGGAACGATGTTGACCAGCAGCTCCTCTTCCAGCTCGTCGGCCCAGGACTTGAGATCGGGAATCACGCGGGCATTCTGCCCCTATTCCCGCGCCGCTCGCCAGAAGCGTAGGAAGGCGCCCGTCTGCGAGCGGGCGAACTCTTTACACCTTTCTCGGACCGACGGATCGCCCAGCCACTCCCGCCACGATTCGGCGAGTTCCTCCGCCGAGGAGACCACACGGAGGATGCCTAGGCTGGCGGCGGACTCGACGATCGGTCGCTGCTGCTCGGTCTCCGGCCCCATCGCGACCGGAACCCCGGCGGCGAGCGGCTCGGCGGGCGTGTGGCCTCCGAGCCGCGGATCGAACGACCCGCCGACGAACGCGGCGTCCGCCGCGGCGTACAGCCGGCCCAGTTCACCCGTGGTGTCGACCACCACCGCGTCGGCTGGACCGCTCGGAGAATCCGACCACCTGCGGACCCGCAGGCCCTGGCGCCCCAGAGCAGCGATCACGTCGGGAGCCCGCTCGGCCCTCCTCGGCGCGACCACCAACAGCCGATCGGGCAGGTCCATGTTGAGAAACGCGTCCATCACGACCGGCTCGTCGGACGGATGCGTGCTGCCGGCCAGGATCACGCGGACCCTCGGTCCCGCTCCGAGCCGCGCGCGGTACGAGGCGCGTCCTTCCGCCAGGTCCTCGTCGGAGGGCAGGGCGCACCCCAAGTTCGGTCCCACCAGGTGGATTCTGTCGGCGGGCACGCCGAGCCTTCGCAGACGCTCGGACTGGGCCGGACTGGGCACGCCCCAGCTGTGGATCGCTCGGATTCTCCAGCGATCCCAAGGCCTCCAGCGCCGGACGCGGCGCTCGTCTTCCTCGGTCAGGAACGCGTCTGCCACCTGGACAGGAATGCCGAGCGCCCAGCACCAGAAAGCCAGGTGGTGCTGCTCGTTGCGCCGAACGAGCCACACGCGCTTTGGTCTGTAGCGGGCCAAACAGAGCAGAGCCGACGGCAGAGAGCCGTACGGCGCCCAACCGGTCATCGCCCCTGCCCGCGGCGACAGAGAACCCGCGGAGCGGGTGCCCGCCAACACGGCGCGGCGGGGTGCCACGCCCGACAGCTCTTCAGCCGCCTGCCAGGCGATGCGCGTCTCGCCCGTCCAGTTCCCGACGATCAACAGGTCGACGGGCTGGCTCCTCCAAGGAAGCTGGAGGGCACGGCGCAGCTGGATGCCGTGCTGTCCGCGGCGCCGCGCCCTCAGTAAAGAACGAGGAATCAGCACCGGGCTGGCCACGGCCTGCCACGCCGCGTAGGCCAGGTAGGCCAGCCAATCGGACCAGCTCGGACTTTCAGAGAACCTTGCGGACCCGCGCGACAACGTCCTCTTGGAATCGACGGATGAAGCCGCAGACAAACTCCACCGGATCGATGGCGGGGTCCTCAACGAGCGGCGTCATATCCATGGCGAAGCTCAGCTGGTTGGTCTTGTCGGTGCCGTGCGACGCGAAGTAGGTCGCGTGGGCGAATCGCCGCCCCGTGGTGGCCAGGTCGTAGCGCTTGCCGCCGCAGATCTGGCTATCGAACACGCCGAGGAGCGCCGCCGCGAGGTTCGGATGGGCCGACAGGTCGAAGCCAACCTTGTCCTGGTCGGTCATCCAGTCGAGGTCGCGCCAGACCTCGCAGCCGTACAGCTTCTTCGGACGCAGCTCCGGTGGCAGCTCGCGGATCGCCTGCAGCGTCTTCAAGGCCACGCCGACGTGCGTGTCGTGCTTGTCCGCCAGGTTGTGGGTGTACACCACCTCGGGCCGGCAAGCCTCGAGCACGGCCTTGATGTCCTCGACGGGGCCTCGGTTCGCTCCATCCTTGACGGCGGAGCTGGGGAAGTCGAGGAGAAACTGGGCGCCGTACTCGCCGACGAACGCCGCCTTCTTCTGCTCGACTCGCCGCACAGCCTGCATCTGCTCGTCGGTGTAGTCCGCGTACAGGTCGTCGCGCGGGCTGCCGGCGCCGTTGGTCACCACCACGCCGCAGAACCACTTGTCCGGCTTGCCGAAGCAGGCCAGGATGCCGTCGTAGGCCATGATCTCGATGTCGTCCTGATGGGCGGACACCGCCAGGTGCGTGGTGCGGGCGAGGGCGGCGCTCTCCTCCAGACCGTCTGGGATGTAGAGCTCGGCTTGGGGCATCGTGAGTCTCATGCTGGGTTCTCCTTTGGGGTCAGGGACGGCAGGCTGGCGGCGGCAACGGCCTGGCCGACTCGGCGCGTGGTCTCGTCGGGGAGCTGGACGTGGATCGTGTCGGCCAGCTGCGGAAACTCGGCCTTAAGCACCTCGTTCGCCTTCTGGATGAGGATCGGTCCGCCCTTGCCGGACGTGACCCGGCCGAGCACCAACAGGTGTCGGATCGGATAGAAGCAGGCGTAGTGGGCGATCGCGTAGCCGAGGTACACGCCGATGGTCTCCCAGATGCGCACCGCGCGCTCGTCGTCCGCCTCCAGGCGCCGCTGCACGGTCTTGAGCTTCTCGGCGAGCGGCGCGTCCTCCGGAAGCCGGATTCCCACCTGCGCCGCCAGGCGGAACACGGCTTGCTGGGTGAGGTACTGCACGCCGCATCCTGTGTCTCCCGACCACTCGTCCGCGGGGGCGTCCGGGCGGTAGTCGATGGGCGCGAACGCCAGCTCGTTCAGCCAGCCGGTGATGTTGCCGTCGCGGTTCACGTAGCCGACGGCCTCGCTGCTCCCCATGGCCACTCCGAGCACCGAGTGCGCGTTCATGGACATCGCCCCGGCGAGGGCGGTGACGTCGCCGTCGTTGGCTACCTCGATCGGCACGCCGAGCTCGCGCCCGATGTCGAGGAACAGGCTGCGAACCCGGTGGTACTGCTCCTTCGGCACGCCGCGGAACAGCGACGCGACCATCGGCCGGTTGTTCACGATGACACCCGCCGAGGAGCCTCCGATCGCGTCCAGCCTCGGCAGGTGCTCCGCCGCCGAGCGGATTCCCGCGAGGATCTCGTCGTAGTGGTACTGCGGGTCCGAGTTCCCCCGTGGATCCCACACGACCTCCTCCGAGTAGACCGTCTCACCGTCGATCACGGCGGCGGCCTTGCGGTCGCTCGCGCCGAGGTCGAACCCCACGCGGCAACCCTCGAGATGCCGCCCGATGGGCATCGACGTCTCGTGCGAGGCCGGAACCTCGTCTGCGGAGCAGTGGACCACGGTGAACGGCCTCTCGTACACCGTCTCGCCCATGAACTCCCAGTCGAACCGGCGCTCGCCTTGCGGGCTGTAGGTGGCGGCGACGTGGTCGGCGACGGACTTGGGACCGCCGATCGTCACTTTCCATCCGCCCTTCTGCCACAGCAGGAACTTCACGAGGCGCTCGACGAACGGCAGGTTCAGAGCGGCTTCGGGATGGTCGTCCGGCAGAAGCACGGCGTCGAACACCGAGCGTGTGCCATCGGCCCGCTCCAGCCCGATGCGCAGGGGCTGAGCCCGGCCAGTCTCCTTGGCCAGCTTGGCGAAAGCGGCGTTGGCGAGCACGGCGGGTCGGAACTCGGGATCGAGAGGAGGCGATACGGCGGGTCTGCCCAGGTCGGCGAGGCGTTTCAACGGTTCGTTCGGCATGCTGCTTTCTCCTTTGCGCGGTTCCTCGCCCTTACCTACCCCAAGGCGCGGCCCACGGTCCTCTGGCTCAATCCTGGTCCATCAGGCTGAACACGATCGCGCCGATCACCCCGGGAACCCAGCCCGCCAGCGTCAGGACGAAGACGATCAGAAACGGGCCGCAACCCTTGTCGATCACCGCCAGCGGCGGCAGGACCACGCACACCAGCGCCCTCAGGCATCCCATCGATCCTTTCCTCCGTACAGCCTTACGCCGCCGGGCGTCCTCCGGTTCGGGGCGCGCAGGGGGCGGGGGGTACACTCGGGCTCTGATGGATCTGCGCAGCACCCTGAACCTGCCCGATTCCGGCTTCACCATCCCGATGAAGGCGAACCTGCCCCAGCTGGAGCCGCAGATTCAGGAGGAGTGGCGGCAACGGAGGATCTATCACGAGATCCAGGCGGCCCGCGCGGATGCGCCCACCTACGTGCTTCACGACGGCCCGCCGTATACCAACAGCCCCATCCACATCGGCACCGCCATGAACAAGGTGCTGAAGGACTTCGTGGTGAAGTCGCGGACGATGATGGGCTACCGCGCCCCCTACGTGCCCGGATACGACAACCACGGTCTGCCGATCGAGCAGACGGTGCTGCGGGAGTTCCAGGCGCGCAAGGAGACGCCGGACGTCGCGACCCTGCGCAAGGCCTGCCGCGAACACGCGGCGAAGTACGTCGGCGTGCAGACCTCGCAGTTCCAGCGCCTCGGCGTGTTCGGCCTGTGGGAGAAGCCCTACACCACCATGGACTTCCGGTACGAGGCCGAGATCGTCCGGGTGTTCAAGCGCATGGTCGAGGGCGGGTACGTCTACAAGGGTCTGCGACCGACTCTGTGGAGCCCCACCTGCCGCACGGCCCTGGCGGACACCGAGATCGTGTACCAGGACCACACGAGCAAGGCGATCTACGTCCGCTTCCCTCTGTTGCACGACCACAACGGGTTCGCCCAAGGACTGAAGAACGTCTACGCGGTGATCTGGACCACGACGCCGTGGACGATCCCGGCGAACCTGGCGGTGGCGTTCCACCCGAACCTCGAGTACGTGCTGGTTCAGGTGGAGGACGACGTGTACATCGTGCTAGGGGAGCTGCTGCCGCGGGTCGCAGAGGAGTGCGGATGGAAGGACCCGAAGGTCGTCCGCACGGAGCTGGGGATCAGCTTCGAAGGCTCGAAGTTCAAGCACCCGATCTTTGACCGCGAGTCGCTGGCGGTGATGGCGGAGTACGTGACCACCGAGGACGGCACGGGCGTGGTGCACACCGCGCCGGGCCACGGTCGCGAGGACTTCCAGACGGGCCTGCAGTACGGCCTGCCGATCCTGTGCCCGGTGGACGAGGCCGGCGTGCTGACCGAGGAGGCGGGCGAGTTCGCCGGCGTGAGCTACAAGGACTGCGACCGGGTGGTGGTCGACCGACTCCGCGAGGTGGGCCATCTGCTTGACGCCCGGGACCACGTGCACTCGTACCCGCACGCCGAGCGGGACGGCCAACCCGTCATCTTCCGCACCACGGAGCAGTGGTTCGTGGCCATCGACCACCAGGACCTGCGCGAGCGGATGCTGAGGGAGATCGAGAAGGTCCGCTGGGTGCCGGCGTCCGGGCAGAACCGGATCGAGGCGATGGTTCGCAACCGGCCGGACTGGTGCGTCTCCCGCCAGAGGCCGTGGGGCGTGGGCATCCCGATCTTCTACGGGGCCCAGAGCCGCAAGCCGGTGATGGACCCCGAGGCGATCGAGTGCGTCGCCCGCCTCATCGAGCGCGAGGGCTCCGACGCCTGGTTCGTGAAGGACCCCAAGGAGATCCTTCCGCCCGGCTACGTTCACCCAGAGACGGGTGAGACGGAGTTCACCAAGGAAACCGACGTTCTGGATGTGTGGTTCGACAGCGGCGCCACGTCGCTGTGCGTGCTCGAGGGCAACGTCGAGCCGGACTGGAAGGAGCCTTGGCCCGCGGACCTCTACCTGGAGGGCTCCGATCAGCACCGCGGGTGGTTCAACACGTCGCTGATCATCGCCACGGCCATCCGCGGCCAGGCCCCCTACCGCGAAGTCCTCACCCACGGGTTCGTGCTGGACGACGAGATGCGCAAGATGTCCAAGCGTCTGGGCAACATCGTCGACCCCGTGGACGCCGCCAACCGGTACGGCGCCGACGTGCTGCGCTACTGGGTGGCCAGCGTGGACTTCACCAACGACGTCCCGTGCTCCGACCGGCTGCTGCAGCAGTTCGGAGAGAACTACCGCCGCGTGCGGAACACGCTGCGGTTCCTTCTGGCCAACCTCTACGACTACGAGCCCTCCATGGCCCCCGAGAAGCTCCTAGAGCTGGACGAGTGGGCGGTGGAGCAGGCCGATCTCCTCGTGGCGGACTGCGTCGAGGCGTATCGCTCGCACCAGTTCCCCAAGGTGATCGGCGCCATCCACAACTTCTGCGTGCAGGAGATGTCGTCGTTCTATCTGGACGCGATCAAGGACCGGATGTACTGCGACGGCAAGGATTGGCCCTCTCGCAGGAGCGGCCAAGCCGCGTGCTGGCAGGTGCTGGTGCGGTTGGCCAAGCTGGTGGCCCCGATCCTGTGCCACACCGCCGAGGAGGTTTGGAAACGCATCCCGGGCGTGGACGGCAGCGTGCACGTGCAGACGTTCGACGTCCCGAGCGAAGACCGCCTCGCCGAGATCGAGGCGAGTCCCCTGCAGACGCGGTTCGCTGCGTTGCTCGGGGAGCGGGCCGACCTGTTCGCGGCGTTCGAGGCTTGGAAGCGGGACAATGGCCAGGTCGACAGCCAGGACGTGATCGCGGAGATCCGCCAGCAGGGGGAGACGCTGGACTTTCTGAGGACCTTCCAAGCGGACGAGCTGGCCCTCTACTTCAAGGTCAGCTGGGTCGAGCTGTCAGAGGGACCGGAGAGCTACGGGTTCCGCCGGAGCGAGTATCCCAAGTGCGAGCGCAGCCGGCTCCGCCGCCCCGACGTGCGGCAGGTGGACGGCGTGTGGCTCTCGGAGCGCGACCGGAGGGTGCTCGGCCTTTGAGCTCGCACCGGGCGCTGTTTCTGGGCACCGTGCTGGTGTCCGTGGCGATCGACCAGGCGGTGAAGCTCTGGGTCAGATCCGCGCTGTATCCCGCCGAGTCGCTGCATCTGCCTTGGCCTGGCGTGTTCGAGATCACCCTGGCCTACAACCGCGGGGTGGCGTTCGGCATGCTGCAGGGCTTCGGCGTGTACCTGTTTCCCATCGCGCTCGCGATCTGCATCGGGGCGTTCGTGTACAGCATCCGCCACCCCCACGAGCCGAAGGTTTCGCACTTCGCCCTGGCCTTGGTCGCTGGGGGGGCTATCGGCAACCTCATCGACCGCGTCCTGCTGGGCAAGGTCACGGACATGTTCTGGTTTCGGTTGATCGACTTCCCGGTGTTCAACGTGGCGGACAGCTGCATCACCGTCGGCACCGCGCTTCTGCTGTGGCGCGGGTACCGCTCGAGCATCGGGCCCTCGGAGAAGGGAATGCAGCCGGAGCCTGCGCCATCTGCGGAAGCGAAGCCGGGGCGCCCCGAGAGCGCGGAGGACGGGGTGTCCACGGAGCCTTCTTCAAGGCAGTGAACGATCGTCACGCGGCGTTGCGGTCGCCGCGCAGGGCGCGCAGAACCTCGGGGTCGTAGCGGCCGGGGTCTTCGCGCAGGTTCCGGCCGCCGTCGGATGCGAGCGACTCGACCACGGCCAGCACGCGGGCGAGCAGCGGCGGAGCTTGCCCTGCCTCCGGCGGCGTGTCGGCCCTCGCGTCCCAAGTCTCCAAAGAGGGAATCAGGAGTCGGAACTCCTCCGCCCGGCGGATCGCCTCCAGACGGGTCGCGTCCCGGCTCGCCACCGCGGCACGGTACTCCGGGAGCGCCACGGCCAGGGATCGCAGGATCTGCTGCTGGCTGCGCGACAGGCCGAGGGCCGTCCGCAGCTGGGGGAGCAGCTCGTCCAGAGCGGCCAGAAGGCGCTCCGACTCGGGTCGCCGTTCGGGCGACACCCACGCCCAGACCGCATCGAGCGGCACGACGTCCCGGGGCATCTCCCGGTCGGCCCGACCCTGGAACGTCTCGACCCGGTTGCGCCCCGCCCTCTTCGCTCGGTAGAGAGCCGCATCCGCCGCGCGCAGCAGCATGGCGGCGTCTTCGCCGTTGTCGGGAAAGGCCGCGCAACCGATGCTGACCGTCACCCCTCGGGGGCGTCCGACCGAGGTGGTGTGCTTCACCCGGGCAACCGCCTGGCGGATCCGCTCCGCGACCGTCGCGCAGCGCGCCGGGTCGGCGTCCGGCAGCAGCGCCGCGAACTCCTCGCCGCCGTAGCGGCCGACCACGTCGTACGGCCTCAGCACGGAGCGGATCGCGTCGGCGACGAGGCGAAGCACCTGGTCGCCGGCCGCGTGCCCCTCCTCCTCGTTGAAGCTGCGGAAGCGGTCCACGTCGATCATCAGCAACCCCAGCGGCTTGCCCGATCGCTCCGCCTGGCTGATGCGGCTGGCCATCTCGTCGTGCAGCGCGCGGTGGTTCAGCAGGCCGGTCAGAGGGTCGCGCGTCGCGGCCTGCTCCAGGCTGCGCCGGATCAGCGCGCCGTGGAGGCCGAGCGCGAGCTGCTCCGCGAGCGTCGCGAACAGCTGACGCCGGGATGCGAACGCCGAGTCGTCGAGCCGAGCGATCAGCTCCAACACGCCGAGCAGCTCTCCCCCGGCTTCGAGGGGGTGGACCAAGGCCGCCCCGGGGCTGAGATAGCAGAACCTGGCCTCGAGGTCTCGAGTGAGGAGGTGCTCGGCCACGTTCGGGACGAACAGGCACCGCCGCGTCTCCGCGACAAGCTCCGCGGCGCAGGAAGGGCCCCCGGGCACATGGAGCCTCTCGAGGGCGCGGCAAGCCTGGCGGTTGGCTCCCATGGCCCCCTCGAGGGCCAGCTCGCCGGGCGTGTCCGTTCGCACCCACAGCAGGGCGCAGGCGAGTTCGGCCACCGAGGCCAGCTCGAACACGGCCGCCTTGGCCATCGACTCGACCGTCGGGTTCAGCGCGATCGCTCGGCTGAGGCGCCGCAGCGCCTCCGCGGCGGTCTGGTGCTGGTCCGCCGCCCGAAGCGCGTCCTGCTCCGCCGAGGCGTTGGTGACCAGCACCAAATCGGAAGTCTCGCCGGTCCAGTCCAAGGGCGCGGCGTGGTACCGCAGGCCGTCGAGGTGGAGCGAACCTGGAACGCCGTGCAGAGCTCCTTCGAGGAGAGGTCCGATCTCGGAGGTCAGGGCGGAGCGCTTGGCACTCAGGTAGGGACTGCGCGCGGCGAGCCCCCACACGCGCCGGGCGTAGCCCAGGCCGTCCACCAGCGCGACCCCGGCCTGCGACGGGTCGAGAGCGCTGAGCAACGCGGGCTCGGGCAGGTCGAGAACCAGCTCGGAGCCGTCGCGCAGGACGATCCGCACGGGAAAGCCGGTCGGACCTTCCCGCTTCCGGTCCTGGACGGTTCGCACGCCGGAGGCGCGAAGGATCTCCTCCAGGCGGCGGGATTCGGACGGCTCGCTCACTGCGCCAAAGGAATCATCGGCGGTGGGCCTGCCGGTCATCACGGGAGACTTGCAGGGACCCCAAGGGCGTAAGCTCAGGAAGACATGCGCTGGACACAACGGATCGTTGCAATGGCGGCGCTCGCCTTGGCGGGATGCGGCGGGGGCGGAGGCGGCGGTGGCAGCCGAACCGTTTCGGACTTCGTCTACAGCACCGACTGGACCGCCGGCTCGGTGGGGCCCAGCGGGTCCTCGCAACGCCTGACCCTGTTGGACTCGAACGGCATCGTGCGGTGGGAGGCCGTGATCGACCGGATCACCGACGGGGTTCAGGCGCAGACCCTCAGCAGCGTCCCGGTGGGCGAGTTTCGCCTCGAGGCCGAGCTGTTCGAGCAGGCCGGGGCCCAAGGGGCGCAGACCGGCTGGCTGACCAAGAGCGTCCAGGTGGTTTCGAGGGGTTCGGTGAGCACGGCGGTGGGCGCGCCTATGGTCTCGCTCCAGGTGGAGCCGCAGTCCTTGTCCCTCCGAGCGCCCGGATCGGCGCGGGTCCTCGCCACCCCGCTGGCGGCGGACCAGACGCCGGTTTTCATCTCGCCCGGGGCGCTCGAGTGGTCCTCCTCCGCGCCTACGGTCGCCACGGTGGATGGCGACGGTGTCGTCCAAGCCGTGGGCGTGGGACAGGCGACGATCACGGTGCGCCACCCGGCCAGCGGCCTGAGGGCCGAGGTTCCCGTGGTGGTCAGTCCCGCCTCCGCCGAGCGCACGAAGTGGACGATCCTGGTGTTCCTGAACGGCGCGAACGACCTGGCCGAGTTCAGCTTGAAGGACATGAACGAGATGGAGCGCGCCGCCCAGAACCCCGACGTGCGGGTGGTGGTCCAATGGAAGGTGGATCCCTCTTACCTGACCACCGGAGGGTTCCGCGGTACGCGCCGCTACCTGATCCGGCCGGATACGACCTCCACCGTCCGGAGCGAACTGGTGCAGGACCTGGGCGAGCGCGTGGACATGGGCCGCGCGGCAACGCTGCGGGATTTCGTGCAGTGGGGAATGGAGAATTATCCGGCCGATCGCTACGGGCTGATCGTGTGGAACCACGGCAACGGCTGGTTGCGCTCTGCGACGGCGGCTTCCAGCCGGGCGATCAGCTACGACGACCTGACCGGCAACGCCATTCAGGTCTGGCAGTTACCGGCCGCTCTTCAGGGCCGGAGGTTCGACTTCATCGCCTGGGACGCGAGCCTGATGCAGATGCTCGAGGTGGCGTACGAGGTGCGCGGCTACACCGACTTCGTCGTCGGCAGCGAGGAGAGTCCTCCAGGCGACGGCTACCCCTACGATGCGGTTCTTAGGCGGTTCCGTGACAATCCCGACGCTCCCACGGAGACGCTCGTGCGGGCCTTCGTGGACGCCATGGCTGAAGAACCCAGCTATGCCGGCCGCAAGATCACCCAGAGCGTGCTGAGGACCTCGGCGCTGAGCGAGCTGGCGCGGTCCGTCGACGTGCTCGGCGCGGTGCTCGCGGCGAACGCGGGCGCCATCGCCCCGTCGATGCCGGCGATCAGGGCCTCCACGCAGGCCTACTCTCCCAGCGACTATCGGCACTTCTACGATCTGCTCGGCTTGGCTCGCAACCTGGAGGACCGGGTGGCCATCCCGGCCGTCGTGGCGGCGGCCGGCGACGTGCGGCGGGCCGTGCTGGCGGCCGTGTCCTACGAGCGCCACAGCACGCAGTCCCCGGGCAGCAACGGGGTGTCGATCGACCTCACACCCAAGGACCGATGGAGCACATCCGGGCTGTCGGACTACCGTCGGCTGCAGCTGGCCGCCGACACGCGGTGGGACGAGTGGCTGGTCGTCGCTCCCTAAAGGCCCGCATGAAGGGAAGAAGGGCCGGCTGCTCGCCGGCCCTGGGCTGGAGGGGGGTGGAGGAAGGGGTTTGGCTGTGAGGCTGTCTTTGGGGATGTGGAGTCTCTTGCACGGGAGCCATTCCGCACGGCTGAATCTGGTTCAGCCTGAACTTGTACTAGGCTTGGCTCACGGATCGCGGAAACCGGTGGAGTTGCGCGCGGAGGAATGCGGGGTCCCGGACGCTCAGAGACCGAAACCGGGTATCTTGAGGGTGCCGAACTCGGACGCTCGTCCGGGACGGGGGAACCACGAATCAGGGGCGCATCGCGGAAACGCGTAGGATATCTCTTGGTCCGAGCCCGTCAGCTAACCCCGTAGGCGCCACAGGAGAGGTCCAAATCCCCCCGGCGGGAAATGGCCTCCGAGACGACGGTCGATGGGAGGTCGAAGATGTTGATGGAGGCGAGAATCCGGCGCGAGCTGGATGAAGCGCGCAAGGCTCCCCTTTCGCGGATGGGGAAGGTGCGGAGGTTGCTCCGTC
>FWWL01001330.1_pt1 | contig 59743 bp, 58 predicted proteins | sample 2228331 | NCBI WGS metagenome assembly FWWL01 (sample SAMEA103939775, study PRJEB20133) | metagenome
GATCTTATTTTCAGTAGGGCCCGAGCCTGCACTGCGTATTCAAGAAGGGCATGGGGATGGAGCGGAGAAACGAAGTGTTCGCCTTTGTGCTTGGGTCCCAACCTCTAAAAATATAATCAAAAGGAACCCAAACACAACAGCGATCGTAGCCCATCCCCATGCCCTCCCAGCACAACTTGTGACCAGGATCTTATTGTCCAGTATAGGTTCAAATGGTCCAGGTTTGGTCCTATTGGTTCTGTTATAAATCCCTGCTTCCCCGCATATGGTGTAAGAAGCTATGTCATTTTCTTGAGGGGGTGAGGCCCTACATGTTGCGCTTGAACCGACGACTAAGCAAATGGACCGCCAAACTACTTGACCTTCCCCAAGATGTTGTCTTTGATCTTCCGAGATTCACCATGATCGGCAACCGCCAGTTGTATATTGAGAATCATCGGGGTGTGGCACATTTCTCCAGTGAATTGCTTAAGCTGAATCTGAGTCAAGGATCGGTTGAAGTGATTGGCAAGCAGCTTGTCATCCGGGCAATCCTGCCGGAGGAAGTGTTTATTGAAGGAATAATTGCGGATATTCGCTATTCAGATACTTGAAATTATGATCTTGGTGCAATGATAAGGGAGGAAGAATACCGTTGAAAACGACTACCTTTAACCGGATTCGGGGTTATGTTGGCATTGAGTTGCGTGGGGATCAATTGGAAAAGCTGTTGAATATACTGATTGAGAAAAAGATGACAATATGGAACATCCGCCGTACGGACGAGCATAAAGTAAGGCTATTTATTGTGTTGCGCGATTTTTTTCGTTTAAAGCCGTTATTGAAACAGACAGGCTCTCGTGTGCATGTTGCGGAACGCCATGGGCTTCCCTTTTGGTTGGACAAGCTTGGGAGCCGAAAGATGTTCGCCGCAGGTTTAATTGCCTTTGTGATTTGTCTGTACTTGCTGTCCTCGTTAGTGTGGAAAATCGATGTCGAAGGCAACGAGACGATTGCTCGAAGTGATATTATTCAGGCAGCCAAGCAGCAAGGTCTATTCCGCTTCCAATGGAAATTTCGCATGCAAGAACCGGACGTGCTGTCCAAGGCGATCCATCTTGAGCTTAAGGGTGTGTCCTGGGTCGGTGTTGAGGTGAAAGGTACAAAGGTTAACATAAAGATTGTAGAGGCTACGCGTCCGGATAATAGCCCTCTGATGAATCCGCGCCATCTCATCGCTTCCCACAACGCTATGATTACAGAAATATTCACCGAAACAGGCAAACCAATCGCACGGCCTAATATGAACGTCAGGAAAGGCGATATTCTTATATCCGGAATCATCGGGGATGAGACCAATCGACAAGTCGTAGTCGCAAAGGGAACGGTTCGCGGGATTGTATGGCAAGAAACGACCGTGGAAATGCCGTTGGTATTGAAACAAAAAGTTTATACAGGTGAGTCTAAAAAGCGGTCTTATCTCGTAATCGGGAGCCGAGGAATTCAAGTGTCCGGCTACGGGAAGCCAGCCTACGAACAATCAGAGGTGCAATCCGACCGAAAGGTGCTGCAATGGAGGAAGTTCACGCTTCCGATCGGTTGGTTAAAGGAAACGGTCATGGAATCACGCATAGAAGAGACCGTCCTGGATTCAGAAGAAGCGGTGAAGATCGCGCTTGAGCAAGCTCGATCTGAGGTGCTCTCAGCAGGGGGGAAGGACGCTAAACTGCGCGGAGAAAAGATTCTTTTGCATGAAAAGTCGGACAATGGTAAAGTTTATATGAAAGTACTGTTTGAAGTAGAGCAAAATATTGCAGTAGAACTGCCGATTGTGAACTGAAGGAGAATGAGATATTGTCAGAGAACGTTAACTCCAATGGACTAAAGATGACACTGAAGAATGCTGCAGAAGGGCTCGCATTATTAGGTCCTGGAGACAAATTCATTCGGTTGATAGAAAGTAAGACCACTGCTCATATCTATAGCAGGGAAGCAGAGCTCGTTATTCAAGGGGACGCTGCGGAAACAACCTGGCTGGAGCAGCTATTCGATGTATTGTTACAGTTAATACGCAGCGGCTATAATTTAACGGAACGCGACATTCAATACGCCATTGAGCTTGCCAAGGAATTAAAAGCGGATCAATTGCTTGATTTACTGCGCGGTGAGATTGGGGTCACCTTCAAGGGCAAGCCCATCCGAGTAAAGACAATTGGCCAGCGTCATTATGTATCGACGATCAAGAAGAAAGATATCGTGTTCGGAATTGGCCCTGCGGGTACTGGAAAGACGTATTTAGCCGTCGTTCTGGCTGTTGGAGCGCTCAAAGAAGGACAAGTGAAACGAATTGTGCTTACTCGCCCTGCCGTAGAAGCTGGGGAAAGTCTGGGCTTCCTGCCAGGGGATCTGCAAGAGAAGGTTGATCCTTACTTGCGTCCTCTATATGATGCCCTGAATGATGTATTAGGGCCTGATCAAGTGGCCAAGTCATTGGAACGCGGATTGATCGAGATAGCTCCACTTGCATATATGCGCGGGCGTACGTTGGACGACTCGTTCATTATTCTAGATGAATCCCAGAATACGACCCCGGAGCAGATGAAAATGTTCCTGACTCGTTTAGGATTTGGCTCCAAGATGGTCATAACAGGGGACGTCACACAGATCGATTTGCCGCGCGGCAAGAAATCAGGACTAGTGGAAGCGGAACAAATACTGAAATCGATTGAAGAGATTGGAATAGTTCATTTCAATGAACAGGATGTTGTCCGTCACTCACTCGTACAAAAAATCATCGTAGCTTATCAGTTGGAACGAGACAACCTAGGCTAACCGAACCTCATTCCTGTGGGATGAACAAAGGGGATAGAACGTTGTGACTCAGAATCAACGGGTTTCCATGCAGGGCAAAACATTTTCTTACCGGTTGAACGGTTGGAAGTATAATCACGGTATCAGAGCAGTGCTCCTATTCGGGCTTGCGGTTCTTTTTTATATTACGTTATCTGAAAAGTGGATCCCTCAACGCTATGATATTCAGATGAATACGGTAAGCGAGCGTGTTATTCATGCTCCTATGCAGATAGAGAATTCGATTGAAACTCAAAAGGCAAAAGAAGAAGCAGGCAGGAGAGTGCAGCCTGTTTATACGATTATTCCGATGAAGAATGAACAGTTGATCGAAGCTATTTACGAGAAGCTTCGTCAGATTAATGCGGATGAACAGATTGCTATGAATGACAAAGTGAACCTGTACAAGACGCTTTTGCCTTCCCTTTTTCAGACCCACACTACTGGTTTGTATCGGACCATCCCGTTATCAATCTCGAATGATATTTTCATAGCGGAGATGAAAGGGCGGCTTGAGGAGCAACAATATCGAATCTCGGAGGAAATATATTTCAAGTTTCCGAGGCTGCTTAAGGAAGACCTCAGCGCAATGGAGCCCGTTACTAGAGATATTGTCAATCGACTTATGTCCGACGAGCTTGTAAATGCACAGACAGCAAGAACGAAGGTGGCTGAGCTTGTGAATGCTTCTTCGTTGACTAAGAATACGACGAGGGAACTAGTAACAGAGATTGCCCGTTTCGTCTTAACGCCTAATTCATTCTTGAACCAGAAGGTTACAGATGAGGAGAAGGCCAAGGCCCGGGATAATACGAAGCCTGTTTATATTGACAAGGACGATGTTTTGGTCCAAAAAGGCGAATATATTACCGAAGAGTTATACCAACGTGTAAAAACAGCAGGATTACTCAAGGATAAAGTCAGTTACCGGCCTCAGCTCGGACTTGCTATGACCGTTGCTTTGATGGTTACGGCCTTATACATGTTTATCCGTCATAGTGAACTGCCTATACGTCACAATAATATGCAGCTTATCATGCTCATTGCCATCTATGTGTTAAATGTAGTTGGAATGAAAATAGTGGCGATGGGGCAAAATTTGGAATATCCATATTTGGGATATATAGCCCCTGTCGCGATGGGCAGCATCTTGATCGTCCTGCTGTTAGACTTTCCGCTTGCAGTTATATCGGCTCTATTATTTAGCCTACTGGCGAGTGTAATGTTTAATATTAACAACGAACAGCTCTTCGATTACCGTTATGGTTTCGTTGCCATCGTTGTAGGACTTGGCTCGATCTTCGCAGCCCAAAGAGCCAATCAGCGGTCTTCCATCCTTAAGGCAGGCATTATGGCTTCCTTATTCGGTTCGATTGCCGTAGTATCTCTGATGCTGCTGAGCAATGACTATACACGCAATGAGATCCTGTATTCGACAGGGTTTGCCATTGCGGCTGGCTTGCTTACAGCGGTGCTAGTTATAGGACTGATGCCCTTCTTTGAAGGGGCCTTCGGCATATTGTCACCGCTCAAGCTGATTGAACTGTCCAATCCTAATCACCCTTTGCTGCGCAAGCTGCTAACCGAAACGCCGGGTACTTACCATCATAGTGTGATGGTTGGCAATCTATCGGAAGCAGCAGCCGAATCGGTAGGAGCAGATGGCCTCTTGTGCCGGGTGGGCTCGTTCTATCACGATATTGGCAAAACCCGTCGGCCCAGTTATTTCATCGAGAACCAGACGAATATCGAGAATCCCCATGATCGGATAGATCCAACCTTGAGCAAATCGATCATTGTGGCCCATGCGCGAGATGGTGTAGAGATGTTGAAGGAGCTGCGTATTCCGAAGCCTATTCGTGATATTGCCGAACAGCATCACGGCACGACACTGCTCAAGTACTTTTATCACAAAGCGCTGAAGCAGCAAGAAGCAGATCCCGATGAACATGATGAACCGATTACGGAGGAAGACTTCCGTTATCCAGGACCTAATGCGCAATCCAAAGAAGCTGCTATTGTCGGTATTGCCGACGGTGTAGAAGCAGCGGTTCGATCACTCCGCAATCCTACGATTGAGCAGATTGATTCGATGGTGCGTAAGATTATTAAGGAAAGACTAGATGATGGACAATTCAACGAGTGTGATATCACTTTGAAAGACTTGGATACGATCGCCAAGACTTTGAATGAGACCCTGCTTGGTATTTTCCACTCAAGGATCGAATACCCGAACGAATTGCCAGCAAAACGAGAGAGCAAGGGAGCAACCAATCATGAAGCTTAAACTCGAAATTTCGAATGAACAACAAGCGCTAGGCATTTCAGATGAGCTGATTACAAAGTTGGAGCAGTTGCTGAAGATAGCCGGAGAACTGGAAGATGTGAGCGCTGGTGAAGTTGCGCTAAGCTTTGTTGATGATGAAGCTATTCAAGCCTTGAACAAAGAATATCGCGGACTTGACCAACCTACAGATGTATTATCATTTTCCATGCTTGAGGCAGGTCAGGATGAGATCGAAATCCTTTACGGTGATGAGGATGAATATGAGGTTGAAGAGGAACACTCTTCTGCATCGAATGCCAATGACCCTGTGGAGGAGGACAACGACGATGACGACGGTGACTTTCCGGAACCATTAGGGGATATAATAATATCTATGCCGACAGCGATTGCTCAGAGCGAGGAATATGGCCATTCCATTGAGCGTGAAATCGGGTTTCTGTTTGTTCATGGCTTTCTCCACCTGCTTGGTTACGATCATCAGGATGCGGATGCAGAGAAGCAAATGTTTGCCAAGCAGGAGAAAGTGCTGCTCGAAGCGGGGTTAACGCGTTGAAAGATGTGAAACGATTCCGCCGCAGCTTCAGGTATGCCTATGAAGGCCTGCAATATGCGCTATCGACACAACCGAATATGCAATTTCACTTCTCCTTTGGATTGATTGCGCTAATTCTTGCCTTGTTACTCGAGATTCCAAAAGGTGAGATTTTGTTCGTACTCCTGGCGGTTACACTAGTAATCGTCACGGAGCTCATTAATACAGCAGTCGAGAAAGCCGTGGATCTGGCGATGCCTGAGCGGCATCCGCTTGCCAAGATCGCCAAAGACGTTGCCGCAGCCTCCGTGTTAGTGTCTGCGGTTTTTGCTGCTGTTACAGGTATGATTGTATATTATGAGCCAATTGAAATGTTGATCAGACATGCGGCCAGGGAAGAGGGGGCGGTTTCGCCAGGAATGATCTGGACACTAATCGCTCTTGTGGCTATGCTTGTAGTCGTTCTGCAGAGCCGTTTTTCCCACAAGTATGTGAAGCTTCAGATTAAACCAAGTCTTATCGCAGCGGTGTCCTTTTCGATTTCTACTTGGGTGACGATATTGACCTCTCAACCTTTGATAGCTCTGCTTGGGTTCAGCTTATCCATTCAAATGATGTTCATCTTATACGATAAGGGCCGTACTGGAGTCGTTTCCCTACTTACAGGCGCTCTGCTTGGAAGCAGTATTACCATCCTGGTCTTTTCATTTCTTCATTATTTTTAACTTCAAATCTTTATTAAGCGAGGGTGAATTATGACGGAGAACAAGCTTTCAGATCTTTTGCCCTTTGATCCAGATTTCCTGATTCAACACGCCATTCAGGCTGCAAGCAGGGCTTATGCGCCTTATTCTCAATTTCATGTGGGCGCCGTCCTAGTCGACGAGCATGATCAGCTGCATTACGGGTGTAACGTGGAGAACGCGGCTTACGGGCCAACCAATTGCGCTGAGCGAACCGCTCTATTCCGAGCGATTGCGGATGGTCTTGCGCCGAAGAGCTTCCGTGCTATTGCCGTCGTTGGGGATACGCTTCAACCCATCAGTCCTTGCGGAATATGCCGACAGGTCATGGTAGAGCTGTGCAGACCGGATATGCCGGTGGTTCTGGCTAACACGCAAGGGAAGTACATGATTACTACAGTAAGCGAATTACTGCCGGGTGCATTTACATCGGAGCATTTAGAGGAGGATTTATGACAAAAGGTTTCAAATCGGGGTTCGTTGCGATTATCGGCCGACCAAACGTAGGAAAATCTACATTACTGAACCAGATCATTGGTCAAAAAATTGCGATTATGTCGGACAAGCCGCAAACGACAAGGAATAAGATTCAAGGAGTATACACAACAGAAAAGCTGCAGATTGTGTTCCTGGATACACCAGGCATTCATAAACCGCAATCGAAGCTTGGCGGTTTCATGATGAAGGTTGCTCAGAGCACATTTCATGAAGTAGATGCGATTCTCTTCGTGATTGATGTTGTTGAGGGATTAGGCGGTGGAGACCGCTTTATTATCGAACAGCTTAAAGATGTGAAGACACCGGTTATGTTAATCCTGAATAAGATCGATAAAGTGCACCCAGAAGCATTGCTTCCGGTCATCCAGACTTATAAAGATTTGTACAAATTTGCTGAGATTGTACCTGTGTCTGCGATGAGCGGCAATAATGTGAACACACTTCTAGAACAAATTGGACGGTATTTGGCGGAAGGGCCGCAGTATTATCCGTCTGATCAAGTAACTGATTATCCTGAGCAGTTCATTTGCGCAGAGTTAATACGGGAGAAACTGCTTCACCAGACAAGGGAAGAAATCCCTCATTCCATTGCAGTAACGATTGAGGACATGAAGGTGCAGGACAATGGATTAGTCGATATTTCCGCCGTCATATACGTAGAACGTGATTCTCAGAAGGGAATCATTATTGGCAAGCAAGGCGCATTGTTGAAGGAAGTGGGACGCCAAGCACGCAAAGATATCGAGGCCTTGCTAGGATCCAAGATTTTCTTGCAATTGTGGGTTAAAGTGAAGAAGGATTGGCGTAATCAGGATCATGTATTGAAGGACCTTGGTTTCCGGCATGACTAACTTTTTTGTAGACCAAAGCATGTAAGGCCCCTAATCTAGTCAATTCATTCGTTCCAATTATTGTATCGGATACTGGCTTCATTCCCCGCTAATGCTATCTAATGAGCAGCAGGCCGATACACATTAGGAGGGAATAATACAATGCGCGATTTCTCGTGGAAGTATTTTACGTTGACTGGTGATGTGGAGTCTTATCTGCTTTACAGGGAAGTGAACGAAGGCGGGGACGAGGAGCAAGACGAATCGGAACTGCTGCCTGATGAATTGGACGGATAGCCGTCAGGCAAGCAAAGGGAAGAGTGTGAGATATGCTGTATCGGGTGGAGGGCATTGTAATCCGCAGCTTTCCCTACGGGGAAGGCCATATCATATTAACTTTGCTTACTAAAGAATACGGCAAGATGAGCGTGATGGTCAGAGGAGCCAAAAAGGCGAAAAGCCGGCACTCGGCTATCACGCAATTGTTTACATACGGGGAGTTTGTATTTTTCAAATCAGGCTCAATGGGCACTTTAAGCAATGGAGAAATCATCAAAGCTTATCAGAAGCTTAGGGAAGATATTCATAAATCGGCATATGGCGCTTATATGATGGAGCTTACCGACCGGTTGTTGGGAGATCAGGATCGAGTAGGTTGGGTATTTGATCAATTACTAGCAGCTTTGGATGCACTTGAAGAGAATAAGGATGAACAAATCGTTTCTCATATTTATGAGATGCGCATGCTTGGTCTTGCAGGGTATACACCGGATTTGACGCAATGTGTATCCTGCGGTGTGGTGAATGGGGAGATGTCGTTAAGTGCTTTACAGGGCGGATTGTTATGTCCCAAGTGCCGTCATCAGGACCCGGCTTCTATCCTTATTTCAGCAAGCGTTCTCAAATTATTGCGCCTGTTCGTCCGGATGGACATTGCACGACTTGGCACGATTGAAGTGACGGATACGACGAGATCGCAGTTGAAGCTTTGCATACGGCTTCTCTATGATGCTCATGTAGATGTCAAATGGAAATCGAGAAGTTTTATCGATCAAATGGATAAGTATGGCATATGAGGTGTGAATATTTGACAACGACATGCTCGTCTGCTACTATATTCATCAGCAGAAATAGGTTCTCCCGTTCGTCCGTTCTAGGGTGTTCGGGAGTTTTTTCTTGTTCTATTACCCGAAAGCTCTCAAGGAGATGATCTGATGAGCTCCAAGAAACCAATTGTGTACGTAGTTTCAGACTCGGCTGGAGATACCGGTGAGTCGGTTCTCAGGGCTGCAGCCATTCAATTTCATCCTCTGACAGTTGAAATCCGCCGTGCTTCTTACATCATGGACAGGGAAGCTGTCGATCGTGTGTTGGATGAGGCTCGCCGGGAAAAAGCGGTCATTTTATTTACACTTGTTATCCCAGAGCTTCGAGACTATTTGACTTCTAGAGCAAAAAAATTCAGCGTAGCTACGATTGATCTGCTTGGTCCGATCATCAGCCGTCTCGAAAGTGTGCTTAACAAGGAAGCTCTGCATCAACCTGGATTAATTCATCAGTTGGATGAGGATTACTTCAAAAAAGTCGAAGCTGTTGAATTCGCGGTTAAATATGATGACGGCCGTGATTCCTCAGGGGTGCTGCAAGCAGACATCGTACTTGTAGGGGTATCGCGCACTTCTAAAACTCCTCTATCTATGTATTTGGCTCATCGCACATTCAAAGTGGCTAATGTGCCTATTGTGCCAGAGCTTAAGCCGCCGGAGCAATTGTTCACCATTTCCAACAAAAAAATTGTGGGACTCGTCATAGATCCCGATAAATTGAATATGATTCGCAAAGAACGTCTGAAAAGCTTGGGACTGTCCGGAAATGCTATGTATGCCCAAGTTGAGCGAATAAAGAAAGAACTTGACTACGCGCATGAGATTATGGCCAAGCTCGGCTGTGTGGTAATAGATGTATCCAACAAGGCTGTAGAGGAAACAGCCAGCGTAATCTTGGGGATGTTTCGCAACCGATAGTTTTCTTACTAACAGTAAGCAGGATTTTGTGAGTTTTCATCGTATATATTATTACGGTGTAATCATTCTTGGCAGGAAATTGGTGAATAAACAAATGAGCAATGACCGATGTCGAATCCTAGTAGATGCGGACGCCTGTCCGGTTAAGTCTGAGATCATTGAAGCGGGCAGAGCCTTTGGTGTTACCGTTACGATGGTCGCTTCATTCGATCATCGACTGCAGTCGGCAGATGGAGTCGAGATTGTGCAAGTGGATCGATCCGATCAGTCTGTTGATCTGTATATAGCTAACCAACTGCGTCCAGGTGATATTATGGTTACCCAAGACTTTGGTTTGGCCACGATTGGGCTGGCCAAGAGAGCGATTGTATTGTCTAATCGGGGACAACAATACTCAGATCGCACGATTGACTTTCTTCTGGAGAGTCGTCATGAAAGTGCCAAAAGGCGCAGAGGGGGCAAGCATTCTAAAGGGCCAAAACCATTTACGGATGAAGATCGACAGCGTTTTCTACAATCTCTGACAAAAGTTTTACATGGTTTGCAGGAGAATACCTCCATTTAGCGAATACGTATAAGGGCACTCACAAGAAGGTGAAAAGGATGAGTAATGGACAAATTCCTGAGGAAGTCATAGAGGCTGTCCTTAAACACCACGACATCATAGACGTTATTGGCAAATATGTTCATCTGTCGAAGCAAGGTCGTAACATGAAGGGATTATGCCCCTTTCACTCGGAGAAATCGCCTTCGTTCACCGTCCATCCAGAGAAGCAGATCTTCAAATGCTTTGGCTGCGGTACAGGTGGGAATGCAATAACGTTTCTGCGAGACATAGAAGGGTATTCTTTCTCTGAAGCAGTTCGACATCTTGCTGAGGAAGCTGGCATCCCAATAGGGTGGCAGGAAGTAACTCCAGAACAGACTGAGAAGCAACTAGAGCGTGATCATTTGCTGAAAGCTCATGAATTCACTGCCATGTTATACCATTACATTCTTAATAACACCGAACAAGGCAAGAACGCTGTACAGTATTTGAAGTCGCGAGGCTTCACGGATAGTCTGATTGAGACGTTTCAAATTGGTTATGCGCCCGCCAGATGGGATACACTTGTTGTGCAATTAATGAAAAGGGAATTCAAGATGCCGCTTATGGAAGCGTGTGGGTTACTTTCTGCCAAGTCTTCTGGAGATGGTTACGTAGACAGATTCCGCGACCGGATCATATTCCCGCTACGGGATGCGAAGGGGAAGGTGATTGCCTTCGCAGGAAGAACGATGGGTAACGAACAACCTAAGTACTTGAACAGTCCTGAAACAATCTTGTTTCGCAAGAGCCGCATTCTTTACAACTTTCATCAGGCCAGACAAGCCATCAAGAAAGAGTCATCCGTTGTCATATTCGAAGGATTCGCGGATGTGATCAAAGCTTGGTCGGCTGGTGTCCATAACAGTGTAGGCACGATGGGAACTGCGTTGACGGAAGAACATGCCAGACTGATCCGATTATCAGCAGAAGAAGTTATAGTCTGCTTCGATGGAGATGATGCAGGGCAGGCTGCCTCTTATAAGAGCTTAAGCATCTTGGAAAAGGCAGGATTAAACGTTAAGGTGGCTGTTGTCCCAGATCGATTGGATCCGGACGACTACATTACGAATTATGGCGGCGAACGATTCACAAGAGAGCTGCTGGACGATGCATTACCCGCAGTGAAATTCAGACTCCATCATCTACGGCGCAACTTTAATTTCCAAGAGGGCGATGCCAAACTACGGTATGTGAGAACGGCCATCCGCGAAGTAATAGCAGATCTGCCATCCCCTACAGAACGGGAACATTACTTGAAGGAGTTGTCGGCTGAGCATCAATTGAGCTTGGAATCGATCAAACAGGAAACGAATCAGATTCGCCAGGAGTTGCAAAAAAAGCGGCAAAATGGGGATAATAACGAAAATTCGTGGAATAATGTTAGGAATGACGGGGGAGAAGGCGTTCCTCTACCGAAACTTAGCTTGAAGAGTGACAAAGCAGAATCCGATTTGTTAACGGCTATGATGCATGATAAAGAAGTTGCCGCATATGTCCAAGAGCAATTAGGCGATGCTTTCAATACCGAAGCTCACGCAGCGTTAGCTGCTTATTTATATGCCTATTACGCGCAAGGGTTCGAACCAGATGCGAGCCGATTCATAAGCTCGTTGCAGGACGAGCGGTTGGAGAGAGTCGCAAGTTCGATTCTGATGCCTGACTTCGTCAAAGGAGTCAACGCTCAGGTTATAGATGACTGCATTCAGGTTGTCAAATCCGTACCGAAGCTAAAGGCAATCGAGCAAATGGGGCAGGAACAATTGCGTGTAGAACGTGAAGGCGACATTATGCGAGCTGCACAAATAGCATCACAGATTATTACCCTGAAAAGTCAACTAAAAGGCTCTTTATAGCCTAACCATACCACCCGGGGGGGTTGTAGATGTTGATGATTAGGGAGGAGGGAGCTTCGAATGGCGAACGATCAACATACTGGATTAGAGACAGAACTGACACTGGATCAGGTCAAGGAACAGCTTATTGAACAAGGAAAGAAACGCTCTTCGTTAACTTATAAGGATATTATGGAGAAAATGGCTCCATTTGACCAAGACCCGGAGCAGATGGATGAATTTTTTGAACACCTTTCAGAGCTCGGTATTGATGTAGGGAATGAAGCCGAAGATGGGATGGCTCCTAATCAAGAAGATGAGCATGATGAATTCCATTTGGATGACGATCTGTCCTTGCCGCCTGGCATCAAGATTAACGATCCGGTACGGATGTACCTAAAAGAAATTGGACGCGTTCCGTTGCTGTCCGCTGATGACGAGATCGACTTGGCAAAGCGCATTGAGAAGGGCGACGAAGAAGCCAAACGCCGGTTGGCGGAAGCGAACTTGCGCCTAGTAGTCAGTATTGCCAAACGCTATGTAGGTCGAGGCATGCTCTTCCTGGACTTGATCCAAGAAGGCAACATGGGGCTTATTAAGGCCGTTGAGAAATTTGACTTCACCAAAGGGTTCAAATTCAGTACTTATGCCACATGGTGGATTCGTCAAGCGATTACACGCGCAATTGCTGACCAAGCACGGACGATCCGTATCCCAGTGCATATGGTGGAAACGATAAATAAGCTGATCCGAGTTTCTCGACAGCTGCTGCAGGAATTAGGGCGCGAACCTACGCCGGAAGAGATCGCAAAAGAGATGGATCTAAGCACGGAAAAGGTTAGAGAAATCATGAAGATTGCACAGGAGCCTGTATCGTTAGAAACTCCAATCGGGGAAGAAGACGACTCGCATCTCGGGGACTTCATTGAGGATCAAGAAGCATTGGCGCCAGCTGACGCTGCAGCATACGAGTTGCTCAAGGAACAGCTGGAAGACGTATTGGATACATTAACCGAGCGGGAAGAAAACGTACTGAGACTTCGTTTCGGCTTGGACGATGGCCGGACTCGCACATTAGAAGAAGTAGGCAAAGTATTCGGCGTTACGCGTGAGCGGATTCGTCAAATCGAGGCAAAGGCCCTTCGTAAACTTAGACATCCTAGTCGCAGCAAACGATTAAAAGACTTTTTGGAGTAATAGTATCAAATGTGGAGACCTTCCTGCTTGCAGTAAGGTCTTCATTTTTACCTTTATCACTGTGCGATGTCTAGGAGGAAATAGAACCATGGATTCGGAGAAACGCAAGCTGATCGTTCGAGAAATCGAGCATTGGCGAAGAAGTAAGCTTCTTCCTGAGCATTATTGCGATTTTTTGCTTAACCTGTACATGGATGAGACGGTGGAACGAGAGAAAAAAGTAGGTGGTGTATCGGTTCAAGCGATCCAAAACAGCAGATGGTATATATGGCTCCTAATCTTTGGATCGATTACCGCTTTTTTCTTTCTTGCCCTTCATTTTAACTCTTTTCCAATTCCAATGCAAATCCTGTTGTTAGGAGTTGCAGTACTAGGTTGTTACGTCTCCGGCCTTGTAATGAAAGGGAAAAAGCCCCTATTGGCTTATGCTCTAGTCGGTGCTGGTTCGGCTTCACTGCTTGGTCTGGGTGTCCTGCTTATGCAGTTTTATGATAATGATGATCCCATTCTGATGATCGCCTATGTTGCCTTCTGCAGCATAATGTGGATTGTGATTGGCGCTGCGGCGCGAATGAGCATATTTCAGTTTTGCGGCTGGATTGGACTAATGCTGGTCTATGCGTGGTTGTTGCAGTCTAGAGATATGGAATCAACTTGGATTAACGCACAGCTTAGCTGGTTACCGTTCTGTGTCTTGTTCGGCTGGGTTGGTTGGCTATTTCAAATCAGGAAAATGCCATCCGGCTCCGTCATGCTGCTGGTTAGCTTCTTCCTCTTATTAACACCAGAAATATACGGATTCTATATGTCGGGATCGATTGATCCTTGGTTCCAGGGGTCTTTGTTCGTAAAGTTAGCGGCGTTAGGAATGATCTTGTATGGAACACGAAAAAAATGGATTGAGTGGGTTGCTTAATGGTTAAATTATCAAATCGATTACATACAATTGCGCATCAAGTACCGAAGAGTAGCCGTCTGGCTGACATTGGTTCTGATCATGCGCTATTACCAGTTTACTTAATACAGCAAGGAATAGTGCCTTTTGCGATTGCGGGGGAAGTGAATCCTGGTCCTTTTGAGGCTGCTGGCAGGCAAGTTAAAGAGGCAGGCCTTGCAGAGCAAGTCCAAGTGAGGCTGGGGGATGGATTGCAGGTAATTGAACCTGGCGAGGTTGAGGCTATTACGATTGCCGGGATGGGCGGCGCATTAATTGCTCACATCCTGGAGCAAGGGAAACAGAAGCTTAATGGCGTTCATACTCTAGTGCTTCAGCCTAATGTCGGTGAAGATCAAGTAAGACGATGGTTAGTGCACAATGGATGGAAGCTAACGGATGAGACCATCCTGGAGGAAGACGGCAAATATTATGAAATTCTAACAGCAGCTAATGCTGCAAATGAAATCGATCAAGAGTCAGTAAAAGCGCCGTATGCACCACAAACGTTGGAATGCGGGTTGACTGTTGATGAAGCATTATTGTATCGTATGGGACCCTACTTATTGCAGAAGCCCAATGATGCATTTTTTGCCAAATGGCGTTCCGAGCTTGCGAAATCGAATGTTGTCGCCGGTGAAATGGCTCGATCGGACTCGGAATCAGCCAAACAAAGAAGAGAAGCTTTATTGGAAGAAATAACCATAACCGAGGAGGTGTTGGCATGTTTGCGCATGGGCAGACCGTAATTCAACTGTTCGAGCGACTGGTGCCAAAGCAGCTGGCAATGCCTGATGACAAAATCGGCCTCCAATTAGGGACTCTTCAGAAATCTATTCCTGCTGTGCTCGTAGCGCTTGATGTGACGGACGAGGTTGTAGACGAGGCTATCCGCGTAGGGGCAAATCTTATTATTGCTCACCATGCTATCATTTACAGGCCTTTATCTAATCTTCAGACAGATACCCCTGCAGGGCGTCTTTACGAGAAACTGATCAAACACGATATTGCTGTCTACATTGCTCACACGAATTACGACGTGGTTGAGGGCGGAATGAATGATCTTATGGCTGAAGCGCTTAATCTGACCGTAACTTCGCATTTGGAAAGCATCCATATAGAGAAGCTGAAGAAGCTGGTTGTATTCGTCCCTAAGACCCATCACGAGATCGTCCTGCAAGCTCTGTTCCAAGCCGGGGCTGGACACATTGGGAAGTATAGTCATTGCAGCTTTAATCTGGACGGAACTGGAACTTTCATGCCTGGTGCGGATACAAACGCATTCATAGGACAAGGTGGTAAGCTTGAACATGTGGAAGAAGTGAGAATAGAGACCATCGTTCCGGATTTTCTTGAAAAGAAAGTTGTTCAGGCCATGCTGAAAGCTCATCCCTATGAGGAAGTCGCGTATGATCTGTATACTTTGGACCGAAAAGGCAGATCATTCGGCTTAGGCAGAGTGGGAACGCTGCCGACGACCGAGACCTTGTCGGCTCTTGTCGAGCGTGTCAAACAGGCTTTTGAAGTTCCGTACGTACGCGTAGTTGGCAATCCGGATAAAGAAATACGCAAAGTCGCTGTTCTTGGCGGAGCTGGGAGCCGTTATGTGAGGCACGCACAGTTTGCAGGAGCGGATGTTCTTGTAACAGGAGACATTGACTATCATACAGCACATGATGCTTTGGCTGCTGGAATGGCCATCATCGATGCGGGGCATAATGCTGAGAAAATCATGAAGCCAAGCGTGACAAGGAGATTGTTGGAGGCAGTAGAGAAAGAGAAATACTCTACAAAAGTTTTGGCATCTCAGATGAATACCGAACCGTTCCGTTTTGAATGAATAGGTCAAAATGGAAGTAATACTTAGTTGCGTACAAAGCCAGTGTCAGGTATACTAGCAAATAGAATTCGGAAAGCTTGACAGACAATCGCCGGTGCTTAGCACGGGAGGAAAGTCCGGGCTCCACAGGGCAGGATGCTGGATAACGTCCAGTCAACGCGAGTTGAAGGATAGTGCCACAGAAATGGACCGCCGATGGCGCAAGCGCTCGCGCTTGCGATCAGGTAAGGATGGAACCGTGGTGTAAGAGACCACGAGGGGATATGGTGACATATGCCCTGGTAAACCCCATCTGGAGCAAGACCTAAGAGAACGCAGCAGGCTTCGGCCTGCAGCCTTAGCCCGAGGTGCGTTCGGGTTGGTCGCTTGAGCTTGTCAGCAATGGCAGGCCTAGATAGATGATTGTCGCTTCAACAGTGGGAGGGGAATGTGGTCCCCGTATACACCACCAGAAGCACAGAACCCGGCTTACGGCAAGCTTTCCGATCCACCACACATTTTAGCGTGAAATAACTCTTGATGGTTGTATATGCATACAGAAGCCGCCCAGAACATGGGCGGCTTTTTAACGATCCTTCCGGGAAATTCAATCGTTGTGCACGCGGCATAATCAAAGAGGGTCTGCCGGAGTTAAACAAACTCCAGCAGACCCTTTTTTTACTGTTTGAAAAACAATCTGATATACAGCAGAAGTTATTCCATATTCTTATATTTCTCGGCGATTCTAAGGAGCATTCGATCGACCCAATCCGACTGGGAGGATAAGGATTGGTTACCTTGATCAGCCATTTCAAGAGCTTTGGTTACATCGATTTGACCGTATCTAAGTCGCTGGCGGATTTTCGCATAATGTCCATCACTTCTGTATTCTTAAGCAATGGATTCACGGAGCGAATTAGCGCAGCTAATGCTGTAACATGCGGGCTTGCCATTGAAGTACCGGATAAAGCCGCATATTGATTATGTGGATACGTACTGGCGATGTTAACCCCTGGAGCAGCTACATCGATGTAATCTCCATAATTAGAGAAAGAGGCTTTTTGCTTAGCACTATCTGTTGCTGCAACCGCGAATACTTCCGGATAGGCAGCAGGAAATCCTGGTTGTTCCGTGTTATCATTCCCGCTCGCGGCAATCAGTACAACGTCCCGGTCATAAGCGTATTTAATCGCATCATGAAGAAATTTGGCCTCCGCATAATTACCCAGGCTCATATTGATCACTTTTGCACCGTTATCAGTGGCCCAGATAATTCCTTGGGCTACCGAATATGTGCTGCCGGCTCCAGTTTCATCCAACACCTTGATTGGCAAAATTTTGTTATACCAGGTCATGCCCGCAACACCCTCACGATTGTTCACCAAAGCAGAGATTACCCCAGCTACATGTGTGCCGTGTCCAACATCATCCTGAGGATCGCTGCCTTCACTAACCACATTGTATCCAGGCAGGAGCTGCGGTTTTAGATCAGGATGATTGAGATCTACCCCTGTGTCAATTACACCGACAATAACCTCCTGATTTCCTCGATTGATATCCCAAGCAGGTATTGTACCGATGGCAGGTAAATTCCACTGATACTTTTTGAACAAAACATCATTGGGTTCTGTAGCTGGGACTTCTTCATTAGTCATATATAGAAAATGGGGTTCAACAAAATCAGTATTCCAGTTCGTGAAATATTTCATCATCTGCTTGGTTTCCATCTGGTGTGAGCGGAATACGTACGTATTACCAAGCTTTCGTACCGGCTCGCCTCCAAGCTCCTGTTGAATTCGAGCAAGCTCTGCTTGAGTAGGATCGTTCTTAAATTTGACGACGACTTCATTTACATGATAATGGCTCGTCCCTTCATTATCTTCAGGGTGATCTACACGGACATCCCTCAACGTGTCTGAGTCGACAGATTCGATCTTATATCTATTGTCGCTTGGATAAGGAACTAACCTTAGATCTTTTTTTAGACCAACCTCAACCTTGCGTAAGAGGTCTTGATGAATAAGGCCGACTAGAGCGGCTTGACCTTTTTCTGAAGGAACACCTAGTACGAAGTATAACTCATCTCCTGAGCCAATGGCTTGAGACTGGAAATGCTGCTTCTGATTCACCTGTTGCCTGGCTTGTGCAAGCAGCGGTTCTGCTTCCTGCTTCACACTTGCTGGAATTGTACCTTCACTGACTTGCGCAGCGGTATTCCCAGTGCTCTCCTTCAACCACTCTACATATTGAATATGTTCATGCTCCTGCTGTAGTGAAGTCAAAGCAGACTTGACATGTTCTGGCAAATCCGTCTGTATTTGATGAAGGGTTGCTTGGAAATCAAGCGTGCATTGGGAACGGCAAAGCTCGTCTGTGAGCTGCACATCTTGTTGAAGCATGGATTGTTTGATTTGCATTTCCTGAGCAGCATTTGGATTCTCTTCATCAGAATTGCGACCCGGATTTGATCGATTGTAATTGGTTGCGAACACAATTAACCCGAATAATGCCACGACGGACAACACCGCACCAGTCTTTCTCATGACAGCCTCCAATATGTGAATTAGTCTTGTTACTTATTAAGGTGAGGTATCCGAGGCGGATTTATGCATGGGGTTAACAATAGCACAGCTTGAAAATGTATCAGGATAAGCTTACTTTTCATTTGAAAATATGGTAGGATAAAAGTAATGCACTAAAAACAATCAGGAAGTTGGCAGGCGACACTGATTGAGGGAGGGTCATAAATGGTATTGCATCAAGTAAAAAATTTATGCGAAACATCACGTACCAAATTAAAAGAAGCCATTGCAAAGATGGAACTTTTCTTAAATCACTACAGCCTGCCCCAGTTAAGCGTAGAGAACGATCCCGCAATGGAGGAGTTCTACCGGGGGTATTTGTCCGATGTGCGGCATTTGCTTGTATTCTGCGAAGTGGCTTATGAGAAGCTCGGGATGAACCTGCGCCGCCCACACTTCAATGAGGATTATGCGGAAAAAGTCCTTTACGATGTGTATCACAATTGTGTGAATGGCTTTTATTACCCGAAGAATGAATGCTACTCGGAAGACGGTCGGTATGCCTATACGGGTCAAGATGCGATAAGATTCCGTAAGAAACCTAGCCGTGAATCCCGTAACTTAACAATTGAGCTGTCTAAGATTTTTGAAGAATTGCGCGAAGACCTTACGTATTATGAGACAGATTACATGACACAACGCCGTATGCAGGGAGATCGGATGAATTAATCCGTCATGCCCCAGTAAGAGCCCCGAACCTCGATGGTTCGGGGTTTTTATGCTGTTGCTTCATTCGACTTTTATACAGCACTCCCTTTTCCAATCGTTCCTAAGGATATCTCCGTGGAAGAGGGGGTAACTTGTTAATGGGGGTGATTAACGAATGGCAAAGCCAATCGTGAAATGCAGTGTATCCAATTGCACGTTCTGGGGTGAACAGAATCAATGCAGAGCCGATTCCATAATGATTGAAATTGACAGCCATGCATCAGCCAAGTTCAATGCGGAGTTTGCTGGAGAGGGTTTTGATACGGAGCATCAGGATGTTGCAGACAAATCCTCGAGCACTTGCTGTCACACGTTCAAACCGAAAACCTAGGGAGGGATTTCATTATGGATGTGGAAAGCAGAGATCAGAATTCAAAGGAACAGCACTTTAAGCATTCAGAGGTTGAGCTGGAAAGGGAACGACACAAACATAAAGAAGAGTATGCTGTGGAACTGGCAGCTGTACCTGGGTTAATGAAGCAGAAAGAATTGAATTCGCCTGAGGATGATCGTCCGCATGATCATGTTAAGTCTGTTGATCATGCGGAGGAACACAGCCCGAGCCGTACGATCGGATGGGTAGCCATGACGCTTGCCATCATTTCCTTGTTTTTCTTTCCTGTTTGGTTGGGGGTAGGTGCTATCGTACTGGGAATTATTGCTTACGTGCGTGGAACTCGAGCATTAGGTGCTTGGTCAGTAGTTATTGGAGGAATATCAGCTCTTTCCTATATCGTCTTAATTCCTGGGTAGAATTTCGCATATAAGCAGTTGGATGACATTAGATTATTATTGGGCTGCCTCTATAAGAGGGACGGCCTTTTTGTTTTATAGATTTTCTGTTGAGATCACTGTTCGAATGGAATAAAAAGGTGTACAATGGTTACAAACTATGTCTGGGAGTTGGCTCTCGCAATGAATAGCATTGATCCAAGGTATATGAAACAGCTGCTTCAGGCTCAGCTGAAGCCAGATCTGGATGGCTTGTTGTCCAAAACGGCATCCGGCGAAGAGAAGATGGACTTTGCGAGCCTCCTGGGAAGCTTGCTTACCCTCACGGACAGTGAGAAGCAGCCTGCAGGATCAGGATCATCATCAGCTTCTGCATCGTCACTGGTTTCTATAGCATCGTCCATTCCTTCATTCGGGCTGCAGAAATTGACAACGGCACCTCCTGCGATTACACATAGCTCGGCAAGCTCCTATGATGACATCGTTCAACAAGCTTCCCTCCTGTATGGGGTGGATGCCGAGCTGATCCATTCCGTCATCAAGGCTGAATCCGGGTACAGATCCAGTGTAGTTTCCTCAGCAGGCGCCAAAGGTCTTATGCAGCTAATGGACGGCACAGCCAAGCAGCTTGGAGTAACGGATTCATTCGACCCGACACAGAATGTGTTCGGAGGAACCCGTTATTTGGCCTCTCTGCTGCAACGCTATAATGGGAATGAAGCTGTAGCGCTTGCTGCTTATAACGCAGGTCCTGGAAGAGTGGACTCACTAGGGATTCGAACAGATGAACAACTGAAGTCAAAGATGAATCAGCTTCCAATGGAAACGCAGAAGTATGTTGCTAATATTTTATCCAACCGCAATAAAAGTGGACTTCCGCTTTGATTAGTTATGCCTTATTGGATGGATTGTACGATAAGACATGAGCTACGGTCATGGTTCGCCTCATTTAGCTGTCGAGGGCGAGCTTGATCGTCTTTTGTTTTTTGTCCCAAATAATGATGAAGGAGGCTTCCTTGTGTACACCTATTACTTTGACCATTGTGCCACAACACCTCCTTATGCTGAAGTTACGCAATCAATGATGGAGGTTATGCAGGCTTATTTCGGCAACCCGTCGTCTATCCATGGCGCGGGCTTAGAGGCAGAGCGGTTGGTGTCCAAAGCGAGAGCGGTTATTGCCAAATCTCTGCAAGCTCAACCAAGTGAGATTGTATTCACTTCCGGAGGGACTGAGAGCAATAATTTGGCTGTAAAAGGCGCTGCTTTTGAATATTCAGGGAGGGGCAAGCATATAGTCTCTACGGAGTTGGAGCATTCGTCTGTCTTCGAGCCCTGCAAGCAATTGCAAGCATTAGGGTTCGAAGTAACATTTCTGAAGCCGGATGCCAACGGATGTATACAAGTTGAAGATGTACAAAATGCGATCAGGAAAGATACTTGTTTAGTAAGCATCATGCAGGTGAACAATGAAATGGGAGCTATCCAACCCATTCGTGAAATCGGTAATCTCCTGAAGCTGTATCCGCGCATAGTATTCCATGTTGATGCCGTTCAAGGCTTCTCCAAAATACCTGTTTGGCCTGGTGAATGGGGAATTGATCTGCTGTCTGTATCGGCACATAAGCTTCGCGGCCCCAAAGGCATCGGCTTTCTGTATGTGCGTGACGGGATTCGCCTGCAGCCGCTGCTAGCTGGGGGAGGACAGGAACACGGATTACGCTCTGGGACTGAGAATGTTCCAGCAATAGTCGGAATGGCTAAAGCAGTTCGTATGAGTACGGAAGGAAGAGCAGCAGCGTCCGCCCATATGCTTGAGTTGCGAAGCCGGTTATTGAACCGACTGGCCGACAATCCATCTATTCAGATAAGCGGGCATGAATCGGACGAGAGAATGGCGCCTCATATATTGCATTTTACGGCCCCAGGATTGAGATCTGAAGTTATTGTACATGCACTTGAAAAAGAACATTTCTTCATCTCTAGCAAATCAGCCTGCGCTTCTGGCGAGGTTGAACCGAGCAGGGTGCTGCTGTCGATGGGAATGGACCCGGATCGAGCTGCAAGCGGAATCAGAATTAGTTTTTCAGCAGACCAACAGGTTGAAGAGGTGGATCAGCTTGCGACTGTGTTGAACCGAGTCATAGAGGAGTTGGCCAAGTTATAGTGAACAGAGATCTAATCCTTCTCCGACTAGGAGAGCTTACGTTAAAAGGCAGGAATCGCTATCGTTTCGAATCTCAAGTTATGCAGCAGCTGAAACGCCTGCTTCAGCCGTACCCATCTGTAACCGTACGCCAGGAATTCGGCCGCGTGTACATAGACCTGGGAGAATACGCATTTGAACCAATCGCTGCAGAGTTATCGAAGGTATTCGGGCTTCACTCCTTCAGTCCAGCCATTCGTTGCGGCTTAGATATGGATGAGATTAAACAGGCCGTCCTGGAGTCCATGAATAGCTTAAAAGTCAAGCCGGAAACGTTCAAAGTAAGTGTCAGACGAGTCAATAAAGACTTCCCCCTTGACACCTATGAGCTAAATCGATTGCTAGGCGGAGCTATCTTGGAGAGCATTAGCGGATTGAAAGTGGATGTACACAATCCCGAGTTGGATATTCGCGTCGAAATTCGGGACAAGGAGACGTTAGTATTCTCGGAGGTTTTTCCAGGGCCTGGGGGTTTCCCGCTTGGCACGAATGGCAGAGCAATGCTCCTGCTGTCTGGCGGAATTGATAGTCCAGTGGCAGGTTGGCTCGCTATGCGCAAAGGCTTGAGGCTTGAGGCTGTGCATTTCCACAGCTATCCGTTTACCAGCGAAAGAGCCACAGATAAGGTAATCGAGTTGACTCGAGTTCTAGCTTAATATGCAGGAAAAATAACCTTGCATCTTGTTCCTTTCACAGATATTCAGACCCGTTTAAAGCAGGAATGCCATGAGAATTTACTAATTACGCTCATGCGTCGAGCCATGTTCAGGATAACCGAGCAACTGGCGGAACGACAAAACGCATTAGCGATTGTGACTGGCGAAAGCCTCGGTCAAGTTGCCAGTCAAACACTTCCGAGTATTCATGTAATTGGCAAAGATGTAAGTATCCCGATCTTGAGACCTCTCATTACGATGGACAAGTCGGAGATCACAAATCTTGCCGAGCAAATAGGCACTTTTCCGATATCCATTCTTCCCTATGAAGATTGCTGCACTTTATTCGTGCCGAAATCTCCTTCAACCAATCCGAATCTCACAGTAGTGGAGAGGCAGGAGCAAAAGATGGATTGGCTCCCAGAAGCCATTTTGTCCGCTATCGCCCAAACGGAGACCCGATATATGGCCCCCGAGGCAGAGGAAGAAATAGATCGATTGTTCTAAATTCACTATATTAGGAGGCGCACAGGTCATGGAATGGTTCATGCTGTTCTTGCAAATTATGTTAATCAATATTGTACTAAGCGGTGATAATGCTGTTGTTATTGCTCTTGCTAGTAAAAACCTGCCAATCGAGCAAAGGAAAAAAGCAATTTGGTGGGGAGCATTCGGTGCTGTTGCTCTCAGACTGATCCTTACCGTTGTTGCGGTTGTTTTATTGAAAGTGCCGTATATTCAGGCATTAGGCTCCATTCTGTTACTATATATCGCGATCAAGCTGTTAATTGAAGATGAAGGAACGGCCAAGGTGAAAGAGGCGAGTTCTTTAGGTAAAGCGGTTTGGACGATTATTATCGCAGATTTGGTCATGAGTCTTGATAATGTGCTTGCCATTGCTGCCAAAGCAGAAGGAGATATTACTGTCATTATCCTCGGGATTGGACTTAGTATCCCGATTATCGTCTGGGGAAGCACCCTCGTCATGAAGCTCCTTCACAATTATCCTATATTCGTTTATTTGGGAGCGGGTATATTGGGCTATACGGCAGGTGAAATGTTCGTAGGTGATCAAAAGGTGGACCATTATGTGTTGCACGATATTGAAATGTTCCATTTCCTTCTGCCGATCCTTACTACTATTGTTGTGATTGGAGCAGGATTAATCAAGAAATGGAAATCAAGGATTTCAACGGTTTAGGAGTCAGCTGCTATCTACGAAATGCACCCTCTAGCATTTTTTGTCTCTTTTCGATAAAATAAAGCTAATTATGTCGCATTCGGTAGGGTGCGGCGCTATTCGGGAGGGGACGCAATTGACTAATAATCGGTACTCCATTGGTATCATCATTGTAGCGGTGGGGATCCTGTTATTGCTAGGCAGAATTGGTTTTTTCGGCTTCATTTGGGGATTATTGTGGCCGGTGTTCATTCTTATTCCCGGTATTTTACTGCATATGCTGTATTTTGGAAGAATGCTGCCTCCTGCTGTTCTTATTCCAGGCGGGATTCTAGTTGTGATATCGACACTTTTCTTTTTCTGTAATTTGGTTGGCTGGTCAGCAATGGAGTATTTGTGGCCAGGATTCATCTTTGCCGTATCCGTAGGGCTTTACGAATTCTACTTATTCGACAATAGCAAACCAAGAGCAGCCTTAACCGCCTCCATTATTTTAGCCATTTTATCCGCGATATTTTTCGGCATGATGATTATGTTTACAGCTGGGATCTACATTATTGCTGCTATCCTGATTATTGGAGGAGCCTTTCTCATCATGAAGCCGCGACGCTCCTGGTGAATAAGCAACCGAGGCTTTACTTGCGTAATGTCGAAAAAAAGGGTACAATAATTGAAGTGTGTCAAGCGTCGGCGCGTCGTCCGGCGCTTTCTTTTATGAAGCAAATGCACCACTCATATAGACAAAACAACATTTTGAGAGGATTGAAATCATGCATTCCAGAGAAAAACTTCGCAACATCGCCATCATCGCGCACGTTGACCATGGCAAAACGACATTAGTAGACAAATTGCTCCAACAGTCCGGTACTTACCGGGAGAATGAACAAATCCAAGAACGTGCAATGGATTCCAATGATTTGGAACGTGAGCGCGGGATTACGATCCTCGCTAAAAACACGGCCATTAATTATAAAGATTATTTAATTAACATCGTGGATACTCCAGGCCACGCCGATTTCGGTGGAGAAGTTGAACGTATTATGAAGATGGTTGACGGCGTTCTGCTTGTAGTAGATGCTTTTGAAGGCTGTATGCCGCAAACTAAGTTCGTGCTAAGAAAAGCATTGGAGCAGAACTTGACTCCGATTGTCGTATTGAACAAAATTGATAGACCGAATGCACGTCCTGCTGAAGTAGTTGATGAAGTGTTAGAGCTATTTATCGAATTGGGGGCGAATGATGAGCAATTAGATTTCCCTGTCGTATATGCTTCTGCTCTTAATGGTACGGCAAGCAATGACCCTGAGCAACAAGATGAGAACATGGAAGCTCTATACCAAATGATCGTGAGCCATATTCCTCATCCAACCGAAGATGCTGAGCAGCCGCTTCAATTTCTGGTAACCTTAATGGACTACAATGAATATTTGGGTCGGATCGGTATCGGCCGTGTGAATCGAGGTATAATCCGTCAAGGTCAGACAGTAGCTGTAATGACTCGTGATGGCGCAACGAAGCAAGGACGCATCGAGAAGCTATTCGGTTTCCAAGGCTTGAAGCGTGTGGAGATTGAAGAAGCGGGTGCAGGAGACATCATTGCAATTGCAGGTATTAAGGAAATTAATATCGGTGAGACCATTGCCGACCCTGCAAACCCGGAAGCTCTTCCAGTATTGAAGATTGATGAGCCAACGCTCCAAATGACTTTCCTGGTCAACAACAGTCCGTTCGCAGGAAAAGAAGGCAAATGGGTTACATCCCGTAAAATTCGTGAACGTCTGTTCAAGGAAATTGAGACCGATGTGAGCTTGCGTGTCGAGGAAACAGACAGTCCAGATTCGTTTATCGTATCCGGCCGGGGTGAATTGCACCTAGGTATATTAATTGAGAATATGAGACGTGAAGGCTTTGAACTGCAAGTATCTAAGCCTGAGGTTATTATTAAAAATATCGATGGCGTGAAGTCAGAACCGCTTGAGCGTCTTCTGATCGACATCCCTGAAGATAGCATGGGCGCTGTTATGGAGAGCCTTGGCACACGCAAAGCCGAGATGCTCAATATGACGAATAACGGAACGGGTCAAGTTCGTCTAGAGTTCCTTATTCCTGCGCGCGGGCTGATTGGTTACAGCACCTATTTCCTTACATTGACACGCGGCTATGGTGTAATGAACCATGCTTTTGATAGCTACGGTCCTTATGCGGGAGCCGGAGTTGGAGGTCGTCACACAGGTGTACTTGTATCCATGGAGACCGGTACTGCAAGAGCATACGGAATATTGTCGATTGAAGACCGCGGCATTTTGTTTATTAGTCCTGGTACAGAGGTATACGAAGGAATGGTCGTTGGTGAGCACACGCGTGACAATGACATCGTAGTTAACATCTGTAAAGAAAAGCCGCTTACGAACATGCGTGCTTCGAGTAAAGACGAGACTGTTAAGATTAAAACACCTCGTTCTTATTCCTTGGAACAAGCGCTTGAATACTTGAATGATGATGAGTTTTGCGAAGTGACTCCAAAATCGATTCGTCTGCGCAAGAAAATTCTCAACAAGAGTGAGCGTGAACGCGCCGAGAAGCACCGTAAAGTAGCAGAGGCGAACGTATAATTCATGTAACAACATATAGAGAAAAGTCGCATAGGCCGATTCTGATCGGCCTTTTGCGGCCCTATTGGCAGGGAGGCCGATGATCTATGCAGAACTGGCTAGCCGAACATTTGTGGGTCACTTATTTGATCATCTACGTATTTCTCGTATACATTTATAATAAGGTATTCCGCACGCGCAAACTCCCAGTACTGAAAGCAGCTATTGTATACATAATGATGGGAGTAGGAGCATTCATTCTACTGTTGTTCCAAGTCGACTTGGAGCTGCCTATTGTACTTTGTCTAGGAGTAGCAGTTGCGCTTATGTTTATGGTTCGGATCCGTTATTGGGTAGAAAGCAGACAAAAGAAGTAATCTACTTTCCTTTCCTGCTCACCGGGTGTCGGACATGTTGTTGAGAGGGCGGGGTGGAAATCCATGAACATGATGTGGCTGTGTCCAATAAATGGTTTGGCGCCATTCGTTTTGGGGGCTGGGCGAATTCCGTGTTTTCCGAGTGCGGAGCTGGATTCTTTTCGCAGCGAGCTAAGACGGATTCATCCCCGGTTGTTAATGATGTTCAAGGCAAATGTGCTGCTCGGGGAACCGACCGAATCCGATCTTTTCGCTGACAAAGCGGAGCGTTGTGGAATGGGGAAGGTTCCTTTTTCATTGGCTGAGAACAAGGAGATCCGATTTGATACGCACTCTCTCGCGCTTTCTGCATGTGCAAATGCGTTCATCGCGCGGCTCCTGCCGCAGGCTGAAGCCACACAGCTGATTGATGCAATGGGTCCATTAAAGTCAGCTGAGCAACAAATATGGCTGCGTGCGATGCAAGGCTGGATGCGTCAAGGAAAACACGTCATACTCATTCAGGAGGATCGGTTGATATGAAGCAAAGAGACGCACTCTACAATTGGTTACAGATGAAAATTGTTTCTGAGGAGCGCCCGGATGACGGGGCTGCTGAAGAGACATTGAGGTTCTTCGAGGAAATCCTGCGGGATGATCACCGGATAACTAATTTTATGGTTGACAGTATGGATAGTACAAGCATTACTGTTCGTTATGAACTAGACGGAGTGGCAGCACAAGAACGATTCGACCGTGAACTTGCGGAGCAGCTGCTGCAGGAAATAAGTTCGAACCCCAAATATAATGAATAAGGGAAGGGGAATTCACATGCCCCCTGCACAATCTGAATCACCAATACTTACTTCAAGAAAATCAAATCGGAAATCAAGATGGCTGTTGAAAACATTTCTTACGTTGTTCTCGATTGTTTTATTAGCGGGTCTTAGTTATGCAGGGTACTTATACATACAAATCAACAATGCCATTGAAAGTGTCGGCACCGATGCTCCTGTTATCCCAGATCAATCTGCTAAGAAGAAGCCGCTCACCGTTCTCCTGCTTGGTACAGACACACGAGCAGAGACGGGAAGCTTGAATACAGATGTAATCATGGTTGCTTCCCTGAATCCGGAGACGAAATCCGCAACTGTACTTTCCATCCCGAGAGATACCCAGATTAAGCTGTCAGGTGTAAAAACGAACAAAGCTAATGCGTTTTATGCAAATTTCATGGCAGCGGATAAGAAGACGGCAGATGCAAAAACGAAAGATTTGTTTGGTCGGTTTCTTAATATAAAGATTGATTATGTAACAAAGATCGACTTCAAAGGATTCGAGCAGGTTATCGACAAGCTAGGCGGTCTTACGATTGATGTTGATATGGATATGTGTTACAGGGATCATGCTGATGGAACGAATATCAAGCTTAAAAAAGGTGTTCAGGAGCTTAATGGAGAGAAAACATTAGATTTTGTGCGCTACCGTAAGTCTAACTGCGGCACGGCGGAATCTAACGATATGGTGCGCAATGAGCGTCAGCAGCAGGTTATTGACAAGACGATTGGAAGTCTGAAGTCCATAGAGGGTGTTCTCAAGCTGGGTCAGGTGATTGAGGCGATGGGCAACAATATGAAGACAGACATTCCCAGCGCCCAAATCAAAACGTTTATTGGGACATATATCGGGATCGATCGCGATAAGATAAATTATATTCATCTCGAGGGTGATTGGCAGAGCCCATACATCATCTTGAAGAATGAAGATATTAAAGCAGCGCAGACCGCTCTGAAATTAACGCTTTCCGAACGTCAGTGATCTCGTTATTGGACTTGTTTTCCAGTGTTAGGAAAGGGAAAGTGGCTGTCTATGGATGCTGGACTACTCGATGTGGTATAATGGAACTAAGCAATTCGTTGCTTATACTCCGTCATGACTATCAGGAGGATGAATGTATGGCCGAACCGGTTACTGCTTTGTCGGAGCAATTAATGAACCATTTCAGTGAAGAGAAGCTGGCACTGCTCAGCACGATCGATGCAGAGACAGGGGTGCCAAGCCAGAATGCCATTTCGTGGGTACATGCTGTATCCGACGGAAAGATTCGGTTTGCAGTGGATCAACGTTCCCGCATCGTAACGAATGTGAAGAACAATCCGCTAGCGTCGATTTCCGTGTTTGCTGGAGGATCGATCTATGCGATCTCCGGAAGGGTTCATGTTGTAGTTGACGCCCTTGAAGGTGTTCCATTCAAGCTGACTTGCTTGGATTTGGACATCGAAGCGGTTCGTGATGTAATGTTTTATGGTTCACGCATATCCGTACAACCTGAATATGAGAAAACATACGACAAACGCGCTGCCGATAAGTTAGACGGACAAGTGTTTGACGCCATGAAAAAAGCCTAGATCCAGTGGACTAGGCTTTTTGTGTCTTTATTAGGGTTGTCCTACATCTCTTTGTTGTTCAGCTTCTGACGGTCTTCCGATTCTGCAGGTGTATTATTTTGCGGAGTAATGTCTTTGGGGATCTGAGGAACGATCCTTCCGAGAATATCCGCTACTTCTTCTGCAAAACCTGCAATGGGTCGACCGCGATTAATGTCTTCGCGCATCTCAGCAATACGTCCATTCAGACCTAAGTCTGCTGTTACGAAGGCATGAACGCCGTATGGATCCTTCTGCAGCGCTTCTGCCACCGAATATTTGATCACATCCACCCTGGACCGATCGAGCTTAGGATCTACTGTAATACCTACGATGGCTGTGTTTCCCAGCACGACACATTTGACGTCTTGCACCTGAGGAACACTGGCTGCAAGAGCCTCCAAGCGCTCCCTAACTTCTCGTTTATTCGTAATAGGCGGCTTCTCTGGAACGGTTTGTTGAACTTTAACTTGCCCTGTTCCGTTATCTGGAGCATTGTTCGCCCAATCCTCTGAGGGAGTTGATTCTTTGTTGTTGTTGTTGTTTCCGCAGCCTGTGAGTACAGACAACAACAGCACCATGATAATCCAATATCGCATCACTGATCGCTCTCCTGTCTTTTCCCTTATTCGTCACCGTTAGTTTGTCCGCTTCATTAGCAAATATGTACGATTGCAGACACCAGGCCAGGGAGGAAACTCAAATGAGAAAAATCTATGTATTGGACACGAATGTGCTGCTCCAAGATCCAAATGCCATTTTTGCCTTTGAGGATAACGAGGTCATCATCCCTGCGATTGTGTTGGAAGAGATTGATACAAAGAAACGGAATGCGGACGAAATTGGCCGCAACGCTCGGTATGTATCCCGTTTAATGGATGGACTAAGGGAGAAAGGGCGGCTGCATGACGGAATTGAGCTGGACCAAGGGGGCAGTGTAAAAGTAGAGCTGAATCATCGCAGCTTCATGAGAATGCAGGAGGTATTCGGTGAGATTACGAACGACAACCGTATATTGGCGGTTGCGCTTAATTACCATCAGGAGGAGCAAAGCAAAGAGAAACCAAGGCCGGTAACGCTTGTCAGCAAAGATACTCTTGTCAGAATTAAAGCGGATGTGCTTGGCCTTAATGCGGAAGATTATTTAACTGATCGCATTGTATCCTTGAATGATATGTATCCGGGGTACTTGACCATTCACGTGCATCCAGGCATCATAGATAACTTTTATAATGCCAGATTTTTACCTGTATCCAGCTTAAATCTTCCCTATGCCTTGCATCCGCATGAATTCATTATTCTGAAGGATGAGCTTGGGACCTCGAAGTCAGCCTTGCTCAAAGTGAATAGTGATGTTAAGAAGCTAGAACCGTTGTACTTAAGTAACGAACCAATCTGGGGAATCGGAGCGCGTAACGTTCAACAAAGGATGGCGCTCGAACTGCTGCTTAACGATGATATTCCATTAGTAACCTTGACAGGTAAGGCCGGCACTGGGAAAACTCTGCTCACGCTGGCAGCAGGACTTATGAAGATTGAAGACGAACATAAATATAAGAAATTATTAATCGCTAGGCCAGTTGTCCCCATGGGCAAAGATATCGGCTACTTGCCTGGTGAGAAGGATGAGAAGCTTCGTCCTTGGATGCAGCCCATCTATGATAATCTGGAGTTCTTGTTCGATACAAAGAAACCAGGAGATATCGAGAAAATATTAGCCGGGATGGGCAGCATTCAGGTTGAAGCGCTCACCTATATTCGCGGCCGCTCTATTCCAGGGCAATTCATCATTATTGATGAGGCGCAGAACTTATCGAAGCATGAGGTGAAGACAATTGTCTCTCGAGTTGGAGAGGGCAGTAAAATTGTATTAGTGGGGGACCCAGAGCAGATCGATCATCCTTATCTGGACTCTTCGAGCAACGGACTTACCTATGTGGTGGAACGCTTCAAGAGCCAGGGATTAAGCGGACATATCAATCTGGAACGGGGAGAGCGCTCCCACTTGGCGCAATTGGCCGCAGATTTGTTGTAATCAAACAAGCACACAATGGGGGATTCAAGTTCATGCTGTCGACACACAACCGAACAGAGCTACTGCACTTTTACAAACATCACATTCATCATCAATTGTTGCCATTCTGGCAAAAAGCAGTTGATGAACAGCATGGCGGCATTTTCACCTGTTATTCGAATGATGGAAGTACACAAGTCAGCCGTGACAAATACACTTGGTCACAAGGACGTTACGTGTGGCTGTGGGCCAGGCTTGCAGAATGCTGCAAGAAAGGTTTGCTGGATGGTGACGCAGATGTTTACCTTCGACAGGCGGGGCAAGCGGTTCAGTTTTTACGCAACCATGCCTTGTTGGATAACGGCAATTGCGCATTCCTGCTCTCCGAGGACGGAACGCCTAAGGAGCCTATCACCGGAATGGGATATGATACCAGCTTCTTCGCTGATTGTTTCGTTGTGCTGGGCTTCGGGGAATACGCCCGGGTGAGCATGGATGCGGACTCCTTGGAGTGGGCATTGCAGCTTTACGATTCGATTCGGATCCGATTGGCATCCGGTACGCAGCGCAGCGAGCCGTATCCGACTGTGCCAGGCCTGGAAGCGCACAGCTTCTCCATGATTATGTTGAACGTCTCTCAGGAGCTGGCAGAGGCGTTAGCCGCGTTACAACATTCGAGAGAGCAAGAGGTACGCGGACATACAGAAGCTTATCTGAATCGCATTTTGACCGTATTCGCGCAACCGGATCATACAGTATCGGAGCTCATTGCGGTTGATGAACGTCTGGCTGATACCGTAATGGCCCGCCACCTTAATCCTGGGCATACGATTGAGTGTATGTGGTTCGTCATGACCGAAGCTAAACGTGTTGGCAACATGACTGCGATTGAGAAAGCGGTGCATGTGACCAAGAAAGCGTTCGAGCTAGGCTGGGATGACAAATATGGAGGTCTATTGCATTACGTTGATCGCGACGGTGGTTCTCCGCAAGGTCGTGAATTAGGTAGTAATAGCTTCGAGCGCAATATTATTGAGACACCGGAGACGAAGCTTTGGTGGCCTCATTCCGAAGCGTTATATACATTATTGCTCGCCTATGAGATTACTGGTGATCAAGATCTAACAACGTTGTATGAGAAGACACATACCTATACATTTGCGACGTTCCCGCATCCGGATCGTGCAATAGGTGAATGGATTCAGATCCGTGATCGGGCAGGGGAACCGTTAACGAAGGTGGTCGCTCTGCCAGTAAAGGATCCTTACCACATCCTCCGCAATCTCCTGCTCATTGTAGAGCTGCTCAGCAGCGAGGAGAAGGAATAAGTACTATAGACGCCAAACAACCCTGCAGAGTGCTTATACGCGCTCTGCAGGGTTGTTTGATTAGTCTTACTTGAACTTCGGAAGCCAATCTCCATGAGCTTCGATCATCGCATCACACATAGCCACAATATCATCCATCGACAATTCGGCTGCTGTATGCGGATCCAACAAGGCTGCATGATAAATATGTTCTTTCTTTAATGTGCGGGCCGCTTCTATCGTAAGTAATTGCGTATTGATGTTTGTGCGATTCAAGGCAGCAAGCTGCGGCGGCAAATCTCCTACGTAAGTAGGTGTAACACCATTAGAATCAACGAAGCAAGGAACTTCCACACAGGCTTCCTTTGGAAGATTCGTAATGAGGCCTGTGTTCATGACATTGCCACCGATTTTGAAAGGCACATTCGTTTCAATCGCTTCCATAATTCGGGAGGCATATTCATGTGATCTTTGGTGCTCCAGCTCACGATTGTTCACAATCTCTTCGCGCATCGTTTTCCATCTCTCGATCTGGTTAATACAACGGCGAGGATATTCATCCAATGGGATATTAAAGCGCTCAATCAATTCTGGATAGTTCCGTTTGATGAAGTAAGGGTGGTATTCCGCATTATGCTCGGAAGACTCGGTCACATAATAGCCGAATTTCAGCATTAGCTCGAGACGCACCATATCTTTATGCTTTTCTTTCTGTTTCTCGATTGCGCGGCGTTTGATTTCTGGATATAGATCGACACCATCCTTGGTGACTTCTAACAGCCATGCCATGTGATTAATACCAGCAATTTTAGCTATTACGCCGGTTGTATCAATATCCAAGTTTTTGAACAGATGAGGGACACATACTTGAACACTGTGACAAAGACCAACCGTCTTGACTCCGCCGTCCGTATTGAGAACATTCGTAAGAACGGCCATTGGGTTCGTGTAGTTGAGGAATAAAGCATCAGGACACACTTCTTGAATATCGCGAGCGAAATCAAGAACTACTGGGATCGTACGCAGGTTGCGGAAAATCCCGCCTATTCCAATCGTATCGGCAATCGTCTGGCGAAGACCGAATTTCTTCGGGATTTCGAAGTCTGTAATCGTACAAGGGTCGTAGCCGCCCACTTGGATTGCATTTACAACAAACTTGGCCCCGCGCAGGGCTTCTTTTCGATCACTATAAGATTTGATGCTGCAAGTACTCCCAGATGTTGCTTTTAAATTAAGAAGCATCTGCTCGGAATCTTTGAGTATTACTGGATCGATATCGAACAGAGCAATTTCGAAATGTTGCAGAGCAGGTGTCATCATGCAATCGCCTAACACATTTTTAGCAAAAACTGAGCTGCCGGCGCCTAGAAACGTTATTTTAGACATAAGGTCATTCACTCCCTATATTTAGTTCTTTCGCTTTCTACTATACTCGTAGTTGATTAGGTGAAACTATGGAATAATGCGACGAGGATATGGACAAATGTAGTTTTTTTGATACGATAGACCTGTACATATTACGAATGAAGGGACCAACTTATATCGTGAGTTCACCAACATATAATGTAGCTATCCACCCCTTCCCAGGTAAAGGAGAGCTTGTTGTTCTGTTCGCAGGTCATGAGCAGACGGCTCCATCCCATCAAGTAGGACCGCAGGTGCGTGACTATTACCTGATTCACCATGTGCTGAGCGGTAAGGGGACTTTTCAGTGCATGGGCAGCCAATATGACATTCGAGCAGGTCAGAGCTTTGTTATATTTCCAGGGGAACTGATTCGATATGAATCCGATAAGGAAGACCCTTGGAGCTACAGCTGGATTGCTTTTAAAGGGACGATCGCAGATCAGCTGTTGAGCGGGCTCGGCATTTCCCAGTACCATCCGGTTGTCAATCCAGTCAATCCTCGACGGACAGCGGCTTTATTCCGCAGGCTTCATACCGTGTTGGGCAAAGCGGATGCGAGCTGTGATCTGGAGAGCGGAGGGTTGATGCGAATGACACTCGCGGGTTATGTAAAAGAAGGACAAACACCGGTAACCGCAGGTAAAACAACCCATAATCCAATTGAGGAGCAGGTGGAACGCACAATACGTTGGTTGACGCTGCAATATGCCCAGCCCATCTCTATTCAGGAGATTGCGCACTCACTCGGGTATCATAGAACACATTTATCGAAGATTTTCAAACAATATACGGGAGTTTCTCCCATGCATTTCTTGCTCAAAATCCGAATGGATCGCGCCCAGCTCCTTTTACTAGAGGAGTTGACGATCGAGCAGGTAGCATCTTCTGTTGGATATCCGGACTCTTTATATTTCTCCAAGCAATTCAAGAAGTGGCATGGCTGTACTCCAAGTGATTATCGCAATAATGTCCATACTCGCGTACCTGACTATAACGATTGCAATTAAGGTCTATGTTTACGAACTGTATTTGTTTTTCAAATGCTTAGGTCTATGCTTACGAAGTGCATTTGTTTCACAAATGCTTAAGGAGGAATGCTCATGCTAGAGGCCCAGGAGAATGCAGGCAGAAGAGAGCAGCTTTATCAATTACTAGGAAGATTACCTGATCGGACGAAACCGATACAGGAAGAACTTGTGGCGGTTGAAGAGCGGCCCACTTGTCTAGTAGAGCACTTATATCTGGATTTGAACGGAATCGAGCGCGTTCCCGCATACTTCTTGCGCAGTAAGAATCAACAAGTTGAGAAGGCGCCTCTAATTATTTATCATCACTCCCATGGAGGACGCTACACGGTAGGAAAAGAGGAATTGTTCGCAGGGGCTCCTTATTTGCTAGAGCCTTATTACGGAGAAGCTTTGACGGATGCCGGGTATTCCGTGTTAGCCATCGATAGCTGGATATTCGGAGAACGAAGCGGGCGTTCAGAATCCTCCGTGTTCAAAGAAATGCTGTGGCACGGCCGCTCTATGCTCGGGATGATGGTTTACGACAGCTTGCGTGCACTGGATTATGCGGTCAGCCGTCCAGATGTGGACTCTTCAAGAATCGGTACACTTGGTATGTCTATGGGAAGCACTCATGCTTGCTGGTTAGCAGCACTTGATCCAAGAGTGAAGGTGACCGTTGATCTATGCTGCATGACTGATTATCAAGCTCTGATCGAGAGCGAGGGATTGGACGGTCATGGCATATATTACTATGTTCCTGATCTGTTAACCCATTTCACAGCCTCTGACATTCAGTCCTTAATCGCCCCGAGACCCCACCTGAGCCTGGCCGGCAATCTAGATAAGCTAACCCCGACGGACGGGTTAGATCGGATAGACAGGGCTCTGCGTCATGTATATGAGAAGCATGAGGCAGCTGAAGCCTGGCATATGAGTCGTTATGATGTCGGCCATGAAGAGACAGCCGCAATGCGCGAGGAAGCAATGGCTTTTCTTAGAAAGTGGTTATAACCGCCTTATTCTATGGGATCCAACCATATCAAGCTGCAGCGGTATGCTTTTGCGATGCCCTCCATTAGGGGCTTGAACGTCTGGTCGACGGCATAACATTCTGCATCGTTGCACTCAAAATGTGCAATAAGATGTTCTTCCATCTGTAATAAAGCTTGTTCTAGTTCTTTGTGCTCATCTGCGCGATTGAATTGGAACAAGCTTATTAGGTGTTGGTATAAATATCGATTCCCGCTGCGGCTCTCGAAGCCGTAGTCATCGTATGCAGCATAAGTCACTGCATCATCCGGAAGCAGGAACAAGTCTAATTCTTCATACTCAAATTTATAATGCTGCATGAGCTGGGCAACTGCTTCCCGCCCGGATTCATCGGACACGATCAACGTTTCTTTATCCCTATCGAATAGAGGGACATCGGCCAATGCTTTCACAACCTGTGAATAGTAGCCTGGTCTTTTTCCTTCTGGTAAATGCATTTCAATGGCGATTTTGTGCATGTGGACCTCCACTATTTTTTCGCGTACGCGAATTTATTTGGTTCTACTATAAATTATAGTTCACGAATGCACAATTTTCATATATCATAGAACTGTTATTTAAGACTTTAGAACTAGCTAGGCCAAAGGAGTGCGAACCGAATTGCGCGACAGACGATGGCTGATGATTGCCTCAATCCTGTGTGTATCCGTTATTGTGCTATTCTTAACTGGTAACGTTTTCAATAACCGTATTTTAGTAGCAGATCCAGCGCAAGGCCGTAATTCTGATGAACCTATACCGGAGCTGCGACCCGGCGTAAAAGAAATTACGGTACAAGTCTCTATGGATGAAAAAGAATTCGCCGTTCTTAAGCAGCTTCGGCAACAGTACCAATCTATTCATACAGACCTATCCATAAATCTTGAAAATATTCCTAATCAAGATGAGGCATACACGAAGTGGAAAAAAGCATCCCAGCTTGGTGAGGCCCCCGACATAATGCTGCTCGATAACAATTGGGTGACTGAATTTGCTGCGCTTGGTTACTTGTTGCCGGTCGACTCGTTCCTGACAAGCGAACTCATTGCTCTGCAGATGGAGCAGGCGGTCAGTCAAGTGAAATGGAACGGGTATACGTGGGGTGTGCCGAAGGATGTAGATACTTATTTAATGGTCTACAGTGCGAAGAGGTTGGCAGAGCTTGGATTTGAAAAGCCGCCTGCACAGGCTGAGGAGTTAATATCGCTGCATACCAGCTCTTCCAAGCCGGATGAAGGCAAATACGGCATATACATAGATTTTGAAGACCCGGTCGCATTCTTGTCACTTGCCAAGTCACTTGGCGGGGCAAAGGCTCAAGGGAAGACAGCCCCATTGAAATTGACAGAGTCAGGCGTGACCAAGGCGTTTGACGCGTTGCTTGCAGCCCCTCGGGATACCGGGAAGGAGGATACAAAATGGCTCGTTAAGTCATTTCCTTCTATATCCACTCCTACATGGAAGCCATGGGATCTACTCCATCAGGGCCGCATGTCTGGGATGCTGACGACCCTGTCGGAATATAAGCTATATGGCAAAGATAGAGAAGGTCTCATCATGACTGGTTTGCCTTTTCCTAAGGGTGAAGCGATCTGGAAGAGCTCTTGGTTAAACGGGCGCAGCTTCTCGATCTCTTCCCGCTCGGATTTTCCTCAGGAAGCTTTTGAATGGATTAAAGATCTAACCAATACGGCCTCTAATTTGAAATTCTGGATCGAAGGCTATAAGCTTCCTTCCACAACGAACAGTTATCTTATAGGCGGGATCAAGAATGACACATCTGTACAAAGTGTAGCGGCTTTTCTTGACAAAGATGAAGCAACAGTAAAAAGTCCGGTATACAACAGACAGCTGCAGCAATTAGAGAACGGCTTGGACCGATTGAGGAAAGGCGAGATTAGTTGGAAGATGTTCTCTGAGCAAATAGAACTGCAGTGGGGAGGCGGAGCCGTCTCGGGAGCAGCATCTAACACTACTGCGGCAGGTTCATCCAATGAACTCTCATCAGCAGCACCTGTACCAAGCGCGGCCCCTAAGAATTAAGCTAGAGCCCTAATTTTAATGTGACCGTTAAGGTTCGATCTTTGACCTTCAAGTCTGAGGCTTGCAGAAATGAAGCGATTTTGCTTGGGTAAAAGCTTAGATCATGTTCCTTCGCGAACGACTGCGCAGTGGACTCCGGAAGCTTTATCCCGTTATATGTTATCTCACTCAAGTGAAATCGAATGGCGTTTTTGGGCTTTAATTCAAGCTCATAAACGCCTTTTATTTTTAAGGTCAACTCCCCTTGTTTCCCAATGGCAGTAATGAAGCCATCCTCAAATGAGAAGTTTAGCTGCTGAAGAGCTGAGCTCTGTGCATGAATGAATGCATTCAATTCACTATCCCGAATCTGAAAAGTATAAGTAAAGCCCTTCATAGTCAAAGCATTTGGAGTTGCGGCTATTAGGTCAGGGAGCTTCTGCATAGTTCTGGCAAGTTCAGCAAAATATTGCTTGAACAGCGGGCGTCCCTTGGTCTCCCAGCTCTTGTTTAACTCCAACATTTGCTGGGTCACACGATCCTTGTCAGGTAAGGAAGCAAGCTTACGGGCGACTTCGTCCTGAAGTGCAAGCATTTGTCTTCGTTGATCTTCGTAACGGGATCGAATGGTTTGAAAGTCTTTTCTGGATTGCTCGAGCCTATCATTCAACTCCGTTTTTTCTCGGAATACTTGAACATAACGCTCAAGCGTTGCGCGGTCACGTTCGGTTACGATCTGCATTTGCTCGAATACATATAAGGCGTCTTTCCATGTTTTTGCCGACAGAACCATAGACCATAACGGAACACGATCTCCTGTGTAAGAGGCTTGCAGCAATTGCTTTACCCTTTTGCTCTGATCTTGTATGCGCTTGTTGATCTCGACAAGACTTTGCTCCGCACTCTTAATTTGCTGGGATACTTCTCCTTCTTTCTCTTGCAGTTTCATGATTTCGCGATCCAGCTCGTATAGGCTAAGTCCCTTTTCCAATAAAAGTCCGGCTTGCCCGAGATCCTTCTCGGTCTCTGCATGAGCGTACCCGCCTCCAAGCACTATTACACAATTGATCAAAAAGACGGTGCCCATCCGGCGAAAGAATTGAATCATACTTTGTCCACGCCCTTTCCGTACTTAATGTATCGAAGGGAACGTGGAATCATGACAACAATATGATGGTTATTTCATAAAGCCTTTGAGTATTTCATCAATAGGTAACGCGTTAGCCGGAATCTCTTGTGTGAAAGAGGGTACTTGATTGATCTCTCCCCATTTGTTATTAAATTTGACGATTTGTTCGCGAGATGTCTTCCCGTTTTCTAAAAGGACAAAATGAATATCGGCCTGCAGCTCCTCGAGAAATCCATCCTTCCGCACGGAGGTTCGAATGTACCCAGGTGCTTGCAAAGCAAGGGTTGTATGACTCCATTTATTCTTGAACCCGTCCGCCTGGGACTTCGTAATCAGCTTCTGCTTGAGCAACTCATCGCACCATTCCAACAGCTTGCTTTGCAACAAAGCGGATAGAACCTTGGCGTTGCTTTCTGTAATCGCAATCGTGGCCCAGTGAGGATAAATGTCTACCTCGGTATCCTCCATACGCTTGAACCATTTAGCCTCGATACTCGTAAGCCACCCTTCGATCCATCTTGCATAGGTTTGCGAGGATAGAGTCAAGCCGGAGGCAGCGGCAGACAAATCTACTGAGATATACTCATTGTTCGGGTTGAGCAGTGGAATCTGCATATACAATTTGTTATTGTTAAAGATAACGGGAATCTCGGGTAGGGCCTTTCCCCCAGTTGGTGTAAGCATGAGCTTGGATTCCATCCGGAGTGGATTAAGGCTAACAGCACCGGACCATTCCATATTGCTATTCGTCAAGGAATGAAGAAGAGAAGCGGTTAATGGATTCGTATCGGAGAGAGGGAATGTATCATCCAGCTTCAGGTCCGATCGCCCTGCGAATGTATAGCTATAAATATCAGCCTGCTTATGTAGAGCTTCTAGCACTTCCTCTTTGATCTTAACATTGTCAGAACAGCCAGTTACGAGTAAAAGTGTACTCCATCCAGCGACGACAACAGCAGTCAAACGCTTCGTTAGCGGTTTCATTCAGACAACTCCCTATCATAGGATGGTTAATATCTCAGCTAAAGAAAATGTGTCTAACATACTATAAACGGAAGTGGAATGCAGATGACAAAAATGATCAGCGGGGTGATGTCCACCCTAATAGACTTAATGGAGAGAAGCCAGGATAAACGCATTACATTTCATGATTTCATGGCCGTCTGTCTGTACGACCCTGAGCATGGTTACTACAATACAGATCGAATCAAAATTGGCAAAGAAGGCGACTTTTATACTAGTTCATCCCTGGGCTCCTTCATGGGGAAAATGTTAGCGAAGACTTTTATTCGACTCCTCCGGGAAGAGGGATGGGATCAAGGTAATTGGCAAATTGTTGAATGGGGGGGCGGGACTGGCCGATTATCTTTACATATTCTAGATCATCTGCAGGAAACAGAGCCTTCATTATATGAAAAGCTCCAGTATACAATCGTTGATCGCAGCTCCTTCCATCGCTCCTTGCAGCAAGAAGCCCTTCTTCTTCATCCGCAAGTGCGTTTTCAAGAGCCGGAGCAATGGCTTGCCCATCACCAATCGGTTCCTACTATCGTATGCTCGAACGAATTGTTGGATGCGTTTCCCGTTCACCGAATTCGCTATTATCAAGGTCGGTTCCAGCAAATATATGTAAGCTGGAACAGCAAGAGAGAACAGTTTCAGGAGCAGTACGATGAACGGCTGGAACCCGAACTGCTGAACTTCATTGAGCAAGAACAGCTGCCAACAAGGGAACGCCAACATTTCGAAATTAATCTTGAAGCCGACCGATGGATTCGCAAGATGGCTGAACGGCTGAACCCGGGCGCCTTAGTTACGATAGATTATGGTGATGTAAGGGAGGAGCTGTACGGACCTCACCGCATGAACGGTACACTGATGTGTTATAAGAAACATCAGGCTCATGATAATCCTTATATAAACGTCGGTGAGCAAGATATAACAGCACATGTGAATTTTTCTTCTTGTATTCATTCTGGGCTTCAGGCGGGCTTGCAGAATTGGGAGTTGGAGACGCAGAGGCAATTTCTGGTTTCGAATGGTATTCTAGAGCTTCTGGTGTCGCATGACGGCACCGATCCATTCGGACCCGCGGCCCGCAACAACAGGGCTATCCGTCAGCTGCTTCTAAGCGATCAGATGAGTGAGTTGTTCAAAGTTTTAATTCAAAGAAAATAATAATGCATAAATAATAAAAGGTGAACGATAGGCTGTTAACAACCAGCCATAACGTTCACCTTTTCTTGATTTCTCATCGAAAGCTACACCGACATTTTGAAGAACGACCAGTACGTAAATCCTGTAAAAGAAAGGACCAAGTACCCCCAGAAAATCAATATGTAGGCGCGTTCGGACAAATTCATATACCCTAAGATGACGAATGCAGTAGTCTGAAAGAAGAATAATAACGCCATTTCTTTCATATCTCCAGCCAAAGCCATCAGACCAATTGCAAGAGTCCAGAAGCCCAAAACCCGGAACATGCGTGCCACGATGAATCCCCCTCTCTGTCGAAACGGTCAATTTTCTACTGTCATTATACCGTTACGTGCTATAAGTGTAAACTGTGAAGCGTGACGATTTACCAAACTTTTTCTTTAGTCTTCCCAAAATGTCCACAATCATGTATGAGTGTCTAAAAAAATGGTAATACCAAATAGTATCAAATAGATTCTATGAACTCTATTATGGGCATAAAGATTAAAAAGTGGCTACTTTAAAGTTTGTTGGGAGGTTGTAGGCATGACGGCAATACGACAAGATGCCTGGAGTGAAGAAGACGATCTAATATTGGCTGAGGTGACCTTACGCCATATACGGGAAGGCAGCACGCAACTGGCTGCATTCGAAGAAGTAGGAGACAAGATTGGGAGAACGTCTGCAGCATGCGGGTTCCGCTGGAATAGCTGTGTGCGTAAAAAGTATGATGCGGCTATCTCGATTGCCAAAGCGCAACGTCAAAAACGCAGCCAATATAAAAAACATGCTGGAAGCGCATCTGTTGCAGCAATTGCTACCTTGGACCAGGCCGATTCCCTTAGCACCTACAAAAGTGAAGGCTTGAGTGAAGAATCAATTTCCATTGATGCAGTTATTCGATTCTTGCGTCAGTGGAAAGGAACCTACCAAGATATGACTAGGCATATCAAGTCCATCGAGAAGGAGCTTCGAGAAAAGGATGAAGAGCTTAGTATACTCCGCCGCGAGAAAGATAAGCTAAATCGGGAAATGAACATGGTGCAAACCGATTATCGAGTGGTCAATGATGATTACAAAGCGCTTATCCAAATTATGGACCGTGCTAGAAAGCTTGCCTTTCTCGTAGAAGAAGAGGATGAGCAGAAATCCAGATTCAAGATGGACGCCAATGGTAATTTGGAACGGATAGATGGATAACAACAATAAGATCCCTGGCTTCTTCTGATGCCTGCGGATCTTATTTTTTTGTTTAGGTTGGGGTAGGTTTCATATCACTTTGTGGGGTATGAGTGTCGGGGTCCCCGCAAAGTAATCGGATTAAGCTTCGTAGGTTTCACGTCACTTTGTGGGGTGTTTTGTGCTATGATGGTTGGAAAGTTTTATAGGAAATGAGGCGCGAAATGATGGACATATGGTGCATAGGCGGAGGATCCATTGGGATGCTGTTAACGGCCAAGCTAACTCTCGCTGGCTATAAGCTCACTCTGATTACCCATACGGATGAACAAGCGGAGTCGATTACACAACAAGCATTAACCCTGATAGAAGTGAAGGATGGACAACAATTCAAGGCCGTACCCTCAAATACAATTTCATACTCCAGATTAGTTAGCAATCCTGACACATGGATTAGCCAGAAACCGGATTGGATATTGTTGACCGTGAAGCAGCAGCACCTGACAGACGCCTTGTTACAGCAAATCGGTGACTGGTGCAGCAGAGGGAGCAGATTGTTGTGCTTCCAGAACGGGGTGGGTCATGTTGAACGATTGGCACCTTATGTTCCTATGCATTTACTAGATCTAGCAGTGACGACGGAAGGAGCACGCAGGACCGGTCCTGCGAATATCGAGCACACGGGTCACGGGATAACAAGATTAGGAAGTGCACAGGAATTGGAAGAAGGGGAGCACAGCAGCGCGATCCGATCTTCGCAAAAAAAACTAGCGAAAATGTTGAATAAAGCAGGATTCGAGTCCTTGTTGTCGAACAACATGAGGGAGGTAGCTTGGAACAAATTGCTAATAAATGCCGTCATTAACCCGCTAACCGCTATTCTGCAGTTTCGTAATGGGGAGCTTGTAGAGTCGGAACCATTAATTCCTCTTATGCGCGCCTTGTATGAGGAGGGGGTTCAAATAGCAGACTCTCTTCAGATTCGAATTCAAGACGATGTATGGGAACAATTGCTTGAGGTTTGCCGGAAGACGGCGAATAACACCTCATCAATGCTTCAGGATCTAAACGCAGGACGAATCACGGAGATAGAATGGGTTAATGGTGCACTTATACATGAGGCTCATGCGCAATCGATCTCTGTGCCTGCAAACGAAGCCATATATCGACTTGTAAAAGCGTTGGAGAAGCGGTAAGGGATCGGGAGGACGCCATTATCCTGGCATACGGAGCGGTGATAATGCTGTGAGAGCTTTTGCTAATATTTGGATTCATGTATACGCTTTTACTGCATTTGTACCTTTTTTATGGTTTTTCGTCCTATGGATTGTTTTCTACCTCAGGACTAGAGAGAGTAAGAAAGCAACAAAAATAGCGATGGATGTTACTACTTTTTTGCTAATTGGTTCTGTATCGGTCATGTACACGAATATCTTTCATAACAACTTCGGTTTTTTTATGATCTTGTTATTTTTCCTGATTGGATATGGATTAATTGGCAATTATCAATACAGGTTGCGCGGGGCAATCAATCATATCAAAATCATCAAGGTAATATGGCGATTAGGTTTTTTTCTGTTGAGCATAGTCTATTTCATTTTTCTAATAATTGGGTTTATTCAGGCCATGAGAGATGTATAAGGGATTAAAGGGGGGCATGGTGGGATGACGCTTCACAATATGATGGAAGAAATCGTAAGAAACTGCCTGAAAGACTTGATTCAGCACCAACCTAAGCTAGCCGTATTAGACGATAAAAAGTTCGATGATGTGATGGCAATTACACTGAACAAGCTGCCGGCCAAGTATGTATCAACCTCTCGCGGTGAAGTATTTGCTAAGACACAGCTTCGCTTACAGGTGGAGACGGATGTGTATAGGGAACTGACACTGGCGATTGAACGGGTAACGACGACAGAGTAAAGCAGCTTTGCTTATAAAAATACCTTACGTAACTACTGCAGCTTTTGCCTTAAGGTGAAGGATTGCAGTTTTTTGCTTTGGTTAATTATATCCCATAATAGTTTATTTCCTTCCTAGAGCTTATTTGTTTTCCTTATGATAAGATCACATTGATATGTCAAAAATATGAAAAATCTGATTCTCGAAGCAATTCCGAAATTATATTTGCATGATACGTGACAGGAGATGGGGCACTATGGTACAAGTCCTGGTAGTTGATGATGAGAAAGAAATCCGCAATGGTCTTGTAACTCAGATCCCTTGGGCCGATTGGGGGATTGATGAAGTGTATCATGCAGATGACGGGGATACGGCCCTTGAACTTGCTTTGCTCCGCAGCCCCGATTTGATTGTTACTGATATTCGAATGCCTCGAATGAGCGGTTTGCAATTGGTTGAGGAGCTTTTCCGTAACGGATATGCAGGGAGCATTATTGTAATTAGTGGATATGATGATTTTCATTTTGCCAAAGAGGCCTTCAAGTTGGGCGTATCTGACTATTTGCTTAAACCAATCGATAAAGAGGAACTATCCAGGGCAGTTGCAGTTTCCTTGCATCGGATGAGGGAGTTGGACAGGCAAGAACAAAATCAGAACTTATTTAGACAAAACTTTGAGCAGGCGCTGCCGAAAATGAGAGAAGAGACCCTGCAGGAATTGATCGAGAAACCGCACCACGAAGGTTTAGGATTGCGTATTGAGAACAAACTTGGCCAATTAAAGTTGGACTGGTTGATATCGGTACAACTCCGTTTGATCGTTATTGGGATTGATGATCTGAAAGCGCTAACAGAAAAGAAACCTCCGGGAGAAAAAGAACTTATTTTGTTCGCCGTTGGCAATATACTGGAGCATATGTTCAATGAATACCAAGTGGATCACTACGTTCTATTCCGGTCTAAACAAGACAATTGGATCGCCTTATTCGCTAGCGGCCCAGTCTTTGATTCCTTCAATAAACTGGAGGCGTTTTCTGCAGCGGTCTGCGAGCATGTTAAGAACAACACAAAGATTCATATCCAAATCGGAATATCTCAAGAAACGGGGGTACTGGGCCGATTGTACGATATGCATCAACAAGCAGTTGAATCCTTAGTTTATTTGAAAGTGCATGGAAACAGGCCTGAAATCGAAGAAGGCGAATTTAGCGGCACCGGCGGGATCAACTTGGCTAATACCAAAGAATTGGTGGAACAGTTGAAATACGGAACGGCAACGGATATTTGCGAGGCGATGGACAACTACCCGAAATTGGTCAAATCATGGAATATCCACCATCCGAAGGATTTGCAGCAATACACGTTCGAATGGTTGTTAGAGTTGTTCCGTACTGCACAGAAGATGGGCTGGAAAGAATCATCCTGGGAGAAAAATCCGATCGCAATATGGGAACACCTGGAACGTTTCGATACGCTCGAGTCGCTCCAGCAACAGATAACCGTTCAACTGCTGCAAACAGCGGAAAGCATGAAGGGTCAATTCGGTTCACTCAGCCAAATCGTATACGAAGCACAGTGTTTCATTCAGCAGAGGTTCAATGAAAATCTGACGTTACAGATGGTAGCGGACCATGTTCATGTGACGCCCGTATGGCTGAGCAAGCTGTTCAAGAAAGAATCAGGTATGAACTATTTGGAATATTTGACAGAAATCCGGCTCAATAAAGCTGCCGAGCTGTTGATGGACTTGAATCATAAGGTGTATCAGGTCAGTTTCTTGGTCGGTTATCAGGATCCGGTCCATTTCTCCAGACTGTTCAAGAAAAAATTCAGCTGCACTCCGCAAGAGTATCGTAACAATCGGGGGAATCAGGTTGAATAAACATCGTCTGCTGAGCCTGAGTGGATTCTCGATCCGGCATCAAGTCATTCTCCTTTTTTTTGTTGTCATTGTACTGCCCTTTTTGTTTATAGGCTACTTTGCTTACCAAAAGTCTGTGCAAGCGATCGAAAACGTCAGCTCCATCGTGTCTCTGGAGATGATCAACAAGAATGCTAAAAACTTGGACAATTTTTTGAATTTGGTCGATGCAGCCCAGAACGAAATTATGTCCTTAGCGGAAATGCAAAATTTGTTAAGCGCTGAGCCCGATACTATACTGGAAGAAATGGAGATTGCGGCCCATTTGAACCAAATGACCTTTGCCCTTAGCAGCAATCCCTATGCGTATTCCATCCGGATTTTTCCGATCGAGCCTTCGAGGTATCCAACCTTTACCTATTCGATTTATCAAGGAATTGACATTGAGAAGGAGAAGTGGTTCCAGCAAGCGAAGGAAATGGCTTCGCCTTTCTGGCAGCTATTCTTGCCCAATGACAACCCGGTTCTCTATAAAGAGCCGATCTTCTCGAAGATGAAACGGTTGTAGAGTTTGGGCAAATCACAGACACTTGGTTTTGTCTCTGCTGATATTAAAGTTAGTACGCTGGGCGACTATTTGGCTCCTGTGCAGATGTTGGATCAGCAGCAGGTTATGCTCATCGATGAAAACAAGGTGATCATGTATCACCATGATCAATCATTGATAGGAACCAAAGTTGCCCCTATCGAGTTGACAGAGCTATTGAATAATAGCGACCAAGATTCGAAAAAGATAGAGATAGATGGCAGTGAATATATGGTGACATACACCAAAATCCCAAATAATGATTGGAAACTGATAAGCATGCAACCGTTATCCGTTTTGACTAAGCCGGTTACAGATATCGAAAAGATAAGCTATCTTTTTCTTTTCTTTTACTTTCTATTATCCGTGCTTACGATTGCGTACTTGACCGTTCGGTTTACTAACCCGATTCTCCGACTGGTGAAGTCCATGCGTCAAGTGGAGCAGGGGGATTTCTCATCAAGCTGGCCGCAGGTTCGCCGTCTGGACGAGATCGGGTGGTTGTACCGAGGTTTTGATAACATGGTCAAGCGAATCGAACAGTTGGTTCAAAACTCTGAGAAGGCAGCTAAGGATCGAAAAGAGTTGGAGTTTCAAGTGCTGACGCATCAAATAAACCCTCATTTTTTGTACAATACACTTGAAGTGATTCGCTGGAAGGCAGAAAGTCGGCAAGCAGACGATATAAGCGATATGGTAAGATCTCTCGGGAATTTGCTTCGTCTCAGCTTGAATGACGGCAGGGAATTGTCAACAGTCGCACGGGAAATGGAACATATACGATCCTATGTGAATTTACAGATCGCGCGCAATGATGTATCGATTCGTGTCGCTTATCTGATCGATGACGATATCTTGAAGCTTCCTTGTCTGCGGTTATTATTCCAGCCTTTGGTGGAAAATTCGATTGTACACGGCTTGCCTTATCTTGGAGAGGGAGATTCACTCAAGATCGTCATAACAGGCAAAATGGAGCAGTCGATGCTCCGATTCGAGATCCGTGATAATGGTCCAGGCATTCCGAGTCACATCCGGACCCACTTGTTATCACAGGATCCTGTCGAATCGAACGAACGGAAGGGAGTCGGCCTTCGTAACGTTCACGAAAGATTGGTCATATACTTCGGAGACAGGTATGGTCTCCACATTCAAGACAAAGCAGGGCCGGGCGCTGTTATCGAAGTAAGCCATCCGATGTTGACGGAGGATCCGAAGGGCGTAGACATTTGAATGGTATATGCAAGAGCATCTGACTCCACTCAGATGCTCTTTTAATTGCATCTGTTTAATTTTCTCACAGTAAAGAACAACTTTGTTAGATATAAGGCTTGAATCTTATTGCGATATAATGTTGACAAAAGGAAAAAGGAGATTTGATGTGAAACCGAATACAACTGCTCATACTACACAACAATCAATGCCAAGAATGAAAGCGCATCAAATTGCTTGGAAAAGAATGAAGAGGCAGCACATCCTGTTGTGGATGTCTGTCCCACTTATGTTACACCTGATTCTGTTTCAATTTGTCCCATTATGGGGATGGATGATGGCTTTTAAGGATTATTCAATAGGAACTAGTTTGTGGAAATCCGAGTGGGTAGGTTTCGAACATTTCAGAACGTTATTGACGCATGACGCTTTTCTTAAGGCCCTGCGCAATAACATAGCAATGAACTCCATGCAATTGGCTCTAGGCACAGTAACAGCCATTGGGTTAGCAGTCATACTGAACGAATTAAAATCCAAAGTGTTCGTACGCACGGTGCAAACAATGACCTATTTGCCCCACTTCGTATCCATGGTAGTAGTAGCTAACATTGGGGTTATGCTGTTATCTCCGGACAATGGGGTGATCAACGCACTTTTGCTGAAACTTGGGTTGATCGATAGTACCATCTTCTTTTTCGGTAAAGCGACATGGTTTTGGACTATTCATACCTTGATCTTAACTTGGAAAGGGTTCGGTTGGAGTGCCATCATCTATTTGGCTGCAATAGCCGGAATCGATCCGAGCCTCTATGATGCAGCTCAGGTGGATGGAGCGAGCCGTTGGCAGCGTATTAAATATATCATCATACCATCCATTGTACCGACGATCGTCATGCTGTTGATCATTTCACTTGGCAGTTTGATGACGGGCGGTTTTGAATCTCAATTCTTATTGGGGAATGTCATTACTTCCGATTACTCAGAAGTAATCTCGATTATAGCATTAAGGTTAGGGCTTAATGAAGGCGATTTTTCATTCGGTACTGCAGTTGGTGTATTTAACTCTGTCGTTAGTGTCACCATGGTGCTAATCGTCAATTCGATCGCTCGCAGGTATAAAACTAACCTATTTTAAAGAATGGAGATTAATAACAATGCTTCTTCATAGAACCGTAGGCGAACGAATTACTGATGCCGTGATTTACTTTTTATTATCCATAATTGCATTTACTACGGTATACCCGTTTATTTATTTACTTGTCATATCGCTGAATGAAACGTCAGATGCGATCAAAGGAAACTTGTACTTCTTCCCGCGTGTGTTCACGCTAGATAACTATTTGTACGTATTTCAAAATGAACAGCTGATGAGAGCGTCGTTTAACTCTGTTGCAAGAACTGTAATTCAGACAGTGTTAAATGTCTTCTGCTGTGGAATGATGGCTTATGTGCTCAGTCGCCGGGATTTCATGTTCCGGAAATCGTTCAACTTTCTACTCGTCCTGACGATGTACGTAAGCGGTGGTCTAATTCCTACGTACCTGCTAATTAAAAGCTTGGGTTTGATGAATACTTTCGCTGTTTATATTGTTCCAGGTATTATTAGTGCATTTTATATATTCGTTATGAGAACGTTTTTCGAGCAATTGCCTGAGGGGCTTGTGGAATCAGGTTACATTGATGGTGCTAACGATTTTCGAATTTACACCTCCATCATAATATTCGTCAGCCTTCCGGTCTTCGCTACAATTGCACTGTTCGTAGCCGTTGCCGAATGGAATTCCTGGTTCGACAATTACCTGTATAACAGTCGTAATCAGAAATTGGCCGTTCTGCAATACGAATTGCAAAAAATGATTCAAACCGTTGAAGTGAACTCCAGTAACAGTGAGGGACAAGAATCTAGAGTTATTAACCCTATGACAATCAAGGCGACATTGACCATTCTCGTTACCGTTCCAATCCTCTTTGTTTATCCTTTCTTGCAAAAATATTTTGTTAAGGGTTTGACACTAGGTGCAGTCAAAGATTGATTTCCCGGTGTTTCCGACTCACACCCGGGGTCGGAAACACCTTGAAATATAGCAACATAAACAATATTGGGAGGTCAAGTGCAAATGAAGAAGAAAATCAACAAGTTAAGCCTGGTTACCGCTCTAGTATTAACGAGCACTCTGGTACTTGCTGCATGTGGTAAAAGTCCAACAACTACTCCATCGACGTCACCATCACCATCGACGTCAACGTCCGCAGCTCCAACTAACACACCTAGAACACCATTCACCTTCACCATGAATATGGATAATCCTAACATTAACTGGACAAGCGAAGTAGCGCAGGAAATTACGAAACGTACGGGTGCGACGATCAAGTGGGATATTATTACCGGTGATTTCAGAACCAAAATGAATGTATGGCTTGCTGCAGGAGATTACCCGGATGTTATTAATATTCATGATAATACTTTAGAATCCTATATCAAAGCGGGCGCTGTCCTAGACTTGGCTCCATTAATTAAACAACACGCTCCGAATATTATGAGAGCGTATAATAACGACTTGTCTTTCCTTCAGCACCCGGATGGCAAAGTTTATGGACTGCTCCAGCCTCCAACTAAGAAAGTAACCCAACTCAATCAATCCGGATTGATTGCTATTCAGTCGGCGGTATTGAAAGAGGCAGGTTACCCTGCAATCAAGACGCTTGAAGATGTCCGTACTGTAGTAAGCAATTACATTAAGAAATATCCTGAAATCGGCGGAGGTAAAACGATAGGATTCTCCAATTGGGGTGCAGCCAACCAACTGTATAATGTATTTGATCCTTCCGCACGTCAGTATGCAGGGTTTGCTGCAACAGCGCAATATTTCGTTGATGATCAGAAGAATGTAAGACTTCGTTTCTTTGAGCCGGGTTATACAGATATATTCAAGTTCTTCCAAAAGATTAACACTGAAGGATTATTTGATCCTGAATCGTTAGTACAAACGCAGGATGCATTCTCGGCGAAATGTGCTCAGGGACGTGTACTTGTAATCTTCGGTGGTGGGAATTGTACCGCTGCACTTGAAAAAACCATGATCGAGCGCTCCTATGTCGCATTTGATATTGTAGCACCTGGTAAGACAAAGTATGTTGCAAAACCTTCAACTAATCCTGGCAGAGGAGGAGATATGTGGCTGTCAATTACCAAAAATGCGAAAGATCCAGTTCGTATCATCCAGTTCTATGACGACATGTTCAAACTTGAAAATCAAATTTTGGTAGGCTGGGGTATTGAAGGTAAATACTTCAAAGTTGAAAACGGCAAACGCGTAGTAACAGACTGGTTCATGGAGCAAATTAAGGCCAATCCAAACAATTATTATGAAATTCTTGGTATTGGATACGCTCGTCCTCTTTCGACTAATTACGCAACTGGTTTTACATTGAGTGATGGAGATTTTGCAAAATTTGGTGATTCAGAATCTTATATTACTAGGAATTATAATGAAGTTCATCGTGAAACGCTTGCTAAATACAATGCCAAGACGTTCTCTGATTTACTAGTTAAGGGAACAGAAGTGGATTACAATTTCACACCATCAACCGTGAAATGGACTGATGACATTAAGAAATTCAATACGGAAGCCATTGCAGAGTGGGGCAAATCTCTCCAAAAGTTTATTTTAGAGAAGGATGCTACCAAACTTGATGGCATCTGGGCTGACTTACAGAAGACGCTCAAGGACAAGGGACTTGACAAACAAAATGCAGAAGTTACGAAACTGTATAAAGATGACTTGGCTGCAGCAAAGAAATAAGCAGCTAAAACCTGCCACGGCAACGTGGCAGGTTTTTTATACAATCCATATTGGTTCGAACTGGATCAGTCTCAACGCTGACCGTATTTCAAGCAGAACCTATTTCGAGTCCTCCATGTGCCAGTGGGAATGCATCGTCTTCGCACAGTTGGAAAATTCGTTACCTTCCATCCGAATGTCACGGGTATGTTCTTCCAGACAGATGCCTATCGTACGGTCTAGCGGTACTTTGGAGAAGGAGATTTGGTTCGAAATTAGATCGAGATCATGCGTATGGCCGCGTACACGTATTCCTACGTAGCCCATAACATCAGAGCCGTTATCCTCCAGTACGTTGCTTTCAATACGGTTATAGTTCGCCGCCATCGGATCAGATTCGTTCCGAAAGAAAATGCCGTAAAAGCGGTTATCGGACAGTCGGTTGAAGCGAATAAGGTTGTGCGTATCCTTATGGCCGATGGAGAGCCCGCTCATTTGATTGCCGATTGCGACGTTATGCTCGACGATACTGTCCTGCACTCTCCAACAGAGGAAGATCCCGTCCATCCCGTTGTCCACAAATCTGGAATCTTTGATATGCGTTCGCTTCGTACCGCTTCCCGGATGGATCCCTTTACCTCCATTACTTACACATTCACACCCGCTAATGCTAATATCGGAACAGTGCTGGTAGCTGATACCGTCTCCGTTATAGTTTCTTACGGTACAGGATTCGATCAGGATATGTTGGGCCCCGAACAGGAAAATACCTGCGTGTCGGCAACCATTGGCTAACTGATTTTGGTTGTTTCCCTCTACAGTCAGATTGCAGATCTCCACCTGTCCGCAGTCATAACCGCTTATGATCGGTGTCTGGGTAGAGACGCAACCGTTATCATGAAGCTGGACAGTTGCGTTCATTTCCCGGTCGAGGTGGAGAATATTCCCTTCCTTCCCGATTACGATTGCGACTGTTTCTCCGAAGCCCATGCTTCCTTGGGCATTTCTTACCGATACAGTTTGTCCAATCGGAAAATAATCCGGATCCCGTACGGTTATTTGGCGTTCATGCTGGTCCGCACTGGTTAAAAGAGGGGAGACTCGTTCCGCACTTTGGAGCAGTACGGTTTGGTTGGCAACCCCTTCGAGCCTGACGTTCGAACGAAGATGTATCGTACTTGCAATTTCGTAGGTTCCTTCCCCGATCCTGACTGTTCCGCCGCCGAGATGTGCGAGATGATCGATGGCGGCTTGGATGACCAGGTTCGTTCGGCCGATCAGATCTCCTGATGTTAGGCCTATGTTTAATACGGATGTTTCCATATGGTCTCCTTTCTTTTTCGCGATAGAGCAATTCATATTCCAGTCTATCACTAGCGTAACGGTGAGAACGATGGGGCAATTCCGTTTTTTACTGGGATGATGTTATTCTCTAAAGTTCGATACCTCCGATGAGGAAGTGCTGGCGTTATAATGTTTGATCAGAAAGGATAAAAGCTCCGCAGTAAAATTTAACATTAACCCGTATATGGAGAAGGCTGTTCGTTCTAACATTAAGGATAGGCGTAAAGGACAGGGCCGTACGGCGATGGAGGCCGGGAAAGGGAATGCGATGACAGAGAAATCAACGAGGCGTATCAGGCTTAATCGGTATTGGAGAATACGAGGTTTTGACAACAAGGAGGAGATCCCCCATTCCGTTCACAACATCGGGTACGATGAGGCGGGGTGGCTGGAAGCGAATGCGCCGGGTGATGTCCATTCTACACTGCTTGCGCACGGTGTGATCGATGACCCCTACTATTCGACCAATGATCAATCTTGCAGATGGATGGAAAGGAAAGTATGGGTGTATCGAATGGAGTTCGATGCATTGGAGGACATCGTCGATGCACGCGTCTTCTTGAATTTTGAAGGACTGGATACGCTTGCTGAAGTATTCGTTAACGGGCAATCGGTTGCTTATTCGGAGAACATGTTCGTGCCATTGACCTCTGAGCTAACCGGATTGTTGAATGAACGCAGCAATGTGGTCGTCGTCCGTTTCGATCCCGTAGTGGAATATGCAAAAACGAAAGACGTCTCGCGATTTTGGTCGAAAGTGAATTATGAACGCATATGGCTTCGTAAGTGTGCTTGCAATTTCTCCTGGGACTGGGGTCCGCGGATCGTAACCGTAGGCATCTGGAAGGACGTGTGGCTGCAAATCGTCGAGAAAGCCAGAATCGACCATCTGTTTTTTCGAACGCTGTCAATCGGGACGGATGGAGCTGAGGTGGAGTTAGATGTTGAGGTCAGCGGATTTGAGGCTGCAATTCCGCTGTTGGCTGAGATTTCTTTAAAGGGTTCTGGCGAAACATTGCGGTATAAATCGTCGGTTGAAGGCGGGAAGACAACGATAAGATTTCATGTAGCCAATCCCGAATTATGGTGGACTTTCGATCAAGGGAACCCTTATTTGTACGAATTGACCGTACAGCTCCGGGCGGATGAACACATTGTCGATACGGTCATCGAGATGGTCGGGATAAGGACGATTGAAGTCAAACAGCGTTCGGAAAGTGGAAGTCCCCGATTTACATTTGTATTAAACGGCAAAGAACTATATGCGAAAGGCGCAAACTGGATTCCTTCCCATAATTTCATAGGCGCCATCGAAGATGAGCGTTACACCGATCTGATCACTCTCTCTCGGGAAGCGAACATGAATATGCTGCGGGTTTGGGGCGGCGGTATCTACGAGAAAGCGGCGTTTTATCGGGAATGCTCGCGACAAGGGCTGCTCGTCTGGCAGGATTTCATGTTCTCGTGCAGCGAACTGCCTGATTATGACGTGGATTTCATGGCTAATGTAAAAACGGAAATCATTGCGAATGTAAAGATTTTAAGAAACTATCCGTGTATTGCGATTTGGTCGGGCAACAACGAGAGTCAAGCGATCCATAGTGAGAAAATGTATTACCGCAATGATTATCGTTTCTATGGAGAAAAAATATTCCATGAGCTCATTCCACAGCTGCTGGAAACCCTTGATACTACACGTTGGTATTGGCCAAGTTCTCCTTGGGGCGGAAACGATCCGAACAGCTTCGAGGAAGGGGATACGCATAACTGGGCGGTATGGGCCGGCGATGTATACCCTCGCAGGTACGGGGAGAAGTCGAATATGGATGTGTCGCCTTATGGAATTTCATACCGAAGGTACGCCGACGATACGTCGAAATTCAGCAGCGAGTTCGGCATTCACGGGAGCACGGTGAAAGAGACACTGAGGCGTAATATCCCTGAATCGGAACTTTACTACGGCAGCTTTGAGCTGGATTACCGCAACAAGGACTATGAGCCTGAGAAAGCGGATATTACCATGTCCGGTTATTCGGGAATGCCGGGTGATTTGGATCAATACATCGATTTCTCCATGTTATGCCAAGCTGAAGGGCTCAAATTCGGAGTGGAGCACTTCCGCAGAAGAAAACCGGAGAACAGCGGGGCATTGATCTGGCAGTTGAACGATATTTGGCCCGGGATCAGTTGGAGTTTGATCGACTATTATTTGTTTCCCAAAGCGTCCTACTACTATGCCCGTAGATTTTACAACCCTATTCTGCTGTCCTTTAAGGAAGAGTCAGGACGAATCTCGTTATGGGTGACGAATGACAGCTATGAGAGTTTTGAGGATACAGTAGCCGTCGGTGTCCAGAACTGCTTCGGCAATTCGACTTATGAGCAATCGTTCACGATCAGAATCGCCCCGAACTCTTCCCAGCTCATTGTGGAATTCGCTCCCGCTGAGGTCGAATGGCGATTGGGAGTGATCGACCGGAGAAGCCACTTCATGTACGCACGGAGCGGACGCGAGGATGTGTACGACAATCACTTTTTCTTTGCAGAACACAAGGAGCTGCGCTTTCGTCCATGCCAACTGAAAGTCGAGAAGAAGGAGTATTCGGATGCGGTCGAAATCACCTTGGAAACGGACTGTTTCGCCCGTTTCGTTAAGCTGGAATGTCCGGTCGATCACACAATGTTTTCCGACAACTACTTCAATCTGCTGCCGGGTGAGAAGAAAACGGTTCTGGCGAGCAACCGTAAAGGTACGGCTATCTCCGCCGCATGTATCAGCGTTAAGGCGTTGAATGCTGCCAAGGATCGCAGTGCTGCAGAGTAATACAGCTGATTCGTTATTTGAATCCGGATCGCACAGAGCACAAAATCCAGTAGGTATGGTTTATGAGGAAGGGGGAGTGAGGTGGGTATCGAGAGCGCACCAACGCGGGTGGACCTGCGTGAAAGATTGCTTCGGCCCGATCTTATTTCAGGCTCCGAAATGCTATTGCGCAGTCTTTTTCTGGAAGGTGTGGAATGTATCTTCGGTTATCCGGGAGGCTCCGTCCTTTTTATCTATGACGCTATTTATGATTTTGCCGGACTCAAGCATTTGCTTGCCCGTCATGAACAGGGTGCGATCCATGCTGCTGATGGATATGCCCGCGCTTCTGGCAAGACAGGGGTCTGTGTAGCCACTTCCGGCCCAGGGGCGACGAATTTAATCACCGGAATCACAATGGCTTATAAGGATAACATTCCGTTAGTCGTCATAACAGGTAACGTCCCTCTAAGCAGCAGGGGTACCGATGCCTTCCAGGAAGCGGACGTGATCGGTATGACGTTGCCTATCACCAAGCATAGTTACTACATCACAGATGCGGAACAAATACCGACAACCGTTCGGGCAGCGTTTGAAATCGCCTCTACTGGCCGAAGAGGACCCGTTCTGATCGATATTCCGAAAGACGTATCTTCACATAGGAAAGTGTTTCGGTATCAGGAACAAAGTGCGTTAACCAGATACTATCGGCCCGAGGTACATGATGAACCGCAAATGCAAAGAGAAGTTAAAAGTGAAGCCTTCCCAGGTCAATTAAGCGGTGAAGACATCTGTTGCAGCGGAATGTTGACAACAAGGGGAGCACTGAGCCTAATATCCGAGTCCGCACCAAGTGATGTCATCGTAACGGTGGATGAAAGACGCTATCAAGCAATGATTATCGATTGTTTCCGTTCTGTCACGCAGCGTTCCCTCATTGCACCTAGTGGGATGGAAGTGCCGGGATTCAGCTTGCCAGCAGCTATTGGCGCCCAGATGGCTTTCCCGGGACGGACAATATTCTCGATAAATGGAGAGGGCGGAATTCAGAAGTGCGCGCAAGAAATGGCCGTATGCGCCATCCACAACATCCCATTGAAGATCGTCGTATTCTCCAGTCGGGAATCATCGGAGAAGAAAAGTCCCGACTTTGTGAAATTGGCGGAAGCGTATGGCCTGAAGGGATTCAAGGCAGAACGGTTCGAAGAAGCGCGAGAAATATGGACGGAAGCGATGAAATGGAGCGGACCTGTCCTGGTCGAATTCAAGATTGAAGGAGGAACAGAAAATGAGAAATAGTTGGTTAATTCATGATATGATCCGTATTTGTCCACAAACCGGTAACGTATTAGAAACGGAAGTGGTGCACAATCTCAAGGAGACACCTGAAATTGAATCGCTGCATTTGATTTCTCCGCGAAACGCTTATGTCTCTTTTCAAATTATCGTACAGTTGAATAAGGGTGATTCGAAAGAAGTTGACTTCTACCCCGAGGCGCTAAGATCCGAAGAAGATGTAATATCGGCTTCTGAATATAACTTGTTTGTGCAATGGTATCATTGGGTAGAAGGGAATTATGTTCCGGATGGGCTCGTTCCATGGAAGTCGGGTAGCACGATTAATAACCCTTTTTCTATGCCAACGAAGCTGAATGCTATTCAGGATCAAGCATACGGCGCGATATGGGTGGATTTGTTCGTCCCTCCAGACGTTAAACCCGGCGCGTATCGAGGGACGTTGTTTGTTAAAAATGGTGGAGACAATGAACAGCACAAAATCGAATTAAAGGTGTTGCAAACGGTCATACCGAACGAATCGACGATCACCGCCGACTTGAATAACTACGCGGACACCATTTCCGCCAAATTCACCCATTTGAATGGGCAAGAACAGCGCTACAATGACGGATCGTATTTTGCTGTAGAGAAACAATTTTACCAATTGGCGCACGAGCATCGAGCTCTTTTTCACAATCTACCTTATCAACATTCAGGTAAGATGCCTGAAAGCTTTGCTCCAACATTGGAAGGGGCCGGAAAATCCATAAGGGTGAAGGACTGGTCTTTGTTTGATGAGCATTTTGGCCCTTATCTGGACGGTTCTGCCTTTAAAGACAGCAAGCGGGGAGAAATTCCAATTCCCTATATGTATCTCCCGCAAAACTTTCACTGGCCGGCTGACTATGCCAAATTCGGACTGAAAGGGTATACGACGGAGTTTAAAACGATTTTACAACAATTTTACGATCATTTTACGGAAAAAGGCTGGTTGTCAACAAAGTTCGAGTTGTTCCTAAACCATAAGAAAAGGTATAAATTGTTTCCCTATGACGGGGATGAGACGCGCTTTATCTGGGATGAGAAGATCAATGATATATTCTATGAAATGAGTCGGGACGTGCTGGAGCGCCAAGATGGGGCTAAGTTTGTATTTCGAACCGATTCGAGCTGGTGTTACGGGCTGCACTATAAGAAATATGCAGATGTCATTTCCTTATGGGTAGTCAGCGGGCTAATTGTTAACTGGTATGACGGAAGTGTGCCGTATCTGCAGGATCATGGAGCCACGGTTTGGACGTACGGAAGTGCACAAGGGCTTAATACGAATTTGCTTGGCACCGCAATCACACCGCTCGTTTGTGTAGCGCGCGGGTTGAATGGTTTTGATTACTGGAATAACGTCGAATGGGGGAAGAACTGGGCTCAAACTCCGGAAGCAAATGGAAGAACGACTTTGTTTTATCCCGGCGATGAGTTATTCGGCATCTTCGGTCCTATACCATCGATTCGATTGAAAGTATTGCGGAATTCTATGCAAGTAGCGGAATGTATGGAACAGTGGATCAAGCAGAACGGTAAAGAAAGCCGCATTGAGATGTTGAAATTGATCGGTTCTATACTTGACGGGGAGGATACATTCCATTCTCCGAAGCCGCCGGAATTAATTAATATCCCTCCATATGAATGGACCAACCAATTGCTAAGCGATGCGGCACCGACTGCTTTTCACTTAGGTAAATCGCCAGAACTGTTTAATGAGTTGAAGTATAAACTTTGGAACCTGATCTGTTAGGAGGGCGAATGAAACATGGCTAATTATTATGAATTAATGGAAATTGCCCGAATCGGCGTGCTTTATTTAAATGGAGACCTTATAGAAGAAGCGATGACCCCGGAACGCCGCGCCTATACAAGCACGGATGATATTGATTTTGAGGAAGTCAGTTATAACGCTTTGAAAAGGACGCTGTTGCTGACCGAACGTATCGACACGACACGCAACATCATTGCCGTACTTTGGGTCAGACGGCCCGACCAACCTCACAAAGGAGAGGTGCTAGTTGCAGGAAAATCGCTGCCGGAGGAAGGCTACGATGTAGTGGAGTTAAATCCAGCTATGAATCGAGCTTTA
>FWWL01001334.1_pt1 | contig 59722 bp, 57 predicted proteins | sample 2228331 | NCBI WGS metagenome assembly FWWL01 (sample SAMEA103939775, study PRJEB20133) | metagenome
CATGGCTGGAGCCGGAGAGGCAATGCGTACCTTCAATCGTTATTTTGTCGATTATGGAGTATTTTGGCGACCAGATTGGAATCCTACATTGGAATTTTTACAAGAGAAGGAAAGGTTTCGCGGTGATATGCTCTTGTTGGGTGGATGGAAAAGTGAAAAGGCACATAGTTTATCCATAGATCGGATCGGGGCTGTTCGCAATGCAGTACATCACCTGGCGGAATTGGGACATACCCGAGTAGGATTCATCGGACAGTTGGATTTGCACAAATACAATGGTTACATGCAGGGAGTAGCGGAATCGAGGATTGAATATCGACAAGATTATGTTATAGATCCCCTCCAACAAACATTCAGACACAGGTTTATACAATTGATGAGTCAGGCAGACAGACCAAGTGCTCTTGTTGTTGACAGCCAGGGCAGCTTACATCCGACAATCCGGTTGCTTCGAGAACTGGATCTGAAGGTGCCAGAGCATATGTCACTCGTTGTATACGATGATATACCGGATCTTGAAAACTTTGATGTTCCACTCACGACTTCAGGTCCTTCGATTGAATACTTGGCTAAACGCACACTAGATATATTAACGGGACAGGTAGTGACAGATAACAGCTATAAATGGGTGCAAGAAGAAGTAAACTGCAACCTAACGGTTCGAGGCTCCACGATGCCGTGGAAGGGGTAGTTTTACGCTAAACGGTAACTCTCTTGAAGGGCGGAAAGGTCGTTTTAGCTTTTAATGTAATCGATTACTAATTGGAATCTTAGCGGTTTTGTATCAATTGAAAGGAGGTGGTGCACCTTCAGAGACCTGTTATTCGTTATCAAGTTTGATGACAGAGGATTGCAAGGCATAATTGAAAGCGTAATCATAATGGAGTAAAGGAGGGACAGTTACAACATTCGAGAGGTATAACATGTGAAGGAATAAAAGCTGGCGGTTGAAGTTTCCTGACTAACATCGAGGAGCTTAATGCCAAGAAAAAATATTCTATTTAGGAGGATCCAAGAATGGTTAACTCCCTCAAAAGAATGGTATTCAAAACACGACATGGATTCATCCCAAGCGGCATTGGGGGATTACGTACGCCTTTCTTGGCTTCCAAAAGTTACTCAAGGGTTCTTTTTAAGGGCGGAAAGTTTTTACCATTTTGCTAGCCATCTTGACCAAGTGGCCAAAGATGATCCCACTTTCATTTATCAAGGTTACGGCGGTAAATCGTTACACCACCAATCTCATGGCGAATCTTTTTTATCGCTATTCTTAAACCGATTTGGAGGAAAGAGAATTTATTTGTTAGACGAACCCGAGGCAGCTTTGTCACCAGCCCGTCAACTAGCCTTTCTAAGGATCATTCATCAATTGGAGAGGCGTCGGAATACTCAATTTATTATTGCAACCCATTCGCCTATTCTTCTGGGATACCCAAACGCAAAGATTTTTAGCTTTGATTTATCCTCCATTGAAAACATCAGTTATGAAGATACGGAACATTATCAAATTACTAAAGGTTTTTTAAATCGAACAGAGAGATATTTGGAGGATTTGTTTCGTGATGACTAGATAGAGGTCTTTGATTTAAAGGGAATGGGGTTCCAGAATATTGATTTAATTGATTTAGAGTTCGATAATCCAGAAAACCTTTTACCGAAAGATGTAATATATATCAGTGGTGGCAATCCGTTTAACTTGTTGTTCCATACTAAGAAAAGCGGAGCTGTTGAAATTTTTAAAATAATAGCGTCTCAGAATGTAGTGATTGTTGGTGTTAGTGCTGGTGCAATATTACTTGGACCGAACATTAAAATTGTTCATTTTTTCACTCCTCAAATGAATACATTGAATATAAAGGATTTTGCCGCATTAGATTTAACAGAGAAACTTATATTCCCTCATTACGACAGGGAAGACTTGTTTAAAGATGGTTCAGGTAAGACAATTGAAGATAGAATAGAGGAGTTTGAAGCCCTTGAAAAATGTGAAGTTACCAGAATAAAAGGTGACCAATCTATCTCAATCATAAAATAAATAATTACTGGACCCAACCCGAATTTATTGTTTAATACCAGAGGAGGATAAAGTTACCCAGCGAGGAGATAACATCATTGAAACCAATCATACAACTACTGCATTTTGGCTATCATCAGGCGATGAGCTGCATATTTCCTATTGCGATCTTTGGGACTTTAGCTCTTTCTAACGTAATAGAGGTGCCTTTCATTTACCGTTATGATGCCATTCTTTTTATACTGCTTGCAGTGCAGTACCTCATGTACCGCAGTGGATTAGAGACACGCGATGAAATTAAAGTTATCTGTATATTTCACTGTATAGGGTTGTTGTTGGAAATATATAAGGTAAGAATGGGATCATGGTCATACCCTGAGCCCGGGCTTACGAAGCTGCTCGGTGTACCGCTCTATAGCGGATTTATGTATGCAAGTGTTGCAAGCTTTATGTGTCAGGTATGGCGTAGACTCAAGATGAACATGAGCGGCTGGCCGGGGCTAACTTCTGCGGGATTACTAGGAGGAGCCATCTATCTGAACTTTTTCACACATCATTTCATTCCTGATTTTCGATGGTGGCTGACGGCGCTTGTTCTCATTGTCTTTTGGAGAACATGGATCATATATAGGGTACGGACCATTACTTATCGAATGCCCTTGACACTGGCTTTTTTCATAGTAGGTTTTTTCATCTGGTTAGCCGAAAATATAGCTACATTTTTTAATGCTTGGAAATATCCTGACCAGTACCATACCTGGGAGCTGGTTAGTTTCAGTAAGATCAGTTCGTGGTTCCTTCTGGTAATCATTAGCGTCATTATTGTTGCCCAGCTTAAACATGTTAAAGCTAGCCGGAATACCAAAGATTCCGGTTAAATTAGTTGCAATAAACATAAAGGAGTTCCTTTCCCTATTTATTACTCTTAAAGAATTATCTTAATAGTATAATGAAAAGGGAAGATCGGATAGCTATAAACGCTTTAAAGAGCATCATGATTTTGTAACGATATAAGTGAAAATAACTTGGGAAAGCAGAGGATCGAGATCATGTACACAATACCAATTACCAGCGAGTGGATTCATGGAGCCGTTTCTTTGGAAAGAACCGAGCAAGGTATTCGTCCATGGAGGTTACCACACGACAAGCTTCGAGTGTTCGCAGAGAGTTTAATTGACAAAGCAGGAGAAGCTGCGGGAGTTCGAATAGCCTTTACAGGTACAGTAGGTACAGGCACAAATGGCTTGATCGAACTGGAGGTCGTTCCCGGTGAAAAGGAGCGACTATTCGATCTGATCGTAGACGATAGGCTGATCCAAACCGTTACAGTGGAGCCGGGAGCAGAACGCTGTTTGTTTGATCTACCTGCAGGTGAACGTTTCGAGATCTATTTACCGCAAGATGCCGCGGTTATATTGAAAGCACTACACGTGGACGAGGCAGCTCATATTGTTCCATATCGTAATGAGCGTGTCCGGTGGATTACCTACGGAAGCTCAATCACTCAGTGTGCAGCAGCCGCTAGCCCTTCCCTAACCTGGCCGGCGATAGTGGCTCGAAACAAGGGCTGGGATTTAACCTGCCTTGGTTTCGGGGGACAATGCCACATGGAGCCAACAGTAGCAAGAGTGATTAGGGAGCTTCCCGCCGATATCATTTCATTATGCCTCGGTATTAATGTGATGGGCGGCAATACGCTGAACATTCGCACCTTCCGCTCTGCAGTCATCGGTATGATTGAGTTGCTCCGAGAAAAACACATAACAACCCCGCTTGTTGTATGTTCGCCTATCTATTGCTCCTACAGGGAGTCTACCGAAAATACTGTAGGGATGACATTGGAGATAATGCGTGAGGAAATCCGTGCAGCTATCTCCATCTTGCTGGGATATGGTGATCGCAATTTAATGTATATTGACGGTCTGGAGCTGTTTGGGGAAGCATATGCCGGTAATCAGCCTGATCAGTTGCATCCCAATGCGGAAGGGTATCAACTGATGGGAGCACGGATGACGGATATGCTGACGGGCCTTCGTTTATAAGCTGAGCGGCTGTAGTGAATGTGAGACTAGCTAATTCAGGCTATTGGCCAGTTTATGGAATAATAATTAATGAAATATTGACTTTTTTCCAAGCGAAGGTGGGTAGTGAATGTGGAAAAGAATGGGGTCAAAACGATTGATGAATACGTTGCACAGTTCCCAAGTGAAACTCAAGAAATATTAAACAAGCTTAGACAAGTCATTCAAGAGACTGCACCAGAGGCAATGGAGAAAATCAGTTACCAGATGCCGACATTCGCATTGCATGGGAATTTGGTACATTTTGCAGCTTATGAGAATCACATCGGTTTTTATCCTACACCTAGTGGGATTGAAATGTTTAAAGATGAGCTGTCTTCTTATAAGTGGGCAAAAGGGTCCGTTCAATTCCCCATTAATAAGCAATTACCTTACGAGTTGATTAGGAGGATTGTTGATTTTCGGGTCAACGAGAGCAAGAGAAAGGCTGAATCGAAGAAAAAGTAAATGGCGAGCAAAAGAAGACGTATCCCATTAATTAACGGATATAGACTCAGGTGAAGTCTGCGGATCACGAACTGAACGGCTGCCTTCTCAGATAACGGGCGGGAATGTGCAATAAGTCGCTTGAAATAGACTATAAATTGCAAGGAGGTTTAAATGAGACAGCAAGTTTCGGACGATCAAACCGAGTCCCAATTGAAAGTGCTGAGTGAAATCAGTGCAATATTTTCCTCTCTAGGATATGACTTTTGGCTACGTGGAGGTTGGGCAATAGACTTCCTACTTGGTAGGATTACTCGCCCACATGAAGATATCGACTTAATTACTTGGATACAACACCGAGAACAGTTAGAACAGGCACTTTCGGAAATTGGTTATGAACGGACGCCTGTCAAAGAGCAGTTTCGTGAAAGACAGTCCAATTTCCGTAAGGATTCCGTAGACGTCTCGTTTGGCTATATATCCCGAACCAATGAGGGTAGTCTCATTATGAATGGATTGGCCGAATGGATATGGCGGGCTGATTCCTTACTGCCACAATGTTTTAAGTTGAACGGAGTATCTGCCCATGTATTAAACCCAAGACAACTCTTAGAAGAAAAAGAAGTCTATGAACAAATTGGTCGGACTCCTCGACCAAAGGACTTAGAAAGTAAAAAAATATTACATAGAATAATAGAGGGCTTGTGAGAGCAGAACTAAACGAATACGAGATTGCAAGAGTTGCCATGTGGCGGCTCCTTTTTTATATTCGTTAAAGTAAACTAGCACTGGCATAATTTGACGAGTAGGCCTCTTGACTGAAGGAAAATTATGGGTTAAGATAATGTCAGTCACCACTGACAGACATTGTTGAGTATCTTACAGAAAGGGAGCTGATTATGCGTCAAAATAAGCAAGGGAGTGCGGAGAAATTGTTACGGGCTGCGATCGACCTAATTTCGGAGAGAGGCTACCACGGCGTCACGACGCAGGAAATCGCTTCAGCCGCCGACTTAAGTGAAAAGACGCTTTTTCGACATTACGGAAGTAAGCAAAATTTGCTCGAATCCGCCCTTGAACGTTTTCAGTATACCGAAGAGATGCGAATGCTCTTCAACGAGCAGCTTGTGTGGGAGTTAGAAATCGACTTACTAGCCATCAGCAGAAAATATCATGACATCATGAACCGCGACCGAAAGCTAATTCAGATCGCCATAAAGGATGAGGTCCATATCCCCGGCTTTAAAGAACGTCGACTGCAGCATCCTCGCCAACTGTTGACGTTTCTGACAAATTACTTCATTACGATGAGCGAGAAAGGAAAAATAGCTTGTTCGAACCCCACCATGCAGGCTTTCACGTTCATGATGGCTCAATATGGCGCGTTCATTAATGATTTGGAAGCCGGGGAGAACTATCCCGATATCGGGCTCGAACAGTTCATACAAGAGAATGTGAAGATTTTCGCCAGGTCCCTAACTTTAAACAAGGAGTTGTAAAAGAGATGATGAACGAGGAAGTAACGGCATTTATCGATAATCTTAATCAGCCGTGGCAAATCGAGGTTAGTAACAGGCTGCGCCAAATGGTGCATCAATCCATCCCAGAAGCCGAAGAACGCATTCAATACAAAAAGCCCCATTTTCTAAAGCATGGACATTACGCGGCTGTTATTTCACCGTCGAAAGATGCCATTGCATTCATGATCATGAATGCAACCAGTCTTGTATTCCCAAAAGGATTTGAAGGTCCAGCCGAGCGAAAATGGCTTAAAATTCGCGAAGGGGATACGCCTGATTACGAGCAGCTGGCCAACCTGTTGATTCAAGCTTCAAGTACGCTGTAGCAATGAATGTTCGCCAGAACATTCATTAATAGATTCGGGGGCGGAGCCCCCATCCAAAACAAGGAGGATTCTCATGAATAACATTCCGAATCAACCGTTAGAAATGGTATTCACGCGCGTATTCGATGCCCCTCGCGAACTCGTTTTTAAAATGTGGACGGAGCCCGGGCATTTCTCGAATTGGTGGGGGGCCAAGGGTTTCTCCATCGTAGTCGCCAAAATGGACGTTCGACCAGGCGGCATGTTTTTAGGCTGTCAGACGTCTCTCGACGAGAGTCATGTCATGTGGGGGAAATTTGCATATCAAGAGGTAGTTGCACCAGAGAAAGTGGTTTTTATCCAATCCTTTTCCGATGAGCAAGGCAACACGATCCGAGCACCTTTTAACGCGAATTGGCCTCTTGAAATTATGAATATCATCACACTCGAAGAAAAAGAAGGGAAAACAATCCTGACACTGAAAGGCGGTCCACTGAAAGCATCCGCTGAGGAGCAAGCGGTCTATAATGGCATGGCGCCAATGCTTCAACAAGGCCTCGAAGGTACATTTGATCAACTCGCCGACTACCTGTCATGCCAGAAGAAATCTGCAATAAAAGAAGATTCGTAATATTTTAAAAATTTTCATCCAAGAATCCTAGTTTCTTAACTTACGGGTACGTTACTTGAAAAGGGATCACTCACAGTTGTTGCTGTTAGCTTTTTCTTCGCTGCGGGATGGGCAGGATAAAACAAGGCGCAAGAAGACAGCGTATAGCCGCAGGCAAAAACTCGACCATTTCTAATGGAGACAATCACCATGAGTTCGTCTTCGGCATGTAATTTTATCCTGGTTATAGACGTTGTCGATTCCTGCTGGGTTTTTACGAAATGAGCATACGGAAGCCCTCATCTTTTCTTAAGGTGGGGGCTATTTATTAATAGGTGTGCAACTGCTAGTTTTCCTTAATACTGCTTACTCCTTTTTTATGACTTATGTACATTGGATGGAGCATTTTAGGCTGGGCAGTTACTCTTTGTACATTAGGTATTTGTTTCCCATGGAGCATTACCATGATCCTGAAGTGGAAGGCTCGGCATACTGTAATTGAAGGTCGACGTCTAGAGTTCCATGGCACTTCAATTGGATTATTTGGTCTCTGGATCAAATGGCTTCTATTAGGCATTATTACACTAGGCATCTACTTCTTCTGGGTAGTTATTTCCATAGAAAAATGGAAGGCAAAACATACCCGTTTCGCAAATTAAGTTAGAATTCGAGAGAACTCTTTGGGATAGCCCACCGCACTCTTTTCTCGATATGGGCACGAGAAATCGGAAAGAAGTCAGTTACTGCAAACTTGATTGGCAGAGGGTTATTCGATATTTAACGTTGATATCGTATTGAATTAAACGGGTAATGAGAGCCCAGTTGAATACACCAAGAGGCTACCGCAAATCGACAGCCTCGTTGCGGGCAGGATAACGAAATTGTGGTAATCCCCTACCATCCGAATAATAGTACTTTTATGGAAACTTTTTCTAGGAGTCCTCCACGAATCTGAAATCCACATCGCCACAGATTTGAGCATAGGTAAGGGGACTATTGTTTTGAAGACATTGGCCCAACACAATCAGATCTATGCTTTATTTGAAGTACACCCATTTGAAGGGGAGTTTGGGATCGCTGCATTTTCACCTATTGCAAAAAAAGATAGGTACAAATTTGATTCAGCTAGCCATTCCAAAAACCTGATTCAAGTGAAAACTTTTGTTGCAAATGGGAACGAGGGGGTTGTGGTTGGGGTAGGGAAAGGTACTCAATTACATAAGTTGATTATAAAGAGAGCACAAGAATCTCTGGAGAAAATAGTGACAGAGGAACAAGATTTCCTTGAAATAGTTCGTTTCAACTCTTTGCTTGCTGCAGATGAAATAACGGTCATCGGCTACGACGAACTGGGGCGAGAGAAAGCCAGAACAACGATTGAAGCTGGACTGCCAGTGAGATAGTTAGTTGAACTAACGTATAACGAGAGCTCAATAAACATAAGGAAACGGTAGCCACCTAGTTTTTACAAAAACCATTATATGGTTTATTGGGAAGAAAGTATCACATCAATGGGGTGAAATGGATCGACTACCGGTAAAAAGAAGAAGGACATTAACGGCTTGAAAGCCGTTAACGCCCGTTTTAGATTCGCTATCGTGCAACTGTCGCCGATTATTTCCACGCTTGCGGATGTTCATCATTCACAAAATCGAAAGCAGCCGCTCTTGCGTTTGTTTTCACTTGCTCCGGACTTTTGCAGCCGGGAATGACACAAGTTACGGCAGGGTGCTTTAAGCACCAGGCCAACGCCCACTCCGCCATATTTACGCCTGATGGGACTTCCAACTGTCGGATTTCTTCCACCTTGAGCAGCTTTGTAGCGGTTTGCTCTTTGTCATGGTTTGATCGGACGTCGTTTTCCGCGAATATAGCGCCTGGCTTATACTTTCCACTCAGATATCCGCTAGCGAGCGGTACGCGGGCGAGAACGCCTAGGTCCTGTTCGATGCACGAACGGAATACCCGGTTTTCCGGCGTCTGGTCCAACCTGTTGTATACGACTTGTATCACTTTAGCATTCAGTTGTGATGCTTTGCCCGTTTGATGCAGATTATCGTTGCTGCCGATCGAAATGCCCAAATTGCGAATTTTACCTGCTTGTAACTGCTTATCAAGTGTCGTCCACAGATCATCGTTATCAAATACGTTATCCGGTCCGGAGTGGAATTGATACAAATCGATGTAGTCGGTATGGAGCGATTTCAAAGATTGATCCAACTGCTTCAGCACTTCATCGGCTGCCCAATAATTAACGGAGGAATTGCGATCACTGTGATTGTGGCCGAATTTTGTGGCAATAATCCATTGATCTCGGCTTTTAGTTCGCTCTAGGTATTGGCCGATAAAACTTTCAGATAAGTGGTGGCCATAACACTCCGCTGTATCGAGAAGATTGATGCCTTCTTCCTTCGCTGTATCTAGAATGGAATCTACCTCGTTTTGCGTAAAATCTTTGCCCCATGCTCCACCGAACTGCCATGTGCCTATGCCAATAACCGATACTTTAATCTCCGTTTTGCCAAGTCTACGATATTTCACGTTCCGCAGCTCCTCTCAAAGTGACGCGTGTATTTACAACTATTATAGAAAAGTGGGGTACAAGCAGCAAGACATTAAAATTACTTGAGTTAGTTACTTTAATTTAAGTACTAAGTCACGATAATCGCGGCTTTCTTTTATGTCCTAGTTTAGAGGGAATATGATAGTTTTATAGAAATGTTTGTGGTAACATTCCAGACTAAGAATGAGGATCACCTTTACAAGCTTCATGCTCACTTAACACAAAATGGGGTAGTGGTTGAACAAATTGAGAATCGAGGTTTATGTGGGAAAAATTTCAGATTCTACGCCCCTGATGGGAATAAGATTGATGTGTGGAACGGGGATAATAAACATTCAGCAGCATTTCTGCTTAATATCTCTATATCTTATGAAACTAAGATTAATCCCTCCATTACATCCATATACCAACATCGATGTCTTCAAATCCAGTAAATATCTATAGCACTTATGGTCTTACTGATCCAGAAGAGAAGAAACAGATGTGGAATAAAGTCGGCCAGCTCTAGAGGAATATGAGCAAGCTGGTTTTGCCGACAGGGGTTATGTATATGGCTTTGATGAGGCTACAGGGCAGTACGCGACCTTAGCGAAGACCATTCTACAGCAGCTCAATGACACATTTCCGAATCTCCCTGTTATGACAACCTACTGGGGAGATCCTACTTATGGTGAGACGAGCGGGGTTGAGTGGGCTATTCGATATTTGGGTCCCATTGGTGGATGGTATTGATCATAATGCAAAGGTGAGGGCTCAACAGCGCGGGGATAAAGTGTACTGGTATATTGCTGTGGGAGTGCACGATCCGTACCCGAACTGGTTTAACGGATATCAACCCAGTGATACGAGAGTCTTAATGGGGCCTCTATCGTATAAGAGAGATGTCGATGGTTTCCTTTATTATAATATTTCACGATGGAACAATTATCTTCCTATGTCCGACGGAATTCTAAGCAATTGGAACCCGAGAACGTTCCCAGGCGCCGACGGAGACGGGTCGTTGTTTTATCCGGGACCGGAGGGTCCGCTAGCCTCACAGAGGCTGAATAACTTCCGTGACGGCATGGAGGATTATAATCTGCTGAAGGCGTTGGAGCTTCGGCTTAACCAGACGGCAGGTGTTCCTGATCATGAAGTTGCACAAGCAAGAGAACTGCTTAATACCGGAGCAGTAGCAGCTGACGAAACCCACTATACGAAAGATCCTGCAGTATATCGTCAATGGCGTGATACAGTTGCGAACATGATCATCGGCCTGGAGCCATACAAGGAGAACGTGTCAGTCATTTATACAGGTAACCGTGTTGCCGAAGAATTGAACAATCTGCAGCTGGCTGCACAAGTGCAGCGAGGACAGAACGGAAACACAGGAAACCTAGAAGGACTGTCGATCCGTTTCACGATTCAATCGATTGGTGCAGATGGTTCGCGCATGCCGATTACAGTGCCGGATTTACAGAAGGTGTACACAACGGACAGTCAGGGCCAGGTTGCTACTAACATTATTCTGCCCGCAGGCTTGTATGACGTTCAGGTAGACTTGTTGGATAGCAGATACTACAAAACTGCAACTGCTGCTGCTGATTTGGCAGTAAAGAATACAATGGATAAAGAAGTGGAATTGAATGGTTTTATTCGATTGCCTGCTGACAGTTTGTTCGGAGGAGTCGGAGAGAAGATGCACTTTAATGTGAAATTGAGTCATGAGAATAAAGAGAAATGGCGCATGCACGTGGAGCCGCATGGTGTAGACTTGAACATTACTTCGGTTGATTGGGTAATCGTCTCAGGTAATAATGAATATTTGCAAGGAAAGATGCAATTAGACGGTATCGATTATACTTTGCGTGTGATGGTCAGTAATTCTACCGAACCACAAAAAGATGTCGTTACAATCCAGGCATGGAGCGGAAACGATTCAGTCGGGACTCCTCTGGTAAACTTAGTTGCGGATTTCAACTAGTAATGAAAGCTAGTAAGGGGGCACCTAGTCGGTGTCCTTATTCTTGTGCGCTTAGCATGGCCGATAACTTGGTTATGTAAGCATGCTACTTCATGGTTTGTTTTATTTGTTCGACACAATCCTTAATCGTATCAATGACAACTCTGGGCTCTGAAAATTGAGGAAAATGACCGCTTTTTTCAGCGAGGATATGTTTGCTGTATCTAGACAATGTAAGTAGCTCCAACTGATGCTCTATTCTTTTTTTACGAACTACCTCTGGCATCATCCGATTTTCTTTCCCGCCAGTAATCACATATACAGGTATTTCGGGGAAAAGATTGTTTGCATGGATTTGTTCCACCGTTTTATTAACAAAAGGAACTTCATTGAATTGTTTATGGGAAAACAAGGAATCAAACATTGAGAAAATCTTGTTAATTGTTTTTACTATCTTACCTTGATATTCATTAAGGCTTAAATCTTTGGGATGGCTGGATTCTAAAAAGACAATGCCAGCTACTTCGTTTGGGTAACATCGTGCATATAAATTTGCATATAATCCACCTAAAGAATGTCCAACTAGCATGAATGGAGGTTCTAATCCTGCTATCTGTAATGCCTCCCTTAACGTTTCGACAATCGTTAGTCCATCTTGGGGTTCTTGAGGCTTGTCACTACCAGAAACACCAAAACGATTATAGGAAAATACACATGAAGAAACAGAAATTTCGGGTAGTATTTTCATCCAACCTTCTATGGGGCCGGAACCGCCGTTAATTAAGACGATATTAGGTTTTCCGTTCCCGCTAATATTATATTGTAACTTCCCTTTTGATGTAGCTAATTTAGATTTCTCTATTACCAAAGCACGACACCTCACTTTGTTATCGCTTTAATCACTTTAGTGATACGTTCTCATCGAATGTGGGTTGCATTAAGCAAACCGAACAAATGATTTGGATAGAATTGACCATGCATAAGACAATTTATTCTAATGGTGAATAGCCGACACCTATGTCACTCTTAATGTTAAAAGAGCAATAGACTGGAATATAAGACTTGAGGGAAAGAAAGGGAGAAGCTAACAATGAAGCTGTTAATCCTGTCCGATGTACATAGCAACATGGATTCACTTGAAGCGATTTTAATGAGGGAAAAAAACAGTGATTTGATATATTGTGCCGGGGATTTGGTCGATGTTGGGTTTTATCCGCAGGAAGTCATTGATTGTGTTCGAGATAACAAAATTATGTCCGTTAAGGGGAATCATGATGAGCTCGTCATTGAAACGTTTCGAAGTGGCAAGCATCTCGAAGATCTGCCTATTGAAGAGCTTACGTGGCCGATTGTCAACGCCAGAAAATTGAATGAGTTATCTATTACTTATTTGGAAAACTTGCCGAAACAAATCAATTTTCAGATTGATGATATTGCATACAGTTTGCAGCATCTATTCAAAGACTATGAAACAATTGGTAGCTATCCTGAGTTTATGAGCTTTTGGAATCACCAAACCAACGAGAAGAATTGTCATTACCAAAAGAAAAGAATGATCTTTGGCCATACACACAGACAGTGTGTCACCTATGTTCATAACGACTGCTTATGGATGAATCCAGGGAGTGTAGGCTACAACCGTCCTGATGATCCCTCAATCGCCGCACACTATATTACCATTACAAATGGTAGTATTGAATTAAAGCATGTTGAGCACGAAAAAAGTATACCGCAACATGAGTTGCGCCGTCTCTTCGCAGAGCGATATCAAAGTAGAAAATAATCTAATGTGGACTTCTTTATTAGGAACTACACTGAGGAAATTCATAAGAATGGAACTCAATGTAGGGATATGGTTCGATTATCTCAACATCTTTATTGAAGGACAAATTTCCACAAATGGTAAGATAACGGGTATGATAGTGTAGAGGAGAATAACTAAGATTCCAATCACTTTGGGATTAAGGATAGGATTCGGAAGGAGGAAATGGATGTTACAGGTAGATACACCAGGCCATATCGTGATCCTGAACGGTACGCCGCGATCCGGGAAGTCCAGCATTGCCACCGTAATCCAGAATACGTTTGAGGGAGTGTGGATGAACATGGGTGTCGATCGGTTCATGCAGATGACCCCCGAACGTTATCAGCCAGGGATCGGGCTGCGGCCTGGGGGTGAACGCCCCGACCTCGAGCCTCTCATTGTGATCCTGTATCGCGCCATGTATGAGGCGATTGCTATACACAGCCGCTTGGGGATAAACGTCGTAGTGGATATCGGGCACCATGACGCTTATTCTGTCCCGCGGGGGATTCTCCACAACTGTGCTCGGATATTGAAGGACCTGCCGGTATTGTTCGTGGGCGTGCGTTGCCCAATCGAGGTTATCATGGAACGACGGATCGCTACCGGTTATCTCGGTTACGCCGATGACGGCTCTGTACCAAAACCAGTGAGCTTGTGGCAACAGACTATCCATGTGCCAGGTATCTATGACCTGGAGATCGATACCTCGGTGCACAGCTCCGAGGTGTGTGCTGGCTTGATCCGTCAGCGACTAGAAGATGGTCCACTACCATCGGCTTTCAAGCGTCTTGAGGACATGGCCACTGGATAGGGAAAGTGGTGTCAAGGTTTAATCAAATGGGGGATAAAGGGCTATGTTATTGGAACAAGAAGTGCCCTTACTTTTGAGAGTCGGATTTCTATTAGTAATGGTTCCAGTAGTTGCTGTAACTATTAGTTTGATGATTAAGTATAAAAAGTATGGTTTTGGATGGATTCTTAGTCACCTTATTTTGTTTTCTATCGGTGCACTCTATTGGATAAGAATACTCGAAACAAGGGCCTTCACAAGCTCTGCTTACAACTCTTTGGCTATTGCAGGAATAGGAGTATTATGGGGCATTAGCATGACCTTTTTTGTCATGGGTTTACTCGTTTTAAGTGACAGGATTAAACAGAGGCCAGATAAATAAAGACAGCTCCCTCATTTTTTCGAATGTATAAAAATATATTTACAATATTGAGATTGCTTGGTAACATAATCCTATTATTGAAATGCGATGAAGAGGGCAGTAAATAAATGAATTCTTTCACAGAGAGCTCCGGCAGTTGAAAAGGAGTAAAGAATTATTTATTGAAGAAAGCCTCTGAGCAGCACATCGGAACCAGAAAAGGGGGATGGTGTGACAGGAGCTCCTGTTACAGAGCTAAAGTATAAGCATTCTCGTTAGAGTAGTGCCGTACTTGAAGAGGCTAATATGGTGATGTATTAGCAAATCATGGGTGGTACCACGAGTATATTAAATCTCGTCCCTGAGACTATAAGGTCTTGGGGGTGGGATTTTTTTCTATTCTGTAACAAATATGTAGCGGCTTTAATTGTACTATTTTTGAGGGGAGTGTTTACATGGATAGTGTGGAAATCGTGAGAAAATTTTATGATGAAACAGTAAATTATGAATGGAGACGGCTCGATCGTCACAAAGTCGAGTATGAAATTAGCAAACGTTTCATAAACCGTTACGTTAAGCCGAATGACAGAGTGTTAGACCTTGGCGGTGGTCCTGGAAAGTATTCTCTTTACCTTTCGGAGCTGGGCTGTGATGTGACATTGGCTGATCTTTCACAAAGCAATGTGGACTTTGCGCTGAATAAGGCAAAAGAACTTGGACTGCCTCTTAGCGGCCTATGTGTGGATAGTCGTGATTTATCAGATATTGACGATGGACACTATGATCATGTGCTGTGTATGGGCCCGATGTATCATCTGAAAGACGAGAATGACAGAGTAAAAACTATAAAGGAATGTTTAAAAAAATTAAAGCCTAACGGAACTATATTTGTAGCATTCGTTTCTTCCTACTCGTTCGTTTGGGATTATCTACTCCGAAATCCAGATTTGATACTAACGGATGAGAGGAAAACAGAACTAAATGTTATGCTAGACGATACGAATTTTGTGGGGAAAGGGTTTACGGATAATTTTTTTATCCGCCCCAAAGATGTTCTTCCATTTTTCGAACAGTTTGATCTTGAAAAGTTACATTTGCTTAATTGTGAAAGTTTTTTATATTTGCGTGAGGAAGAACTCCTTAGACAATCCCCTGAAGTAGTATCTGCATGGCTCGACTTGGCAGAGCAAGTATGTGAACGTGAAGATTTGTTAAGTTTAGCAGAACATATCATGTATATTGGAAAAATATGAATTAATAAACATAGTCCATCAACAAATAGAACTGAAGTGATTATTCAAAAACCGCGCAGCCGTCAACTGAGGCATTGAATCGATTATCTCAACTGAAGAGAGGCATAGGACCCCCCAGGGATAGACGAGGGTCCTATGCTGTAATTAACGTTTTTTACTTTCATCTAAACTGATCTCACATTCATCCCATAAAAGTCCATGTACCTGCTGGGCCCAATGGTTTGCTTCTATGTAAATGGAGGAAATAATGGATGCTTCCTATATTGATGCCCTATTAATCTGAAATATCGCCATTGCAAACCTACCTTCTTACTACTATTTAATCAAAACCAGATGCACATTAGTGTACAAATCAAAAGCCACACTATCATTCTATACCATCCCGTCACTTATCCTAACAGATATCATAAAATCTCTGTTTTTTTGAATATATAATAATCTAAACTTCTACATAGAACAATTCTAGTACTCGCTGCATATTTTATAAGTGGTAGACTAGCCCTTCTAGTCCCATTAATAAAAGGGAGGCATCAAGATGGAGTACAACTATATTAGTGGAGTTATATATACCCCTTCGAGTCTCAATATGAAATCTAAACCGAACCTAAAAAAACCTAAATCGAAATCGGCCAGACTCCTCGCAAGCTCGTTCACCCCAATCATGAACCCAGACGCGGCTTATCAGAGCTCTACCCAAAAAGTGGATTTTTCGGGAGAACCGTCCGGTACAAATCTCTCTTCAGTTTCGGACGGGTTCCAGACGGTGACGTTCAGTTCTTCTATGAACAAACGCGGGCCTGTTCCAACAGGATGGGCAACCTGGTCTGCTCCCCCTTTCTCGGAAAGTGCCAATCCTTTTGTCCTGTTTTCCAATGGTAATTCGGTAATGACTTGGACCTTGGCTCGGCCGTCTGCCATTTTCGGGTTTGAGTTGGAGCCTAATCCCTTTGATGTTGTTAATTTTAACGTAGATTTCTTTTCGGGCGCTACTCTTATCGGAAGCGTAGCAAGGGCTGTAAATGGGAATGCCGGTGCCCGCTTGTTTGCTGCGCAGACGAACGGCTCATTCGATCGTGTTGTCATTACAGGAGGGTCTGATTTTGCGATTGCCCAAATCAGATACACCCTAAGAGGTCCTAAATAAAATGAACCCCACTCCGCTAGAGAAACCGGTCATAGGGATTTGCGTAGGAGGAAGGCGCGGACAACAGTTTAATCATGTTGAACGGCTGCTCGGGTCGCGGATGGAAAGATATTCATCAGTTGAAGTCGATCTCATTGTGTTTCATCTAGACGATCTGAATCTGGAGCGGAAGAGTGTCAAAGGATTACACTGCTTTAAAAAGGGCAACTCCGTTGTGTGGGAGAGAAGCACGCTACGCCTTCCCGATGCGGTTTTTATCCAATGTTACGCAGACCCCAAAATGGTGAGCCGATTGGAACAAGCGATAGGTAAAACGGTTTTTAACAATATCTTCTTTGATAAATGGGAGTGCTGGCAGTTCTTATTTAAAAATCCAGACTTTCGGCCGTTTCTCCCCGTTTCCATTAGCCTGGAATCCATGAAACACCTTGTGTCTTTTTCTAAAGAACATGGAGATATATTCATCAAGCCTGTGAGTGGAGCAGGGGGCAGGGGCATTGTGCGTCTGACTGCGCAGGAGGGAAAAAACAAGATCAGAACCGTTTTTCACAATCACAAAAAATCTCGAATTCGTATATTCAAAGAATGGAAAAACATCTGGAATCGTTTTTCCTTGGCCCCACATAGCCATATGCTGCAAAAAAGTATTCGGACCCTCCAATGGAACGGGCAGCCGACTGATATCCGATTAAATATCAATAAAAACGGTGAAGGCGCTTGGCAAGTATCGACCCTTTTTTTTCGAATAGCCTTGAATGGCAGTCATGTGGGATGGGGAAGAGGGATTCACTATATGGTTTTGGATCCGAGCTGGCTGCTGAAGGAAAAGATCATTCGGGAGAAGAGCTTAAGTCAAATAGCCGATCTGGGTCTTTCCGTTGGAAGATGGTATGACGATTCCGGATATCATATGGCGGATTTGGGCATTGATTTCGGCTTGGACCAGAAAGGCCATCCTTGGATTTTCGAGGTCAATTCGCTTCCATCCCCATTCGGACCTCCGATCCAGGATCAATCTTGGACTACCCCTTTTGAATACGGTGTTTATCTTGCAAAGAAGAACCATTCCGGTAAAAATTAATCTAAGGAGTGCCTTGTGGCTGCTCCTTCTAAATACGATATGGGGGAGCTTGCTTTATTGCAGCTCCTCTTTTGGTTTAATGGTTAATAAAGGGAAATGAAATCAGTCTGTTGAATACTTCTTGATGCCATTGGATACAGTCACACAGTTATTAGCTGAGCTTGTTTACTTCGAAAACTTTTTTAACAAATGTCAGATTGCGATCAGGTCTTGTGTCAATATAATAGGTCAACTTTATTCGCGAGGTGTTACGATGCAAGATGGGCATCAACTGGAACAGGGTAAATGGTTCGGGTATGAGCTGGAGCAAGATGATGTGCTCGTTCGTCTGGCCAAAGGGGGCGACCGGTCTGCGTTCGGCGAGCTGGCTCGAAGGCATCGGGACGAGATGTTCGGACACGCCAGGTCGATAACGAAAGAACGGTTTGCCGCCGAGGATGTGGTGCAGGATGCGCTTTTCCGCGCTTTTACACGCCTCGGATCGCTTACAGACGCCAGCAGGTTCGGACCTTGGATCCAGCGAATCGTGCGTAATCAGGCATACAACCAGATCAACAGGGGACCGTTGGTAAAGGAACGGAGTTTCTCTGAACTGTCTGTTCGATCGGGCGAGGGCGTGGAACAGGAGGACTGGGGCAGTCTGGGCTATATCCTTGGGCGAGTGGCAGCAAGGCGGAGTGAGCTGGACCCGGATGGTTCAGATCCCGCACAGCGACTCGTCCGCAGGAAAATGTTCGAGACTCTCACAGGTATCTTGCAATGCTTGTCCAAGAAGGAACGGCAAGTGTTCGAATCGTTCTTGTTCGAGCAGTTATCTCCAGCGGAGATCGGCAGGTTGTTCCAGCTATCTACAGTGAATGTATATCAGATTTTGTCCCGTTCACGGAAGAAACTCGCCCAAGAGCATATTCGCGTAGTCGTTGACCAATATATTCGATCGCGAAAGGTAATGGGTGTTATGAAAACGAAAGTGCTGCGGAAACCGGAGGTGCTTGCGAATCCGGCGACATGGACGACCGCCGCGGCCGCCATATGCGGCCTGCTGGAGTACACAGACAGACCATTGACGATACCGATGGCGATGGGGCTTACCGGATTTGCGTTCCGCATTAACATTATCCGGGACACTGTGGGCATTGCGGGACCGACGCTGTTCGACTTCGGACAAGTGATATCCCGCAGTCTGGAGGCAGTCGGATACCGGGCTGCATTCGTATCCGATCAGAGACGCCCGTTGACGGCGGACGCTAATTACCCATTGATGGCCGAGGAAGAGAAAACGGCAGATGCCCGAATGAAACGGCAACTGTCCGACCTGGTGCCGCGAGCGCTTGATTTCATTCACCATTCGGTGGATACCGGGAATCCGGTGCTGGTGTGGGATTTGTATTATCCAGAGTTTGCGCTCATATACGGTTATGACGACGAGTATCAGCAGTTCGTTGCAGGTGACTGTTCCTCCGTATACAACACCGATACGGTTCCGTACGATCACCTTAGTCGTGGTACGTTGGGTATGCTGTTCGTGCTCTCGGTGCGCTCGACATATACCATGGATACACGTACAATGTTTCGCAATGCTCTCGACACTACCCTGCGGCACTACCGCGAACAGGAGCATTATGACGATCAATGCGTCAACGGTCTGGCGGGGTATGACATCTGGATCGATGCCCTGCAGGGCGGCAGGGTGGAGCCAATAAGCAACTCATACAATGTCTTCCTTATTTCGGATGCCCGGCATTTTGCCGCAAAGTTCTTTGAAGCGGTGGGTGATGGAATGCTGGGCAGTTATGTCGGTAGTGAATCGATTGCTCAGTTGGCGCAAGTTGCTGCTTCGTTATACGGCGGCATGCGCGAGCCGTTCGATCGGTTGTGCGCGATGTTTCCGTTTCTCGTAGAGCTCGAAGTAAGGGGAGGCAATCCAAACAACCCGGTTATTGCAGTAGAGGCGATCCGAGTGCTGCAAGAGATCAAGGGGCTGGAAGAGCAGGCTGTGCAAGTACTGGATCACATGTATGAGATGCTGCAATAATGTAGGAAGGTTTTTCGCTTGAGTGGAAATATATTCTGGGAGGTACTGAATGGACACAACAATAATTGAAAAACCAGAAATGGTATTAGTTGGATTAGCTATCGATGTAACACTTAAGCAAGTGCTTCACGTAGACAGGCCTACTTATTATTTGGCATCTACCTTTATGAAACGTATAAATGAAATTGGTTCATGTAAAAATGATAGAGAAGTATTCGGGCTATCCACTGACCCTGAAAATTACAATCCAGATCGGGATGCTTTTGAATATTTTATTGGGGTTGAAGTTTCGTCATTAGTACATATCCCTGATGGAATGGTGTATAGAAGGGTACCAGCAAATAAATACGTGGCATTTAGTTTTAAGGGTCCAGCCGATAAAGCGGGAACGGTTCATGCATATTTATACTCTACTTGGCTTCATGAGAATGTGAATGAGTATGAACTATGCGCTCCATACAATATCGAAATTTATGGTGATAAATTTATAGGGCCGGAGTCGGAAGAATCAGTTACTGACATTATCTTTCCAATACGGAACAAATAAAAAAATGGATACTATGAACAAAGTAGTCGCTAAGGAGGTTACAGATGCCATATATCAATCTACAAATAACGAAGGGCGCCACTCGAGAGCAAAAGGCCCAAATAGTGAAAGAATTTACTGAGACCCTCGTCACTATACTCGGCAAAAAGCCCGAACATACCCACATTGTCATTCAAGAAATTGATGATGAGAATTGGGGGTTTGCTGGTATTTTAACAGATGATTTTCGCAAAAGAGAAGGATGAGTCCTTCACGGTAATGATAACGAAAGAAATACAGAGAGGGTTGCCATGTGGCAGCCTTTTTCATTGCTTTGGGGCAATTCAATTGCTTCGTCATCTGCTCCAATGGCGTTTTTTTAATTTAAGGGTATTGACAATGACTGGAATTAAAGTTTAAATGATATTAACATATTGATAATAACAAAATGATCGTAACACAATATTAAAATCAAGGAATAGGTGAACTACATGGATAAAGAGCAACTGAGAGATAGGCAGGGAATTACTGAAGTAGAGTTTTTACAGAGGTATGATGTCAGTATTTACGAAAGGCCGTCAGTTACAGTAGATATGTTAATCTTCACTGTAGTTGATGAAGAAAAAGAAAACTATAGAAAGTTACCGGAAAAGTCACTGAAACTACTTCTCGTTAAAAGGGGTGTTCATCCTTATATGGGGCAATGGGCTTTACCAGGAGGCTTTGTAACAAAGGACGAGAGTATTGATGAAGCAGCTTTGCGGGAGCTAAGAACCGAAACTAATATCGATGATGTTTATATGGAACAGCTTTATACATGGGGAGATGTAAATAGGGATCCTCGTACACGAGTTATCAGCTGTTCGTATATGGCACTGGTTGATAGCAGCTCACTCGAAGTGAAGGCAGGGGATGATGCGGATGATGCAAGGTGGTTCAACGTAAAGTACAGTGTGCTTGAAGAGAAGAAAACCATACTGGAGAAGGGCTTTGTATTCGAAAAAGTGGTAAAAATTACTCTTGCCAACGAAAAAGACATACTTGAGGCTCATATGAAAGTTATTGAAAACTATTCAGGAAAAGCAGTAAAGGCAGAAAGAAATATTATTGTATCGAATGGAATTGCATTTGATCATGCGGAAATAATCCAATATGCAGTTGAGAGACTAAGGAATAAGATTGAGTACACAGATATTGCTTTCAATCTGATGCCGGAACTTTTTACACTATCAGAGCTCCAGCAGGTCTATGAGGTTATATTGGGAAAAGAGTTGCTCTCTGCTGCATTTAGAAGAAAAATAGCGAACATGGTTATGGAGACCAATCAATTTACAAAGGATGCAGGGCATAGGCCAGCAAAGCTGTTCAGGTTCAACAATAATTGGCGATATGTAGTTGGAGGTGAAACATGAATTCAAACAGAAAGACTGCAAGACTCATCGGAGTATTATTTCTAACTGCAACGGTCGCATATATGCTAGGTAATGGACTTATAGAATCTATTCTAAATGATCCGGATTACCTTATTCATGTTTATCCAAATAAAACCAAAGTGATAATAGGCATGCTCCTTGAGTTAATTAATTCCGCTGCAGTTATTGGAATTGCAATAATGCTGTATCCTATCTTAAAAAAGCATAATGAAAATATAGCTCTTGGTTATGTTGCTTTCAGGATAATAGAGGCCATAATCCTTATTGTTGGTGCAATCAGCCCATTGTTACTGATAGCATTAAGTCAGGAATTTATAGAAGCAGGAGCACCACCAGATGCTTCCTATTTTCAAACTATAGGTATGTTAGCGATAAAAGGGAAGGATTTGGCCTTCCAGATGGCAATGATCGTTCTTGGACTATATAGCCTGTTGTTTTGTTACTTATTATATCAATCGAAACTCATTCCACGATTATTATCAGTCATTGGATTTATTGGATACGCATCGTTGGTAACAAGCGCCTTGTTAGAGGTTTTCGGCTATAGTCCAGGAATGTACTTATTTCTTCCAGGAGCCTTATTTGAAATAATACTTCCGATATGGCTGATAATTAAAGGATTTAATTCAATTGCAATGGCTTCAGAATCTGGTGATAAGGAGAATTCGTCATGAAGGCAATGGTATACACAAAATACGGAACTACTGACGGTCTTAAACTCCAAGAGGTAGAAAAACCGATTCCAAAGGACAATGAGGTTCTGATAAAAATACATGCTGCATCCATAAATTCTTGGGACTGGGATCTCCTAAGGGGTATACCGTTCTTGGTCCGCCTTGAGGGGCTTCTCAAACCCAAATACCAAATACTAGGTGCAGACATAGCAGGGCGGGTTGAAGCAGTTGGCAGAGGCGTGAAGCAGTTTGTTCCAGGTGATGAGGTATTCGGGGACATTTCCGGGTGTAGTTGGGGCGGATTTGCGCAGTATGTGTGTGCTCGTGAAAGTGCATTAACACTGAAACCAGCCAGTATGACATTTGAGGTAGCAGCAGCCATACCACAAGCGGCAGTCCTCGCGTTACAGGGACTTCGCGATAAAGGTAAGATTCAGAAAGGACAAAAGGTTTTAATTAATGGCGCGGGTGGAGGAGTAGGTACGTTTGCGGTGCAGATTGCCAAATCAATCGGGGCTGAAGTGATAGGCGTGGACAGCACGAGGAAATTGGATATGCTGCTATCGATTGGTGCAGACCAGGTCATTGATTATACGCAAGATGATTTCACCCAAAATGGGGAGCGTTATGACCTGATTCTAGATGTTGCGGGATATCGATCTATTTTCGATTACAAGCGTGCATTGAGACCTAATGGCACATATGTCATGGTCGGAGGTTCCATGAATCGAATTTTCCAAATCATGTTCCTAGGACCTTTGATTTCAAAGTTCGGGAGTAAGAAAATGGGTATCCTTATGCACAAACCAAACCATAATGATCAAAATTTTATAAAGGAGCTTTTTGAGGCCGGCAAAGTAGTACCTGTTATAGATAGACGTTACTCGTTAAGTCAGGTTCCGGAAGCTCTCCGGTATTTTGGTGAGGGACACCCCAAGGGAAAAGTCGTCATCAGTGTGGAACATTAAAAAAAAATTCAAAGAGAACAAAATGAGAGCAGAAAGGAGCTACCATACATGGTGAACAGACAGGATCCATTATTAGAAGCATTTCATCAAACAACCTATCAATTAGTTGGACATGGCAAAAGAAACATTCAAATACTGAAAGATACATTGAACGATATTGAAGGAAATCTGGATAGTGATATTTATGGGACCGGTAAGCTTATAGAAGATTTTCAAGATCGTATTGCCCAGTATTTAGGTAAAGAATCTGCCGTGTTTTTCCCTAGTGGAACCATGGCACAGCAAATTGCTTTAAGAATTTGGTGTGATAAAAAAGGGCTGAAAAAGGTAGCCTATCATCCCTTATGCCATTTAGAGATTCATGAAGAAGATGGGCTCAAAGAATTGCATCAAATAGAGCCTATTTTACTGGGAGATAAGAACAGACCGATTCAGCTGGAAGATGTACTGAACATGAATATAGATATTTCATGTTTATTGTTGGAATTACCTCAACGCGAGATTGGCGGGCAATTGCCGGATTACAAAGATCTTGAAGCTATCTCCGCATATTGCCTCGAGAAAGGGATTAAGTTACACCTAGATGGTGCAAGACTTTTTGAAATACTACCCTATTATCAAAAGTCAACTGCTGATATTTGCAAACTATTTGATAGTGTTTATGTTTCATTTTACAAAGGGATTGGCGGGATTGCTGGAGCGATACTTGCTGGTGATGAAGCTTATACAAACGAATAAAAAATATGGAAAAGACGCTACGGCGGTGATCTAATTAGCCTTTATCCATATATCGTCAGCGCCGATTACTATTTCCAACAAAGGTTGCCTAAAATGGCTCAGTATTATGAAGAAGCTAAAGAATTGGCAGGATTGTATAATCAGTGTCATGCCATTGTAACGAAGCCATTAGAGCCTGTTTCTAATATGTTTCATGTACATATTGATTTGCCAAAAGTGAAGCTGGAAGCTATTTTGATCCACATTTATGAGGCAACGGGTATCGGTCTAACTTCTAACTTAAGGGAAACGAACGAGACCTCCTGTTATTTCGAAGTTAATATCGGTGACCGATATGCTCATATTCCCAAAGAAGGTATAGTAAAAGTTTTACAACTGCTTGATGAGCGTATAAGAGCTGCTTTACGTTAAAAAATGTCTAAATTTGTTGAAATTCAAGTAAGTGGTATGTTATTATACAAATAATTTAATTACTGGATTTTAAAAGTACAATGTAATTTTTCTTGCAACTATATAAAATAATAAAACTAAAAAAGCGGTATTTTTCGCATGTTTTATTCTTTATATGCAAGAAAGTTACTAAATCTTTTCACTCAACTAATATATCCTTATCTAACTCTAAAGTGGGTTGGATTTTCTGTATTTATTTGAGCTACAAGAAAGTAACTTTCTTGTAGCTTTTATATTTTATCACAGAGGAGGATAAGTGCATGTCATTAATAAATGTTACAAACCTGACGTTTGCCTATGATGGCAGTTACGATAACATATTTGAAAATGTAAGTTTTCAAATAGATACCGATTGGAAATTAGGATTTACGGGAAGAAACGGTAGAGGAAAGACAACATTTCTCAACTTGTTGCTTGGCAAATATGAATACAGCGGAAATATTTCCGCTAATGTCAGCTTTGAATATTTCCCTTTCCATGTCGAAAACAAGGGAAATAATACCCTAGATGTAATCAACGACATTTTTCCAGACTATCTTCACTGGAAATTAATGCGTGAACTTTCATTGCTACAGGTTTCTGAAGATGTTTTATATCGGCCCTTTGATTCATTATCTAACGGAGAGCAGACGAAAGTGTTGCTGGCTACATTATTTATTAAGGAAAATAGTTTTCTTTTGATTGATGAACCAACCAATCATCTTGACATGAGTGCAAGAAAGCTTGTCAGTGGGTATCTCAATACTAAAAGTGGATATATTCTGGTGTCTCACGACAGATCATTTCTTGATAACTGTGTAGACCACATACTTTCAATCAATAAGACCAACATAGAAATTCAAAAAGGTAATTTTTCCAGTTGGTGGGAAAATAAAAAGAGACAAGATAACTTTGAGCTTGCAGAGAATGAAAAACTTAGAAAAGACATTAAACGCTTGTCGGATTCAGCTAAACGGACGGGCCACTGGTCACACGAAGTGGAAAAAACAAAAAACGGAACAAGGAATTCCGGTTCTAAGGTAGATAAAGGATATATTGGACATAAGGCTGCTAAGATGATGAAACGCTCAAAAGCAATTGAGCAAAGACAGCAAACTGCTATTTATGAAAAGTCTAAGCTCCTTAAAAATATCGAAAGCTCTGACAGCTTAGAGATTTCGCAACTTGCTTTTCATAAAAGCCAACTTGCTGAACTTGATAATGTTTCTATTTATTATGGTGAGAAGATGGTTTGTGCAGATTTAAGTTTTACTATCGAGCAAGGTGAGCGAATTGCTCTTTCGGGTAAAAACGGTTCCGGAAAATCAAGTATCATCAAACTTATTTGCGGGGAGGATATGAATTATACAGGCACCTTCTGGAAGGATAGTCAGTTGAAAATATCCTACGTATCACAGGACACATCCCATCTTCAAGGCAATTTATCTGAATATGCCGCAAACAACGGGATTGATGAAAGCCTATTTAAAACGATTTTAAGAAAGCTTGATTTTTCCAAAGTTCAATTTGAAAAAGATATTTCCGCTTTTAGCGGAGGGCAAAAGAAGAAAGTGCTGATTGCAAAAAGTCTTAGTGAGAAAGTTCATTTGCATATTTGGGATGAACCGCTTAATTTTATTGATATTATTTCTCGCATGCAAATTGAAGAGTTACTGCTTGAATACTCACCAACCATTCTTTTTGTGGAGCATGACAGGGAATTTTGCGAAAATGTTGCAACAAAGATCATTGAGCTCTAAGCAAGGAAGAGGAACATCGAATTTCAAAAACAAAATTAAATTAAATCAAGGAAGCCGTCGCTGAAAACCGGCGGCTTTTTTGATTTTCCTCCCCAATATGAGCTTTGCCTGCGTTTCGTCATCTAGAGAGGTGCCGGATAAGAGATTGATATCAAACATACAGCAATAAATTTGCGGTTGGTCATGCTGACTCGGCTGGAGTTCATGTTCATGGAACTTCCATCTTGACATTCCTCATTCTGTAAAATAACATATGTTATATAACAAATGTTATTTGGAGTGAGGTTGTTTATGCCCCCAAAAGCCGTTTTAACAAAAGAAATTATCGTAGATGCAGCTTTTGAATTGGTTCGCGAACATGGGTTTGATGCTCTTACAGCACGCAGTATCGCACAAACGTTGGGATGCTCGACCCAACCAATCTACAGCGTGTACGGTAATATGTCCGAAATCAAAAAAGACGTGTACAGCAAAGTCGTCACCTTCGCGCTCGCCAGCTTTGAATCCTACAAAGATGAAAGGAATACCTCCGCGTTAAATCTTGCGATCGGAAGCCTGCATTTTGCCAAAAACGAGAAAAGACTCTTCCAAACCGTGTACCTATCTGGTTACAAAAAATATGACTTAGCCAAAGATGCATTTATCGGTGAAGAAATGTATCTGACCCATTTGCGGAGTCGAGGACGGTTAAGTATTGTGGAAGAAGATAAGCGTAAAAGAATAATGTTAGCGTTATCCATTTATGTTATTGGACTCGGCACAATGATAAACACAGGGACGTTAGATTTAGATATTAATAAAGCTACCTGTATGATTCAAGACATGTATGAGGCGATGTTGTTGAAAGAAGGAATCACTAAACCGTAGGGGGTCGTGAAATGAATAAATTGGGTAATCTCATCGGCTCGGGAGGTTGTTCTGAAGTCTTTGAGTGGGAAGACGATAAGATCGTTAAGGTATTTCGTTCGAATACAACGAGACAGGCTGCACACGGCGAATTTCAGAACAGTGTCGCGGTTTGGGAATGCGGATTGCCGGTGCCGAAACCGTACGGAATAGTTGAAGTGGAGGGGCGGCCAGGAATCGTTTTTGAGAAAATAGAAGGCATAACGATTATAGAGCTAATGCTTTCCAAGCTGTTAAACAATCGTCAACAAGCTCCCAATGAAGAGGCGGTAAGCGATGTTCGCATGATTGCCGAATTGCTTCATCACATCCATTCATGTGGCGTCCCACCCATCCTAGGAAATCAAATCGGCATTATGAAGGCAACAATTGCTCGGGCATCCCGCCTCACTGTCGAGGAGAGACAACGCGTTGAGGAGTACCTTCATCACATGCCTGTCCGACATGCACTCTGTCATGGAGATCCCAACCCGTTTAACGTAATGATACGAAATGGTAAGCCGATTATGATAGATTGGATGGGTGCCTGTCTTGGTGACCCGGCTGCCGACATTGCGGAATTCATTCTCCTCTGCCGATACGGAGTGCTTCCTTCCGGTACTCCGGCCCATATCGCTGACCGATTGAATGCTTCACGCCTTGTATTGGAGAACGTATTTGTAGAGGTGTACAAAACGATTTCTGGTATGCAAGACGAAGAAATCGAAGCATGGTTAGTGCCGATAGCGGTGTGCAAACTGACCCATGATAATCTATCTGACGAACAATATGCCGAACTTACGCATTACATTCGACAAAAAATGTCAATATGGGAGATAAATTCTATATCCGGAGTTGACCATTCTTAATTACTTGATTTCTATTTTAGGGTATGGACCTTTATAGCCAAGCTGCATGGAGACCGCATTTGCAACTGTCATTAATTTCTCTCCGTATTCCTGGAGCTTTTGCATGGGTAGATTGCTTTTTAGAGTTGACAAGCTAATCGCTCCGAAGATATTGCCCTCATCAATAAAAATCGGGACACCTATACAGCGAACTCCAATTTCGCCTTCTTCATCATCCACTGCGTAACCAAACGCTCGAACCTGCTGCAAGTGTGCCCGAAGGGCATTTTCTGTCGATATGGAGTTTGGAGTTAAGATCTGTAAGCCTTTACTGAACATAATTTGCAATTCCTTCTCAGGCAAATAAGCAGCAATTGCTTTTCCTACAGATGTCGTATTCATTTTTTTTCTTTCGCCCACAAATGATTTGAAGCTAATCATGCCTGGTCCGTCGATTTTTTCCATGCAGATCGTTTCACCATTATCGTACATACACATATGAACCGTGAAGTGTGTGTTATTCCTTAATTGTTCCATATACGGAACAAAAACTCGTTTGATGTCAATATGATTAATCGCTGTCATACCTAGATTATAGAGCTTCAAACCTAGATGATATAAACCTTCTGGTGACTTCCTTACATAATTATGCGATTCCAACGTGTTCAGTATGGTAAACACGCTGGTTTTTGGCATTGCCAATTGATTGCTAAGCTCGGATAAAGAGAATCCCTCTTTGTTCTGAGCGAGAAAATCAAGGATGGTGACTGACTTTTCTAGGGCTGGTACCGAATATTTTGAGTTTTTTTGATCTGACATAAAACTGAACCCCCTGCATAAATTCATTCCGGATACAGAACGCTAATCTTAATTTATACTCATTTTAATGTAAAAAATGCATAGTTGCAATGAAAAAATGAATAAATTTAAAAGATTGACAAAGCACATTTCCGGGCCATGGGTATTCAATAAGAACTCTCAATGCACGCTCTGTCAATTTAACTGATTTATTATAAATTTTGTAAACGGATCGCGAATAGTGTTCTGCATACTGAACAAAAGAGGTTTTTGAAGGGAGGGATTGAAAAATCAACCGACTGGGGAACCTGACTCGATGTTCATCTAGATTACAACCTTCCTTGGTTATTCCTGTTACGCTAGTGACTGATAAGCCAACTGATAGGGTGTTTTTTTCTGTTTTCACCATTTCAAACATTTTGAAAGCGCTTAATGACGTTAAGTTAAAAGATTTAACTAAGGGGAGAAGCCGAATGAATCGTAAGAGAAATAAGCTACTGCCGTTCATGTTAATATTTGTTTTATTGGCTTCGTTAATTTCAGCATGTTCATCTTCCAACGAAGGAAACAATACCGAAACTAAGAATTCTGAAACGCCAACAGGCACAGCTAACTCAAAAGAACTTTATACCATTAAATATTTGTATCCGGGCAGTGCCTATAAGTTCAAAAAGTCTGACGAAACGGAAATAGGTAAAATCATCAAAGATAAATTCAATATCGTGTTCGAATTCATTCCTTACGGAGGAAATTGGGGAGAAAAAGTCAATTTGATGCTAGCGGCCAAAGATTATCCGGAAGTCCTATGGATTCAATATAATGATGACTTCCAAAAATATTTGAAAGCCGGCGCAGTGGTTCCCTTGGACGAATATTTAGCCGCATCTCCGAATTTCACGAAACGCTATGAAAAGCAGATCCCTTTATGGAGATTGCTCGCTCCAGACAAAAAGCTATACAAGTGGGAAGTAGATCAGAGCGACTACATGACGAACCTGAAAACGAACGATATCGCGACGCGGATTGATCTGCTTGAGCAACAAGGTTGGCCGAATCTAATTTCTACTGACGACTGGATAAAGTTCCTGAAGCAGGCTCTGAAAGACAATCCGACGACTAACGGTCAAAAATCAATAGGAATGACAGCTCCCTTCGGCGAGCCTTGGGGGATGGCGGGAATTTCTGGAATGCTTTATGAAAAAGGCGGAAGATATACGGGTATTGCCGGAAACCAGGGTGTTATGTTCAATCATGATAAAAATGAATTTGGAGACTATTTCTTAAACGAATACGTATTTGAAAGCTACAAATTTTTTAACACCCTCTATCGTGAAGGTATTTTGGATAAAGAAAGCTTTACGGATCGCATCCCGCAGGTTACAGAGAAATTTGACAGCGGACGCGCGCTCAGTGCCTGGTATTATAGACCTGGCTTGTCAACGAACAATAAACTGGTCGCAGCTGGGCACCCGGAGCAGCAATATATTACGATGCCTGTTCGCAGCATGACTCAGATGAAAAGAAATGAACCCCAACTGATTATGGAGTTAGATACTGTCCCATACCGGAACACCGTAATCACGAAAAACGCAAAGGATCCAAAACGAATAATGGAGCTCATTGATTGGGCGACCTCGGAAGAAGGGCAAACCCTTCTACAGGCCGGTATTGAAGGTAAACATTACACCATTAAGGATGGCAAGAGGGTTCCTACAGAGCTGTTCTTCAAGGAAAAGCAAAATCCTGACTATCTGGTCGAATTTAACGGAGTCCTTAGTTTCCTCGGGAATGACATGAGGGTGTCCAATAAGGATAGCAAACCTTACAGCTTCTTAGTGGATTGGGATTATCGCGACCAGATTGAGCTCACTCCCGAAACAAGAAAGGCAGTCGAAAAATTAGGTTGGAAAACCTCGGTAGACCCTTGGAAGAAAAACAGCAAAGGGGCGAGCTCTGGGTTAATCAACTCAATCTCTATCGATCCCAACACGCCGCTAGGGCAGACCCACACCAAGATGACAGAGTTCCGAGTGAAAAATACACCTAGATTGATAACGGCCAAGGATGATGCGGAATTCGAAAAGATTTGGAACGAATTGGTGCCAGAGTACCAGAAACTAAATCCGCAATCCGTAATCAATGAATACAACAAGAAATATAAGGAAGAAGCTAGCAAGCTTACGAAATAACCAAGTTTGTGCTGCGGAGCCTGCCTTAATAAGCAGGTTCCCCAATAATATCACCATGCTTGGAAGCGGGTGCATCCTATATGGCTCAAAAGTTATACAGACAACGATATCTAATGCTTATGATCGCCCCGGCGTTCCTTCTAGTGCTTGTCTTCAGTTACATACCGCTGTTAGGCTGGCTGATTGCTTTCAAGAATTATCAGGTCGGTCTAAGTATCTGGAACGCAGAGTGGAGCGGTTGGTATCAATTTAAGGTCTTTTTCTCACAAAGCGAGGACTACATTTATTTATTGCGAAATACGTTGGTCATGAATCTCGGAATGATTATAAGTAACCTTGGTTTGGGATTAATTTTTGCAGTTCTGCTCAATGAGATCCGTTCGAAATTTTTTATGAAGGCGGTACAGACTGTCTCTTTCTTTCCTTTCTTCGTATCCTGGGTCATTATTTACTCGATCGCATATGCTTTCATGTCCTCTTCAACGGGAATCTTGAATGAATTACTGGTGAAGGTGGGTGTATTGAGCGAAGGTCTCGACTTCATTGGAGACAAGAAATATTCCTGGGGGCTTGCGATCGGTTTGGAAGCGTGGAAATCGGTCGGTTATTGCAGCATTATTTTTATGGCTGCGATATCTGCCATACCTTCTGAACAATACGAAGCGGCTGATATTGACGGGGCTTCCCGTTTTCAGAAAATAATGATGATTACAATTCCGAATTTAATTCCGACATTGATCGTGTTGATGATCTTAAATAGCGGATGGATATTGAGTTCAAACTTCGAGCTTTTCTTCATGTTTACGAATCCGACTAACTGGGAAAACATGGAGGTTTTTGATATGTATATTTATAAATTCGGATTGAGGCAATTGAATTTTCCTTACGCTACTGCGGTCGGAATCATTAAAACCATTGTGAGTATCGTAATCCTTACTTTAGTAAATTCAGTTTCCAAAAGAGCAACAGGTAAGTCAATCTTTTAATCCCAAAATGGCAAGGAGCGGTCTTAGGTGTATAAAGCTTCGTTTGCGGACCGGACTTTTGATGTCATTAATTATCTGATTATGACCTTAGTATTGGTTGTGATGGTGTTTCCTTTTCTTTACGTAATTAACTATTCATTAAGTGATCCTTCGCAAGTAAGTGGAAAATTTTTGATATACCCTATAAATCCCACTTTCGATTCTTATGTCACCTTGTTGAAGGATCCTACAATTTGGAATGGTGTATTTATTTCGGTAGCCCGAACCGTACTAGGGACTGTAATCATGATATTTTTCACATCAATGGCAGGTTATGTCTTAACGCGTGATGATTTTATGGTCGTGAAGTATTTTCTAAGATTCTTCATCATAACTCTTTATTTTTCTAGCGGTATTATTCCAATGTATCTCCTGATTCAAGGCTTGGGCCTGACGTCTTCCTTTTGGGTATATGTCATTCCTAGCGCAGTTAATGTATTCAATATGATTTTGATCAAAACCTATATTGAGAGTATACCGAAGGAATTGGAGGAGGCCGCCTTGATCGACGGGGCGAACGATCTTTATCTCTTCTTCAAGATCATGTTTCCCATAAGCATGCCGGTTATTGCCGCCGTCTCTTTGTTTGCTGCCATCGGACAGTGGAATTCATTCATTGATACCCAATTTTATAACGCAATGAATCCTGAATTATTTCCTTTGCAATATGTGCTTTATAACTCCCTGCAAACGATTACGAATATCGAACAGTATCAATTCGAGAAATCTCCAAATATCACACCACAATCATTAAAAATGGCGATGACGGTCGTTACGGTTCTACCGATTATGCTCGTATATCCATTCCTGCAAAAGTATTTTATGAAAGGTTTGCTAATCGGTTCCATTAAAGGCTAAGGGCAGACTTTAAGAAGGGAAGTCAGAAAATATGGAGATATTGAACGGAACATCATCTGATCCTCATGTGATCCAGATTGAAAATAACTATCCATACGGTACGGCAACGCAGCCTTCGCAGCTCAGTTTTTGGCTCCAGAGTTCCTTGAGACGTGTATACCCCAAGTCGCCTCCCGGAGGGGGCCAACTGCTTGAGCTCGTTTCGCCGCGCAATGCAAGGCTCTCTTTCCAAGCATGTCTACACAATAACGGGCTGATGCCGATTGACGTTACTTGCGAGGTCGAGGGCTTGGAGGGGATACAAGTCCAGGTGCGGCGTGTCGGCTGGGTTCCCCAGGCTTACGTGTCACATAATACGCCTCTGGACGAGTTAGAGGGCTCGGATTACATCCCCGGGCTTGTGCCGGACCCATTATTTCCGGAAACTCATGCAAAGGTGTGGCCCTTCTCGAACCAGTGCTTTTGGATCACTGTTAGAGTGTCAGCCGATATAATGCCCGGCATTTATTCCTTGAAGGTCGTATTTAAGAGTACGCGATTCAATCAGGACGCTGTACTTAACGCCACGATCGACATCAGACAGCTTGTGCTGAAGCCTCGTGAAAATTTCCCGGTAACCCATTGGTGGTTTCCGGACTGTATATACGATTGGAACAAACAAGACAGGTTCGGCGATGGATTTTTTCAGGGAGTTCGGGCTTACTTGCAGAATCTTCTTGATCATGGAAATAACGTGATTTATATGCCAATTCTTAACTATCGCCGTGAAATTATGGAGAGGCCGCCGCAGCTTTTGCAGGTGAAAGAGCTGGCACCAGGCAAATATGAGTTTAATTGGGACTGGGTTCGGAAAATTGTCCGGATGGCCCAAGAGTTAGGATTCGACTATTATGAGTGGACGCATTTATGGGCATACAGCCACAACAAGGACCGCGCGGCTTCAGCGGCAACACCCACAGGGATTTACACCGAGCGCAACGGCAAATTGGAGCTGCTTTTTCCAGAGGAAATGGATGGTGGAGGAGAGGAGTACCGTAATTTTCTCAGTCAGTTTTTGCCGGAGTTTAAGCGTTTTCTATCGGAAGAAGGAATTTTGGAGAACTCGCTGTTCCATATTTCGGATGAACCGAGCGATAGTCCCGAGGATATGGAAAATTATCGGAGGGCACGAGAAATATTGAAACAGATCGCTCCTGACATCAAGGTTATGGATGCTGTATTCAGCGAGGCATATGCCGTAGAAGGCCTTACCGATTATCCAGTGCCTATTGCACATGGTGCTGACAACTATGTAGAGAAGGGGATTCCACATTGGGTGTATTATTGCTGCGCACCTCTGGGACCTTATATCAACCGTTTTTTTGACACTCCGCTTTATAAAATTCGCATGCAGGGCTGGGTTTTTTATAAACTTCGGACGTTGGGATTCCTACATTGGGGCTATAATTTCTGGTACATCTTCAACGGGGGATTTGATCCGGAATCCCAGGAGCTGCTGGATCCTTTTACAGATGGGTCCGGCAAACACAGGCTGCCTTACGGCGATGCATTTGTTGTTTACCCTGGACAGGAAGGGCCAATTGATTCCATTCGCTGGGAATTATTCGCTGAATCCATGCAGGATTATGCGCTTCTTCAAACTCTTGATATTAACCCGGATGATGAAATGCTGCAATCCATCATTAATTACAGGGAATTTCCAAAATCGGAACAGTGGCTGCAGAAGACCTATAGGCAGTTATTAGATTCCTAGCTAGATGAAAATCGTTTTCGAAAAGAGGGATCATAATGCTGTTCGATTTTCATACTCATGTAGCGGAAGTTCATCATTTATCGGGTTCCTTCTTAAGAGCGGCAAAGCGGGCATGGGGGGACGGTTTCCGTTTCGCCTGCACACTGGATGAACATCGGGAAGCCATGAAGGAATGCACGGGGGCTATAGTATTGGCAGTAGATGCTCCATACGTGGGCTTTAATGTGCCGAATGAATATGTGGCTCAGTATGTCGCGGAGTCTCCCGGCAAATTATTCGGTTTTGCCAGCGTGGATCCGAATCGAAGCAGACCTGAGAGAATCCTGGAGTCGGCTATTTCTGAGTTGAATCTGAAAGGGCTGAAGCTAGCCCCTATTTATCAAAATTTCCATCCGCTCGATAGAATCTGTTACCCTCTCTACTCCAAGGCACAGGAGCTTAAATTGCCGATTATGTGGCATCAAGGAACTTCATTTGTTCCTGAGGGACCGCTGGAGAAATCACGTCCGGCTGATCTGGATCCCGTTGCCAGATCCTTCCCAGATCTGAAAATGATCATTGCACATCTCGGCCATCCATGGACCGGTGAAGCGATCAGTGTCGTCCGAAAGCATCCGAATGTTTACACGGATATCTCAGCGCTGGGCTCAAGACCCTGGCAGATGTATAACGCCTTGGTGGAAGCGATTGAGTATGGGATTGAAGATAAGCTGCTTTTCGGTACGGATTTTCCTTTCTTTACGGTCAGCCGCTCTATCGAAGCCTTGCATAACCTTAATACAATGGTAGAGGGAACCAATCTGCCGCGTATACCCGACAGGGTCATCGAGAAGATTATTGGCCGCTCAACACCTGAAATCCTTGGACTCAAATGATGGAGGAATTGCAATGAAGATAGTTTCGGTTGAGGCCATCCCTATTAATCTCCCATTTATTACTCCAATTCGCGATCATTGGGGGAGCTATGGCTCCTCCAACCATGGGATTGTGGTTATTCAAGGCGAATCTGGGGAATATGGCACTGGAGAAATTGCGCTGGCCTGGTTCGGAGGAGCACATGGTCTGTGCAAAGAGGTAAACGATTATTTGGCATGCCGGTTAATTGGAATGGATATCCACGATGTGTCGAAAATAAGTGCTATATTGGACCAGTTCTGCAGTTTTTCAAAGAGGCACCTGTTGGCTAAAGCGGGTGTCGAAATGGCGATGTGGGATTTGATCGGCAAGACGTTAAATCTTCCAGTCTATCAGCTTCTTGGAGGAAAGGTAAGAGATGAAATTCCTCTGACCGGCGGTATTTCGATGAACGACTCGATCGATTATATGGTCGAGGGAGCGGTGAAAAAGGTAGGAGAAGGCTATAAAGAATTGAAGCTGAAAGTCGGCGATGATGACGAAAGAGATCTCAAGACGATTCGTAGAATTAGAAATGCCATTCCTGACGGGATTAAGCTGCGCGTAGATGCAAACATGGCCTGGACGAATGCGAAGAGGGCGAAGGAATTGATCGACGAGATGGTCAATCTGGGAGTGACTATTGTAGAACAGCCTATGCCAGATGACCGATTGTCGGATTTAGCCTGGTTAAAAAACAACACGAAGGCCTTAATTTTGATTGATGAGGGTGTTTGGGATGTTAAGGATGCCAAGCGGTATCTTGAACATGATGCTGCGGATATGCTGCACGTGTATATAACGGAAGCGGGCGGAATCATGCCGGCGAGACGGATCTTTGAGCTCGCATCCTTGTTTGACAAGGAATGCACGATCGGTTCGATGCCGGAAGGGCGAATCGGAGCGTCCGCTTCCGGGCATGTTGCGTTAGCCATGACGAATTTGGCTGCCTCTCACGCCTCGGATATTAGGGGCTTTACGGGGTACAAAGAGGATGTTACCCATGAAGAATTGGTTATCAAGGACGGCTGTCTCCAGATTTCTGACCGTCCTGGGCTAGGTGTAACTCTAGACTTTGATAAAATAGATTCGATGCGGATGTATTAAGCATACATACCCAGTGAACCGAAAGGATTTGAAATTCATGACTAAGCGAGCGATACAATCCGATTCGATTCCCCCCGTGTTCGGGCATTATTCTTCTGCAATCCTCAAGAATGACACGCTTTACTTGGCGGGACAGGGGCCTTTTGATAAGGATCAGAATCTGGTGGGCGATGATCTCGTTGCCCAGACCCATCAGACTATGAAAAATATACGCTGGTTATTGGAAGATAACGGATTTCAGATGGATGATATCGTTCGGTCAACTGTTTATTTGGCTGATATTACCCATTGGGCGGCGTTTAATGAGGTGTATGGACAATATTTTACCGCACCGTATCCGGCTCGGACCGTTGTAGCCTGCCAATTGAACGGAATGCTGGTAGAGATCGAATGCACGGCGGTAAGGGGGTAATTGTATGAAAAAACCGCTTAATATCGGAGTCATCGGATGCGGGGATATTGCGGCTGCCATGCATATCCCTACGATTATCGCCAATCCAGATACGAACCTTGCAGTGCTTTGCGATACAGATCTTACCAGAGCCCGACGTCTAGCCGAGAAATATAACGTGTCTCACTTCACCTCCAGCTACAAGGAATTGTTGGAGGATCGGATGCTGGATGCTGTCATCGTCGCCACTCCTCCCTGGGTGACACCATACATCACGATGGATTTTTTGAGGGCAGGCAAGCATGTTTTGTGTGAAAAACCGATGGCCGTGGACGAAGAAACAGCAATGAAGGTAATGGAAATAGAAAAGGATCTTGGAACAAAGCTGCAGCTGGGCTTCACCTATCGTCATGGCAAGCTGATGGAAACGTTGAGAAAATGGATACGTGACGGCAGATTAGGCTCCCCTCTGGTGTATCGACTAGGCATCTTTGATGAGATTTGGGATCCGACGGGAAATCCCGAACATTATGAACGCATCCGCCTGACCATGGAGCATGGCTCGCCTTCTATTCACGACGGTGCGCATGTTGCCGACTTTCTATATTTTTTGGCTGATTCACCGGTTACCGAAGTCAAGGCGTTCGGACTGAAATCACGCGAGGAATTTCCTGCGACGAATTATGACGCTTCCTTAATCCGATTTGCAAATGGGGATATAGCCAAAGTGGAAATTGGCTGGTTTTTTCCGAAGTTTCCCGAAGGCGAATTCGAAATCATAGGCCCGAAAGGAGTCGCGGTATTCGACCGATTCCAAATGTTTGTGAAATTGCAGACGGGTATACAAACCGAAACCGTCTCTTTGGATGAGAGTTGGGGCGTCTATTGCTTTCGAGAGCAATTGAAAAAGTTTGTTGCCAGCATACGCAACGATGAGCCGTGTGTACCAGGGTCCATCGATGGAATCAATAGTCTCAGGCTCAGCAAAAGAATGGAGTACGAGATTAAGCGTTAATCAGTTCGGGAACACCACATTCGTACTGAACATTTGCAAGGAAAGCTGTTAAAGCAAGTCTTCGACAAATACCGCGTTCCAGAGGGAGGACGAAACATGGGGAAGAAGGAAGTAAGATTGGGTGTTGTTGGCGTGGGTCCGAGAGGCAGAGGGCTGATGAAGCTGTATAATGCTCATCCCAATTGTACCGTAACAGCAATATGCGATCGTATTCAGGCAACCGCTGAGTTGGCCGCTTCTCAGCTAGGGAATCCTGATGTCAAGCTCTATACGGACTTTGAGCAAATGATAGCATCTGAGAAGCTGGACGCCATTCTGATCGCGGCTCCCCCGAACATGCAGGTTGATCTGGCCTGCTACGCCATGGAGAAAGGTATTCATGTAACCACCGAGGTACCTGCGGCTTATACTTTAAAGCAGTGCTGGGATCTGGTCCATACGGTGGAGAAGACCGGTGTGAAATATATGCTCTCGGAGCAGACGAGATACTGGGGATTCATCCAGGAATGGCGCGAGATGGCACGTCGGAATGAGTTCGGAAAGATCCTCTTTGCCGAAGGCGAATATCTGCATTATATGGACTGGGACTATTATATCGATCCTAAAACAGGTGAAAGAATATACGGCAACGCCAAGCCTCCACACGGACGTGAGGTGGAGCCGACTTGGCGCAACAAGACCTTTATCAATCCAATCTACTATCTTCCCCACACGCTCAGTCCTTTGCTCAGTATTACGGGGGGGAGAGTCACCCGCGTTTCCTGTATGGGGACTAGGCCGAAGAGCTATTTTGTCGAAGATTACGAGGCAAGGGATATGGAAGTTGCACTGATGCACACGAGTAATGATACGATATTGCGCGTAGCCGCAAGCTTTACATCGCCGCACGGCCCGCGCAAAGAAACAGGCTATCATTGGTATCATGTTAAAGGTACTCATCGCACCGTAGAGTGGAGCAGATCCAAGCACGACAACCCCAAAATGTGGTCATTGGGCGATGAAGATTGGAAAGACATGGATTGGAGTACGAAAGTCGATGACGCTAGTGATTTCATTAGAGAAAGCGGTCATGCCGGCTCCGACGGCTGGCCGATCGATAACTTCATTACGGCGATCTTGGAAGACACTGAAGTAGGAATGGATGTCTACAAAGCGGTGGAAACAGCAGCGCCTGCTATTTTGGCCGCGGAATCGTCGAACGAAGGTGGTTCTCTTAAGGAAGTACCGGATTTCCGAAAGCGGGTGTGATGGCGGAATGGAGCAGCTATTATCATTGACCGGTTATGTTTATGATGAAGCTCATTGTGCCAAGTGTCACAGCAGCGGGCACAATTACTGGTTCAAATATATAGAGGAAATATTCGATGAGATGGGGCTGCGCGCTTCCAAGCTTAGCCGCAGTCAGCTGCTACAGCCTGAATCGATATCCCGTTTAAAATTTATTTTTATCGGAGAAGTTGACTTATCCGGGCTGGAGAAGGAACGTCTGCATGAGTGGGTAACCTGCGGAGGTACTTTAATTGGGTTTGCAACCGGCGGTGCTGATGATTTGTTCGGAATTAAGCGTGTGAAACGTATCCTACAGGCTGACGGCCATTTTACTGTCACTGGAGCCTATCAATTTAATGCCGCAATTCAAGCTAAGGCCGATCCTCGTTATGATTATAGAGCTGCGCGGCTCTTCATCATTTCCGATGTCGAGCTGGTGGAAGCTCTGGACGGGAGCAGAGTGGGATCCTTCGTTAATGCAGGAAGATATGAGACGGAATATGAACTGATTGTGGAGCAAAGGGTAGGCTCTGGAAAAACCATTTTTTTGGGCTTCGATATGCCGAAAACAATCTGGACCATGCATCAGGGAAGACCGGTCGATCGGGATTGGGACGGAGACGGTTATTACCGGACCGGCGACGCCATTGCACTTGGACGGATGACTGACCTAGAGCTTCCATATGCAGATTATTGGTTGTTGTTTCTAGAGGATCTATTAACTCAGGTTCCACAGCCTTTTGTTCACCAACTGCCGCCTTCTGCTGACGGTGAACTGCCTGACATGTTGTTGCATTACGGAGGTGACGATGAGTGCACACCGGGTATCCAGGTGAAAGCGTCGGAATATATGAAGGAGAAAGGGCTTGGCTACCAGATGAATATAATGCAGGATAAGTCCGGCAAGTTCGCAATCAGCGCCGAGCAATACAAGCAGATCAAGGCCAATGGGCATGATCTGTCTCTTCACTTTGATTTTTTTGAACCGCACTATCATTTCACTGAAGCCCATTTGAGAGAACAACTGCAGCAATATGAAGCGGCATTCGGGGAAACGCCGGTCGCAACCGTGAATCACTGTTCGATGGTTACTGCCGGCTGGACGGACCAGGCACGATGGGCCGCGGCGCTCGGAATGAAGGGAGATAACACCCGCATCCATTCCTTTTTCCCGCCGATGAATCCTATTAATTTGTTCGGATGCGGCTTCGGGACCGTTTATCCGCATTTCGTGTATGACGATCACAAGCATGGTAATGACAAAATCGAGTACGTCTATATCCCTATCCTCCTCTTTGAGCCGAGAATCTATGACCAGAGCAGGGAATTGGACATCGCCCGGATCCGGGACGCCATTGAGCGGGCTGCGCACTTCCGTTGGACGTTGAATGTTTTTCTGCATCCGATTTATCTTGTAGACCCTAAGGAAACGGTACACTGTTGGCCTGCCGTTGAAGAAATTTTGCGATTTATTGAGGAAAGGCAATACCGAGTTTTGCATTATTCGACTAATGAACTATGTCTTTGGTGGTTTGATCGGGCAGCTACCTCCGTACATCTTGATTCAACGAGCAGGGGAGATTCCTCCTCCTTAACCTTTACCGTTACTACCCCAAGCTCACAAGGCGTTTATGTAAAGCTCCCGCTTCCGGATAGCGCCAGCGAAACGGCATCGTATAAGCTGGACGGCATAAGCACACAAGGAATCGTTCAACGGAGAAACGCAAAAAAATGGCTGATGTGCTTCGTCCCGCAAGGATCGCATGACATTGAAATCTCGGTGGCGTAGGTATCCCCTATAGCTAATTCAGAAAGTGAGGCTGTATTCATGCAAACTCAACAAGTTTCATTAACCGCCTATGTTTATGAAGAAGCGCATTGTAAGGAAGCCAATCGCAAGGGTAACAATTATTGGTATAAATACGTGGGGGAAATGTTCGATGAAATGGGGCTGCGGCCGTCCGAAATTTCCCTAATCGATCTCGAAAATGATGAGACACTCTCTGCATATAAGTATATTATTGTCGGGGATTTCAATCTGAACGACCAAAGCAAGCAGGTTTTGCAACGTTGGGTTGCAGCAGGGGGAGTATTGCTTGGTTTTGTTACGAAGGATGCGGACGACCTGTTCGGGATTAAACGCATTAGGACACTTAAGCAGCCCGACGATGAATTTACCGTATCTGCCTATTACCGATTTAATGCCATTGACGGGATCAATCCCGATCCGCATTATTCCTATGAAGGAGCGAAGCTTCCGATCATCTCTGATGTCGAGATCGTGGAGGTAGAAGGCGGCGAAAGTCTCGGTACTTTGTTCGATGCCGTTCAGAAAAACTTAGGCTGCGAAGCGATTGTGAAACGCAGTATCGGTCTGGGGAAGACGTATTACTTCACCTTCGACCTACTGCAAACCCTTTGGACGATGCATCAGGGAAGGCCAGTAGTTAGAGATATTGACGGCGACGGCTACTATCGGGTCGGCGATTCTCTTGCCCTTGGCCGAATTATCAGTTTGGAGGTTCCTTATGCGGATTATTGGTTGCAGTTCATAGAACGGGTATTGACGGAGATTCCCCAGCCGATCGTTCATCAGCTTCCGCCATTTGCAGACGGATCGGTTCCGGATATGCTTCTGCATTACGGCGGTGACGACGAGTGCACCCCTGGCATTCAGGTGAAAGCCTCCAATTATATGAAGAACAAAGGGCTCGGCTATCACATGAACATCATGCCGGATAAGGAAGGCAAATTTGCTATCAGCGCTGAAGAATACAGAGCGATCCAGAACAATGGGCACAGCTTGTCGCTGCATTATGATTTTGCCACGCCCCATAATCATTTCACCGAGGCCGACGTGAGAGAGCAATTGGATCAGTATGTGGCAGCGTTCGGTGAAATTCCGATTGCAACCGTAAATCATTATTTGACACATACCGGTTGGGTGGAGCAGGCACGCTGGGCTTCTAACTATGGGGTGAAGGGTGACAATTCCCGCGCTCATTCTTTTACGCCTCCTTATAATCCTATTAATTTGCTGGGTTTTGGATTCGGCACAGTATACCCCCATTTCGTATATGACGATCATGAACACGGCAATAGAAGGATTCCTTATACTTATATCCCGATCGCCCTCTATGAGCCGCGAATATATGAGGAGACACGTGATGAAGATGTCCACAGAATCCAGCATGCACTAGACCGCGCAAGCCATTTTAACTGGACAATGAACGTGTTCTTGCATCCAATTTACATTGCGGGCGATGGATGGAACGAGAACTGCCTGCCGGCTATTGAGGAGATTCTGCGCTATATCGGTGAAAAGCAGTATAAAGCCCTGCACTACTCAACCGATCAACTCTGTTTATGGTGGAATGAACGATCCGAGACAAATATTAAGAATTACGCGATTAACCATTCCGACCATGGAAAAGTAGAATCCGTCAGCTTTACGGTTCAAACCGCCAGCGCGAATGGCATATTTGTGAAAATGCCTGTTCTTGCGCAGATTGGAGAAGAACCGAATTACGTGATCGACGGAGAAAAGCGCAGCTGCGTCATCCGCAAACAAAATGGCATCGATCGGGCCTTTTGTTACATTCCGGAGGGCAGACATCAGGTCGAGATTCTGTACGCGGCCAGTTGCAAGATTGAAGCACAAATATAGACACCTGCGTCATGTTGGCATGAGAACGAGGCGGCTATCGAGAGAAGGAGGTCTTGCCTATGATGAGAGGCTTAAAGGACGCAGAATTGTTCCAGCTAATGGAGGAACATTTATACACGGGAGTCATCTGCGATACGTTGGATGAATTAGGATATCGGAACCAAGCGATGAATGAGAAAATACGTCCGCTTTCGAGCGAAATGATCATTGTGGGCCGCGCCAAAACGATATTGGCTGTCGATGTGTATCACACCCATGAGAATCCGTATGAAACGGAAATCCAATCCATCGACAGCATTAAGCCGGGCGAGATCGCCGTCGTATGCACCAACCAATCCCAGAATAATGGAATATGGGGAGAGCTGCTGTCGACCGCGACTCGTATGCGTGGAGGCCGGGGAGCCATCGTGGAAGGGCTGATCCGAGACACGAAGAAAATACTGGAGATGGGCTTTCCCGTCTTCTGTACCGGTTGCAAGCCAGTCGATTCCAAGGGAAGGGGCCTTGTGATCGACTACGATTGCCCAGTTGTCGTAGGAGGCGTGCCAGTACAACCGGGAGATGTCATCTTTGCCGACAACGACGGGGTGGCTGTCATTCCTGCGGCTGTATTGGAGCAAACCGTAGAGATGGCGATGTTGAAGGTCGAAAGAGAAAACCATACACGCCGGGAGCTTCTGGAAGGAAAGCTGCTTCGGGAAGTCTATGAAAAATATGGGGTGCTGTAACCTTCATGGACCCGTTACAAGTCCCGACCTATAGCTGCAGGTTTGGTTCAAACTAAGCCTATCCGAATTGAAGAAATCAGTTCTCTTTGTTTTTCGTATGTACAAAAGCCCGTTCTAATGCATACGGTAAAGAAGAACAATTTCATCCAATCAACGGAGAAGGAGCTAGTGATGGTCTTCTATAACTATACTTATTGGCGTCAGCCGACTTTTGCAGCCAGTTGCTTGAATCAATGGGGTCGACTAGAATTGGCCCGAACTCACGAGGGAATCCGCTTCCAGCTGCAGGACACATCCCAATTAGCCAATAATTTGGCTTTAGGATTAATTGATCCTTCCGATTTCACTACTGGGATTGAGTACAATAATCAATGGAACGTTCTTCAAATGGTAACAGGAAGAACAATACGTTTTTTCCCGGTTTCTCCTCAAGGACAATTTTCCAGAGGGTGGATTCATATGGAAGACTATGTTGCTGTTCACTGTCCCCCACTAGGTGTTCCCCCCGCAGTTAATAATACGTGTTGGATTTTTAAAGATGCTATTTTGAGATTATTCCAGAATGGATTCAACGTAACAGGCTTTTTTACAGTAACGCTTGGTGGTCAAACCATACGAACCGATATCCCTTACGCCACGTTTTGGGGCAATCTGCTGCGCGGACAGTGGGTGGATACATGGGGAAGAAAAGGTTATTTTAAAATGGAATTTCAGGGAAATTTATTCTACGGAACCTTTGGCAGCGGTGAAAATGATACGGGTGGCGGCGATTGGAACGGCTCATTAACCACGTGTCCTTGACTTTGAATATTAGGATAATCATTCGTGGCCTACAGTAAATCATAATAACGAGTAGATTGCCAGACTAGGCAACCTGCTCGTTATTTCGTTCAATCACGGGTTTCAAAAAAAGGAATAAACATCAGGAGTATAGAAATTAGTGGTAGACTCATTTGGATAATATTCACAGGAGGGAAGATTATGGACCACGACAATATGACGGATACTATAAAAACGATAACAAAATTACTAATGGAGCATTATGTTTTTCCCGAAACAGCTCAATTCATAAAAAATGAACTTACCCAACGATTAAATAACAGCGAATACGATAATTTTAAAGACCTATCATCGTTTGCAGAACTGTTAACATCACAATTACAGGGCATTTCACAGGATAAGCATTTACAAATCCGGTATAGAATGGAAGAACCTCAGGTCGAGAATACTCAGGAAGATATTAAGATACATCACGATAACTTCTTAACAATGTTGAGGTTGGATAACTACGGATTCACCAAACTCGAGCGGTTAAAAGGGAATATCGGATTATTGGAATTTCAAGCATTTATGCCGCCCGAACTTGCTGGCGAAACGGTATCAAGTGCAATGACGTTCCTTGCAAACACATCCTGTATGATAATTGATTTACGGAATAATTTTGGCGGCTCTCCTTACATGGTAGCATTCCTCTCAAGCTATTTGTTAGAACCATCCCCAACGCATTTGAATAATCTCTATTGGAGAAAAAATGATGAAACTCAGCAATTTTGGAGTCTACCCTATGTTCCTGGAAAGAGATTCGGTGGTACTAAACCATTGTACATATTAACTAGCCGGAAGACATTTTCAGCTGCTGAGGAGTTTACTTACAACTTACAATCAATTGGTCGTGCAATTGTTGTTGGGGAACGTACTGGAGGTGGGGCTCACCCAGGACAAATGCACAGAATAAACCGGAATTTTGAAATGTTTATCCCTAATGGTCGTGCAATAAACCCAGTAACTAAAGGCAATTGGGAGGGAGTGGGGGTTCAGCCTGATATCGAAGTTCCACAAGACGAAGCATTCGGTGTTGCATACACAACTCTTCTTGAAAGTGAACTGAAGCGTCTATCAGACAAGCCAATCTCGGGATATGAAAGATTAGTGGATGAAATAAAACAAACACTCGAGAAAAAAGGTGTTTCCTTTATCTCTTAGGAGGAAAGTAGAATGCTAGAATTTATCACTGAGTTGCCAGCTAATAAAGTTATTGGCGGAGTACATTGTGTTCCAATCTTAGATAATGGGAACTTAGTAATGGTCTGGGATAAGGAAGAAAAAGTATTAACAACAATCGGAGGACGATTAGCTAAGGACGAATCAATTTTTGATGGCCTCGATAGAGAGGTTATGGAAGAAGCAGGTTTAATTTTGTCTGAAGAAAAAACACTCTTCGCAAGTTGGCATTGGAAAGAATTCGACGCGTATAGGCGCAGGATATGTGATTACGAATTTTAAAACAGCTATCGACATGATAAAGAAAATTGAGGGAAGACAGGAGCGAATAGAAGTAATCAGAAGAGCAGGGATATTATCGGGGGAACTTCTAGAAGAGGATAGTTAGCTTTGCCACCGCGTTTCCGTGATTTGCGTTGAAACTAATAGAAAAATGACGGACCCAGACTCTGAAATTAATACGCTCATTAATTCACTACATTAAATATGCATTGGGCTGCCGTAAGGCGGCTTTTTTCATTAACGGGCAGAAGGGGTGCTAGAAAGTATTGAAACATATGGTAACATCGGAGCGTTTAATAATTGTTGAGTTGTTTATCTCACCAAAGAAAAAGGAGACCATGATGAGAAAAATAATAGTGTTGATTTTGCAGTCATGTCTAGTTTTAAGTATCATGACGATCTTCATTTCTTCTACTGTCTATGCTTGTTCATGTGCTCAACCCCTAACTGTCGAAGCTGAATTCACCCGTTCGGAAGCAGTTTTTGCTGGTCGTGTCCTTGAAGTGAAGGAGCAAAGGAACTTCAACGGAAGTATGACGAAAGCCGCACTATTCGAGGTGAGCCATATATGGAAAGGTGGATCAGAATCTCAAATCATTATTCACACGGGAAGCGGTGGGGGGGATTGTGGATTTCATTTTGAAGAAGGTAAGGAATATTTAGTCTATGCCCACCCATCGACGATGTACGGAGACAATGAACTTCTAGTTACCATAATTTGTGATCGGACGAATGTATTGGATCAAGCGCAAGAGGATCTAGCTATATTAGGTGAAGGTAAAGTGCCAACTGAACATGTAAATCTTGCAGGTGAACTCTACCGTATACATCCATATGTCTGGTTTACAGTTATTGGGGTTGGAGTAGGAACAATGATTTTCCTTGTTTGGCGAAAACTAAGAAAGTAACTATTAATCGACAAACAATTGGATTGTTTCTGCTGGGGGAGTGACTTCCTATTGGGGAGAAGGCTCTGTTATTCTTGAATGTTGATTTCTGACCAAAAGAAAAACCACCCTATCACACATTAGGCGGTTAATTTTGAACGATCGTTTTCCGTTAATTAAAAAAATTAAGGTTGCCATATTTCCCAAAGGTTACCGTCAGGGTCATAGAACTGTAAGTTTGGACCACATGTTTGCCTTATTTCGCCTAGGATGTTCACGCCGTTTTCCTTAAAGCGTTCGTACAGCTCTTGGATACGAGGAGTTATGAAGCACGCCACTGCATGGCGTTTACCTCCATCCAATGTCCATGAAAAGCCTAATCGACCGCCTTCTTCCCCCGACTTGTGAAGGAAAAGAGCTGGAACAGCCCCAGTAGGTCCATGAGGATTGCCTTTTGCATCAGGAAATCTTAAAATAGCCATCCCCATCCCAGGCTCAACACGATGGTTGTTGGCTGGTTGGCACCTTAAATTTTTTTGATACCATTTAATCGACTCGTAGACATCACTCACTGGAACGTAAATACAAGTCATGCCAGTGATGTCTTCCAACTTTTCCTCCACTTTTCTTTCTTCGTTTACTTGCATTTGTCCACCTTCTCTTTCCACAGACTGTTAAAACAAACTTGATATAATTTCTACACCCTACCATCATTTTCCTTTTTTGCTCAACAATGTGGCCTTATTCGGTCAAATTTACGTTTGGCCTTTTTTATTTAAGATATGGATGAATAATAGTAACCCATACAGATAAGAAATTGGAGGCACATATACACGTATGGTATAGTAAAAAATAAAAGGGAGGGATACTCGGTGGATAAAGATATCGAGGTTCAGGGTAACGCTTTGGACGAAGAAATTCAACATTGTACTACTGATGGGGGAGGACGTAAGAGCCATCATTCCGATAAAGTCAAAGCCAGTCTTACGAATCGATTGAAGCGCATCGAAGGACAAGTTAGAGGAGTACAGGGACTTATTGAAAAGGACGCGTACTGCGATGATATATTGAACCAAATTTCATCCATACAAGCAGCATTAAATGGAGTGGGAAAGCTGCTGCTGGAACATCATTTGAAAAGCTGCGTGGTCGAAAGAATCCATGAGGGAGATACAGAGGTCATCGAAGAATTAATGACAACAATAAATAGGATCTTGAAATAATCGTACAGAACAAACATCAGAAATGATGTTTTTTAATCCAATCAAAAATAGGGTACAGGGGTATACTAAATTATTGTTGACTTTATATAGGGTAGTGGGGTATTCTATAGTCAAATAATAACATTATCCAAAGAAATGGAGAGAACAAATGAAGAACATTGCGGTTATTTTGTCCGTTATACTCGCTGCAAGCTTGCTTACTGCTTGTGGCAACACAAGCTCTAAAGAAGGAGTGAATAATGGTTCCGGGCATGATCAACACAAAGGAGGACATGAAAGTTCACAACAGGCACAACCGGATAACTTACGAGCAAGGTTCATTCTCCCAGCCGGACAAACAAATGCAAACCAAGACACGGAGTTAAAGATTCAAATAACGGATGATAAAGGCAATCCTTTCAAACAGTTTAAGGAGACTCATGAAAAGCTTCTGCATCTAATTATCGTCGATGACGATTTAGGTTACTTTAACCATATTCATCCGGAATACAAGGGAGATGGGAATTTCACTATAACAACCCGGTTTCCGGGGGGTGGCAAGTACAAATTATTTGCTGACTTCACCCCGATAAATGGCTCAACCATTACCAAGAGTGAATCGGTGAATGTGGAAGGGAAAGCAGGAGAGCATGTTTCATTGATGCCCGACACTAAAATGGTCAAACAAGTGGCGGGAAAAGAAATAGAACTTCAGCTAAGCGGAACTAAACCGAATCAAGATGTGAACTTGAATTTTAATATACGAGATGCTCAAACCAAACAAGGCATTCAAAATCTGGAGCAGTATCTGGGTGCTGTAGGTCACGTGGTCATTATATCTCAAGATGCCAATGAGTATTTGCACGTACACCCATTGGAGGAAAAAGCGAAGGGACCGGATGCCAAATTCGGGACATCATTCCCGAAAAGCGTAGTATATAAAATTTGGGGACAGTTCCAGCACCAGGGAGAGGTTTTTACAGTTCCTTTTACAGTTGATATAAAATAACGGAAATCCAAGCTGGAGGAAAGAAATCATGGGAGAGAAAACAAAGATTGCCGTTTCACCCCACATTCAAGTAGGAGGAAGTTTGTTTACTCCAGAGCAATTAACTTTGATTGGGACTTTAGCTGGTCCGAACAGCAAGATTGAAATGACTCCTTTTAAACAGCTGTATGTAGAAATCGAACAAGATCAAGTCGAAGATGTAATGATAAATCTAGAAAAGGCCGGATTGGGAGTTTACCCGTCAGGATTTACTGTAAAAAGTCTTATCGCTTGCAATTTCTGTAAGGGGGCTGAAGAAGCCGGTTTATTGACAGCACGTATATTGAATAGCGCAATCGTTGGAATTGAAACTCCAACTCCTATCAAAGTAGGCTATGCAGGCTGTGCGCTCGGTACCAGTGAGCCGCTGCTTAAAGATATTGGAGTTGTAAAAATGAAGAATACATTTGATATTTATGTTGGCGGTGATCCTAAGGGCCTTAAGGCTTCGTTCGCGAAGTTGCTTTTGTCTGGAGTCGCTGAGGAGCAAATCGTGCAAGTTGTAACTAAAATTATAGCTTATTATAAAGAACATGCTAAAGGTAAAGAAAAGTTTAGTAAGTTTGTAGACCGCATAACTCTGGTAACTTTAAAGCAAATAGTTTAAGAAAAGCTTATTATAAACATATCTTCAGGAGGAATGAACAATGAATAACGTTATATTAAAAGTCGAAGGAATGTCTTGCCAACATTGCGTGAATTCTATTGAAGGAGCTTTAATAACGATTGGGGTTCGGGGCAAAGTAGACTTGGCTACTGGTTCTGTTGCTGTTGAGTACAACGATGATAATCTGGAATTAAATAAGATCAAAGAGGCCATTGAAGAACAAGGGTATGACGTTGTGTAATAGTTTGGTTAGGTTATCGGAAGGAGGAGTTAGAAATGGAAAAGATGCAAGCCATAGAACAACAACAAACGACTTTGCAAATTACGGGTATGACTTGTGCAGCTTGTGCAAACCGGATTGAAAAAGGATTGAATAAACTGGAAGGCGTCGCTGACGCCACAGTAAATTTTGCTCTTGAGCAGGCTTCTGTTACATTTGATCCAGCCAAAACTGATTTAACACAAATGGAAAAAAAGATTCAATCGCTCGGATACGACACGGTAAAGGAAAGCATTGAATTTCAAATTACCGGCATGACCTGTGCTGCCTGCGCTACCCGTATAGAGAAGGGTCTGAATAAGCTGCCGGGTGTAGGAATAGCAACAGTCAATCTTGCGTTGGAAACTGCTCATGTGGAATATACACCGACCCGCGTGTCTGCTGAAGATATGATGAAAAAAGTGGCGCAGCTCGGATATAAAGCGGCTCCGAAGCATGAACAAAAAGACAACGGGGATCACCGGATTAAGGAAATCAAAAAGCAGAAGCGCAAGTTGATCATTTCTGCCGTTCTTTCATTTCCGCTGTTGTGGGCCATGGTCAGTCACTTTTCATTTACTTCATTCATCTGGTTGCCCGATTTGTTTATGAATCCCTGGTTTCAACTAGCTTTGGCCACTCCTGTACAGTTTGTGATCGGAAAACAGTTTTACGTAGGGGCTTATAAGGCTCTTAGAAACGGCAGTGCCAATATGGATGTGCTTGTTGCACTTGGAACATCCGCAGCGTATTTTTACAGTCTTTATGTAACGTTTCAAACTTTAGGGGGACAGGGTCACCATCAAGTAGAGCTTTATTATGAAACAAGTGCCGTACTGATCACGTTAATCCTTCTTGGAAAAGTGTTTGAAGCTCTCGCCAAGGGTCGTTCTTCCGAAGCTATCAAAACATTGATGGGCCTTCAAGCAAAGACCGCGCTGGTGATTCGCGGCGCTGAAGAGTTGATCATACCGGTAGAAGATGTTGTGGCCGGGGATATCGTCGTTGTGAAGCCTGGCGAAAAAATACCGGTTGACGGAGCAGTCGTAGAAGGTGTCTCAGCAGTGGATGAATCGATGCTGACAGGTGAAAGTATTCCGGTAGAAAAACGCGTGGGCGATACCGTAATCGGTGCTACGATTAATAAAAACGGGGTTCTCCGCATTAAAGCGACTAAGGTCGGTAAAGAAACCGCCCTGGCTCAAATCATCAAAGTGGTGGAGGAAGCACAAGGATCTAAAGCTCCTATCCAACGAGTAGCAGATGTGATTTCAGGCATTTTCGTCCCTATCGTCGTAGGAATAGCTGTCGTAACATTCCTTGTCTGGTATTTCGCTGTCGATCCAGGAAGCTTCACAGGCGCCCTGGAAAAGGCAATTGCAGTTCTTGTAATAGCTTGTCCTTGTGCACTTGGGCTTGCTACGCCCACATCGATTATGGCAGGTTCAGGCCGTGCAGCGGAGTTAGGGATTCTCTTTAAAGGCGGAGAGCATCTGGAAGCTACACACCGAGTAGATGCCATTATTTTGGACAAAACAGGTACGGTAACAAAAGGCAAACCGGAGCTTACAGATGTACTTCCTGCAGACGGTGTTGAGAAACTTACGCTTTTAAGATACGTAGGTGCTGCAGAGAAAAATTCCGAGCATCCGCTGGCCGAAGCGATTGTAGCAGGTATCAAAGATCAAGGCATTGAAATTCCTTCTGCCGAACATTTTGAGGCTATCCCAGGTTTTGGAATACGAGCTGTTGTAGAAGGCAAAGAACTGCTAATTGGTACACGCAAGCTGATGGCCAAGTATGGTATTGAAGCAGAGTCTGCTTTTGATACCATGAACAGTTTGGAGGAATCCGGTAAGACGACGATGTTGGTTGCAATAGATGGGGCCTATGCCGGCATGGTTGCCGTAGCAGATACGATCAAAGAGACTTCGAAAGAAGCCGTGCACCGCTTGAAAGAGCTTGGAATCGATGTGATTATGATTACCGGAGACAATGAAAGAACGGCCAAAGCCATAGCGGCACAAGCGGGAATCGATAAAGTTCTCGCGGAAGTACTGCCGGAGGGTAAAGCAGCTGAGGTAAAGAAACTGCAGGACGCCGGTAAGAAGGTCGCAATGGTTGGAGACGGAATCAACGATGCACCCGCACTAGCTACAGCTGATATCGGGATGGCGATTGGAACAGGTACAGATGTGGCTATGGAGGCCGCTGATGTTACGCTCATGCGCGGTGATTTAACGAGTATTCCAGACGCTATATTTATGAGCAAGAAAACGATGGCCAACATTAAACAAAACTTATTTTGGGCGCTGGCCTACAATGTAATCGGTATTCCTATTGCTGCACTGGGCTTTTTGGCGCCATGGTTAGCAGGAGCAGCAATGGCCTTAAGTTCTGTATCTGTTGTATTAAACGCGTTAAGACTGCAAAAAATTAAACTTTAAACTTAAAAGCATTAAGTAGAAGGAGGACTAAAGAACAATTGGACCGGTCATGGCTAGAACACGATACGATCGAGGTTGCAAAACGGTTAATCGGATGCCATCTTGTCAGAAGGACGCCACAGGGCGATATACGCATACAATTGACAGAAACAGAAGCTTACAAGGGCCCGGAGGATCCTGCAAGCCATGCCTTTCGGGGGAGAACGCCGCGCAATGGATTAATGTTCGGCGAAGTTGGGAGACTGTACGTTTACTTCATCTATGGGATGCATTATTGCCTTAATATTGTGGCGCATGAACCGGGAGATGTCGGGGCTGTTCTTCTGCGTGGGGGACGCGCGGTGGAAGGAATCGAAATAATCCGTGCGAACCGACCGGACGTACCCGATCGGAATCTTCTGAATGGTCCGGGGAAGCTCGCCCAAGCGCTAGGAATGAACGGCAATTACAATGGTTACGATCTTTTTCAGCATGAAAGTCAGGAAGTGATGTTAATACTCGATGGAGCTAAGGACACAATCTTGCAAACTCCGCGTATCGGAATCTCGAAAGGAACCGATCTCCCTTGGCGGTTCATCTTGTCTTGAAACAACGGCCTTCAAGGAGAGTTGTGAATATCATAACTCAATTGGTTTCGTATTAAGAACATTGAAAATAAGCTGGGTTAACCTAGGTTATAAATATTGACATAACGGCACGGACTTTTATATGCTAAGGCTATTGAAATGAATAATTGACAATGGGGATGCACTCCACACCTGCTGCGCGCCAGCTCGTTTGGGGTGTTTTTTTAAGCTCTGGGTCCCTTGAAAGAGGATCTACTCCTTATTCATTTGTATATCATTTCACAAAGGTGGACTGCACATTGCTCTTTTTATATTACTATCTCGTATTTATTACGAGTTTTGTCTTCATGAGCTTTGAAATCGTGGGGATGCGCCTAATTGCACCTGAGTACGGAAACACCATTTATACTTGGGGAGCTGTCATTTCTTTTTTTCTTATTGGTTCCACGTTGGGTTATTGGTTTGGCGGAAGAATCTCGGATTCCAACACAAGTGCTACTAAAATCAAACTCACTCTTGCTTTTGCAGCAGTGTCCTTAGCAACGGTTCCTATCATGGCGAAAGTCGTCTTTCCGCTGCTCAAGAATCTGCCAGGGCATTTACCTTTATTGTTAGCAGCGACTGTCCTGTTTGTAGTGCCCACCATTTTTTTGTGTGCGGTGATCCCAGCGCTGACCAAAAAAGGGTTGGATATTGAGTATAACGGCCGAAGGATCGGAAATTTACATATCTGCTCAGCGTTGGGCAGTATTTTTGGCACACTGCTCACAACGTTTATAATCATTCCTTATGCATCGATTCCAGGTGTCATTTGCACGCTTACGCTAATGCTCGTCGTATCTCTGATTGTTTACGATTGGGTTGACAACAAGCGTCTATCGGTAAAAATCATCCCAATCGCCTTAGCCTGTGTGTTACCCTTCATTACGATCAGTGATCCTGTGCAAGACGGGGCCAGATTAATTGAAAAACGTTCGAGCCCATACCATGACCTATTCGTTATTGATTCAAACCAATATGAGGGTGAAAAAGGTAACTTCCGTATCCTGCAATTCTCGGACAAGTTGATTCAAGGGGCAATTGACTTAAACAATCCCGACCGTTTATTGTTTTCCTATATTGCAACAGAACTCGAAATGTTGGAGCAATATAACCCTGATTTCAAAGATGTTTTTATGATAGGACACGGGGTAGGGACCATAGCAAATAAATATAAAAACTCGGATAAGCGCTTTAAGGTGGCTGAGATTGATCCTGAAGTGGTGAAGGTGAGCAAACAGTATTTTGGGTATCAACCCGATAACGTTGTCGTGTCGGATGGCCGGCGGTTGCTCGAGAAAGAACCCGATCAAAAATATGACTATATCTTGCTTGATGCCTTTAGTGCCGATAGCATACCATTCCATCTCACAACGAAAGAATTCTTCCAAATTGCTAAAGAAAAATTGAAGCCGAACGGTTATGTCATATCGAATGCGATTGGAGCAACAAAAGGTGACCAACTGGTAAACGCGATGTTCAGAACACTAAAGGAGCAGTACTCTTTTGTGAGTGCGTACACGCTTGAGCCTGATTCCCAAGATTCGCAAAATATTATTTTGGTCGCAAGCGCGTTGCAAATTAAGTCTCCCCAATTATCACTCTATCATGAAGTGAAGCTTGAGGAAGGCGAACTGATAACAGATTCATCACCACGTTTTCCAAACCTGAACTAAGACGAATGATGGTCATCCCCAGGTGCTTAACCACAACGCAAGTCTGCGTTCCTACTAAATCGTCGCCGATATTGTTAAGCCGTAACCTTATGTGCGAAAAAATGGCTCCGCAAGATGATCAATTCATCTGCGGAGCCATTTTGTTTCAAGCCAATCCTTCGATAGCACTGATCTTGGCCATACAAATATTGCATATAATGCCTCCCACTAATTAGTAAATCGTGATCATTATGGTCTTAAAGAAATATGATGCCATGTCCAATTTTTCAGAAATATCCGAAATAATATTACAAGAATACACAAAAAATTAAAAATAAAATTTCAGAAATGTTAAGTTTGAAACATTTTTTTTGGAAAATACATGATAAAATGGCACTCGTGGGATAGGGCCCCCCATTAAAACAAAGAGATAAAGCACAAACTAAGGAGTGGAATGACAAAGTATGAACTTATTATTCAAAGCAAATAAAATTCGTCTAATTGCGTTTGTAACAGCTTGGTTTATGCTGCTTAGCAGCATTGGATTAGTGGCTATGCCAAACCAATCACAAGCAAGTGCGGTGATCAATGCCTCTGCGACGGTCGATCCGGTTGCGGTAGCTCCAGGGTCGAGTGTTACGATTCAGGTAAACGTTATGTCAACGGAGCCGAAATCGATCTTAGTAGATGTGGAAGTTTTCGATTCCTCGTACAAACGAGTAGGCCAAATCGTGGTCGATCAGATCAACGTGAAGGCTAATGAGCCCACAATAGTACCTGTTGTTTGGAATGTGCCAGTTACTATTTCTGAAGGTAAATATATGGTCAGCTTTGGGATTTTCGGTGCCGGGTGGAATTCAAATATCAATGAGTGGTTTTCAGCTGCGGCTTACATCCAAGTAAGCGGGAACGGCCAACAGCAATCGATTCAAGCTCCAACCGGTTTGAATGCAATCCCTGAAATCAACTCCATTGATTTGACATGGAGTGCAGTTGATGAAGCTTCCAGCTACGAGGTGGAAACTGATGGTTCTGTAATCGGTGCTGTGTATTCAACCTCCTACAAGCATTCAGGTCTTCTCCCGGAAACCATGCATACCTACCGGGTACGCGCTAAAAACACCGATGAGATTAGTGCTTGGAGTCCAACCATCACAGCTCAGACTAAACCCGATCCATCCGTACCTTCCGATAAGTTAAAAATAAAGCTCCAGACAGGATCAGACAGCTCTTCCGCTATGTTAGGGCCAAACTTTGCCATCCATAATACGGGCAATCAACCGATCTCGCTAGAGCAGCTCAAGTTACGGTACTATTTTACGCTTGAAGGTGAAGGCTCTCCGCTCTCTGCCGGATTTTGGAGCTCCGCACCGCAAACGAATGTCCGATTCGTGAAGATGCCTATCCCGGCTAGTAACGCCGATCATTATGTGGAATTAGGCTTCGCAGGGGAGTCCGGAGTTCTAGCTGCCGGAGCAGTTGTCCAGATTAATACTTGGATCAACAAGAGTGACTGGTCAGCCTTCAACCAGGCCAACGACTACTCGTTTAACAATTCGCCGGAGCTTGTCTATACTAACGGGGTTACCGCTTATTTGTCCGGTGCATTGATTCATGGCAACGAGCCGGCATTGCTCGATATTCCAGCATTTCCATCCCATATTGACGCTTCTCCATCCGATACGGCCATTACTTTATCGTGGGAACCCATTGAGGGTGCTACTGGCTATGTAGTATCTGCTGATGGCAAGTCGTTCGAAGTGACTGGTACTTCCTATACGCAGGAATGGTTGAAATCGGGCACAAGACATACTTACAAATTGAAAACTAAGATCGGAGTAAGCGAAAGCGTTTGGAGTGCGCCACTTTCTGTAAAAACGACTGGGCTGCAAAACATCCCTGCTCCAGTAAATCTTAAATTGCAAAAAACGGACACCAGCATTACCATTTCATGGGAAGCGCCTGATGCTGTTATAACGGGATATGACATTGAAGCAGACGGCAGCGTGCTGAACAATGGTGCGAATAAGTCTTATATGCATAATGGTTTGCTACCTGGCTCCCTGCACACATACAGGGTGCGGGCGTACGAAGATTCCACAAAAGGCGAGTGGAGCACGCTTTTGACACAAAACACGACCAAAACGCCGTCAGGTACTTTTGACGTGAATTTTACAGTAAACACTGCTGCAGACCGGGCTCCAATCAGCCCCTATATTTATGGTACGAATGATGATTTGACGGATACGGAAGGCTGGACTTCCCGGCGCATAGGGGGCAATCGCCTTACGAGTTACAATTGGGAAAACAACGCTTCGAATTCCGGCGATGATGAAGGCTTCCACAGCGATTCCTATGTCGGACATTACTACGGCGGCGTCCCGTGGAGCGAAGATGTAACGACGAGGCCAGGTGTAGGCATCACAGGCTTTCACGATAAATCGTTAGCCGGAGGCGCTTATACAATCGCAACTCTTCAAGCTGCCGGATATGTCGCAAGGGACACGAACGGTTATGTAACGGAGGCCGAGATGGCACCGTCCCCGAGGTGGGTGGAGGTGAAGCCGGAGAAAGGAGCACCGTTCGATGCAGCTCCGAATCTGAACGACAATGCTGTATATATGGATGAACTGGTAAACTTTTTGGTCACCAAGTACGGCAATGCAAGCACTCCGACAGGTATCAAAGCTTATGAAATAGATAACGAGCCCGGAATTTGGTCAAAGACGCATAAGTACATGCATCCTCAGCCTCCAGGAGCAGAAGAAGTGCTGAATAAAGGCATTGCGTTGGCAAAAGCAGTTAAGAAGGTGGACCCTTACGCCAAAATATACGGGCCGGTCACATTTGGCTTCGATGATATGTACAACATGCGCGGTGCCCCCGATTGGAGTACGCTTCAGGGTAATTATGCATGGTACCTCGATTATTATTTGGATCAATTCCGGATGGAATCTGCCCAAAACGGAGGTAAGAGGTTACTCGACGTTTTGGATATTCACTGGTACCCCGAGACGACCGCAGGAGGCTACCGAATTCAGGATTACCGGTCGAACGACAATTTGGAAACGAATAAAGCACGCGTGCAGGCGCCTCGCCAGCTTTGGGATCCGAGTTATTCGGAGTCGAACAATTGGCTGTTTGACTTTTACAGCGAGTTTTTCCCACTGATTCCAAGAATGCAGCAATCTATCGACTCTTATTACCCGGATACGAAAATTGCATTTACCGAGTACAATTTCGGCGGGGAGAACAACATCTATGGCGGCGTCGCACAGGCGGATGTACTTGGCATTTTCGGAAAATACGGCGTAGAGGATGCGAATTTCTGGAGAATGACGGGCGGGGTGACAGCATCGACTTACATTTCTTCCGCTTTTAAGCTCTATACGAACTATGACGGCAGCGGCGCAAAATTCGGGGACACGACTGTTAAAGCTGAATCTTCAGATATTGAGAACAGCTCTGTTTATGGGTCAGTATCCCAATATAGCGACAACAAGCTGCATTTGATCGTCATGAACAAAAATAATGAATTCGATATGAACGCATTGTTGAAAATTTCCGGTAGTACGGCATATAAATCGGCGCGAGTCTGGGCATTTGACGGCAGCAGTGATCAAATCAAGGAGCTGGATCCGATCATAGAAATCAGAGACAATTCTTTTTCGTATAACATCCCGGAATTGACAGTTTGCCATATCGTTCTAAGTGCAGAATAAGAAATATCCGAACGAACAGGGGATAGATTCACTGCCTCGAAAAAGTAAGACTAGAGGTTAAGGTCAAAAAGCGGCTTGCAGTCATCGACTGAAGGCCGCTTTTTCGCTTCGCTTAAGCATTTTGCTATAAAGTGCCTGTTGTGTTTCCAGAAATTTCAGCTGCAAAATCCGCCACCGAGTTCTTTGGGCTCGTTTGAACTTTTGCAACTTCGGGTATAACCCTAATAATATAACCACCGTCTATGCAGACACAGTTACCCGAGGAGGAGAAACTATGAAATGGATAGGCAGACAGGGAAGTGCTAACGTTGAGGACCGTAGAGGAATGGGCGGAAGAGGGATCGCCGGTGTTGGTGGCGGGCTCGGCTTAATTATAGTTCTTATCATGACTTTGCTTGGCGGCAATCCGGGGGACCTGCTGAATGACCTGCAGAATACAGGCTCTAGCAACGCTCCTTACCAGGAAACCGCTCAGGAGAAGGAAGTTTCCCAATTCGTCTCAGTCGTTCTGGCAGATACAGAGAAGGTATGGGCAGACGTATTCCGTAAGGAAGGTATGGAATACAAGAATCCGGTTCTAGTATTGTACTCTGGCACTGTGCAGTCCGCTTGCGGTTCAGCCAGTTCAGCCGTGGGGCCCTTCTATTGTCCGGGAGACTACAAACTTTACATTGATCTGAGCTTTTATCAAGAGCTTCAAAACAAATTTCAAGCACCAGGCGACTTTGCAATGGCCTATGTTATTGCTCATGAAGTTGGACACCATGTGCAGACTTTGCTCGGAACTACGGAGCAGTTAGCGTCTTACCGTTCGAAGCTTAGTGAGACGGAGTATAATAAATATCAGGTTCGATTTGAATTGCAAGCCGACTATTTGGCAGGTGTGTGGGCCCACCATGCTCAGGGAATGGATGTGCTCGAAGAAGGGGACATTGAGGAAGCTTTGACTGCTGCTAGTGCAGTAGGGGATGACAGCATCCAAAAGAAAACCCAGGGATATGTTGTGCCAGATAGCTTCACTCACGGGACATCCGAGCAGAGGAAGCGTTGGTTTAATAAAGGCTATCAATCTGGCAACTTAAAGGACGGCGATACTTTTAATGCTTTAAATCTATAAGGG
>FWWL01001336.1_pt1 | contig 59611 bp, 60 predicted proteins | sample 2228331 | NCBI WGS metagenome assembly FWWL01 (sample SAMEA103939775, study PRJEB20133) | metagenome
CCGGAGGCCTCAAGCGGCCTACCCGGGGATCAGCGGGCCACCTCCTCTCCCCCTACATGGCCTTGCTCCGGGTGGGGTTTGCCTGGCCGGCGTGTCACCACGCCGCCGGTGCGCTCTTACCGCACCTTTGCACCCTTACCTCCCACCGGCGCCGGCAGGAGGCGGTATGTTTCTGTGGCACTTTCCCTGGGGTCACCCCCGGTGGGTGTTACCCACCACCCTGCCCTGTGGAGCCCGGACTTTCCTCCCTCCCGATCTCGGGAGGGCGGCCGCCCGGCCTCCTCTCCTGGCCCGCACCTCCATTATACCGATCTCCCGAATCCAGGGCCCGGTTCGCGAGGACGTCCGCTCTGGCGTTCTCCTCCCTGGGGACGGATCGGATTACCACTTCTTGGAAGGCCGATAGCCTCCGACAGACCTCCTCGTACAGGGGGCGCAGGAGGGGGCTACGTACCCGGTATCGGCCCAGGAGCTGCCGGGCCAGGAGCTCACTGTCCACCCGGATCTCCACCCGCACGACCCCGAGGTCTGAGGCCACCTCGAGCCCCCGCAGGAGGGCTCGGTACTCCGCCACGTTGTTGGTGGCCACCCCGATCCGTTCGGAGATCTCCCGCAGTACGTATCCGGGCGGGGACTCGATCACCACGCCGATGGCGGCAGGACCTGGATTCCCCCGCGAAGCCCCGTCCGATCGGATGATGGCCTGCATCGGCTTGGTCGGGGCGGGCGGATTTGAACCGCCGACCTCAGCGTCCCGAACGCTGCGCGCTAACCAAGCTGCGCCACGCCCCGAGGTACGAACACGCCACTTTCCTAAACGGATTGCCCCTCCCCCGTCGTTCCGGAGGATCCTGCTTCAGGAGCTGATCCCTCGCGCCCCTGGATGGCCTGCCGCAGCAGGTCCCCGGCCACGTCCCCGATGGTGACCCGGCCGCTGTGGGCCTGCTGGTACTCCGTCAGCTGCTGGCGCTCCCGCTCCCGCTGCAGGCGGCGCACGCTCAGCACCATCCGCCGCTGCTCCGGCCGGAGTTCGATGATCATGGCTTCGACCGGCTGGCCGGGCTGCAGCACCTCCTCCACCTTCGGGACGCGCCGCTCCGCGATCTCGCTCGCGGGCAGGAACGCATCCACATCACCCAACCGCACGAAGGCACCGGACGGCGCCAGACGCACTACCTTCCCCCGCACCACCCCACCTACCCGGTACCGGCTCGGAACATCCACCCACGGATCCGGAAGGACCTGCTTCAGGCTCAGGCTGATCTTCCCCACCTGCGGGTCCACCTTAATCACCCGGACCCGGATGCGCTGTCCCCGGCGAAGGACCTCCGAGGGGTGCTTGATGTACGTCCAGGAGATCTCGCTGATCGGAAGCAGGGCATCCACGCCGCCGATGTCCACGAAGGCACCGAAGTCCGCGATCCGCCGGACCACGCCCTCCCGTTCGTCTCCCTCCCGGAGGGTCTGAAATAGCTCCTCTCGCGCCCGTGCCCGCTCCTCCTCCACCGCCTGGCGGTGGGAGAGGATCACGCGGTTGCGCTCCCGGTCTACCTCGATCACCTTGAGGGGGATGCTCTCGCCCACCAGGTTCTCGAGCCGGCGTCCCTTGACCTGCGAGAGGTCCACGTGGGAGCCTGGCACGAATCCCCGTAGGCCGAGGTCTACCACGAGACCTCCCTTCACCCGGTCCACCACCATGGCGTGCAGGATCTGGCCCTCCCGGTGGGCCGTCTCAACCCGCTCCCACGCCCGTAGGGCATCCGCCCGCCGCTTGCTGAGGAGGATCCCCCCCTCCTCCTGGTCCACCTTCATCACGTACACATCGATCTCTGCGCCCACCTGCAGGCGACCGGCGTCCTCCTCCCTCAGCTCCCGCGGAGGGATGAGCCCTTCGGACTTCGCCCCGATGTCCACCAGCACACCCTCGCTGTCGATGCGCACCACCGTCCCCCGCACGATGGAGTGCTCCTGGACCACAGGGATCGCGTGTTCCACGGTGGCTTCGTCCAACCGTTCCGTCCGACGATCCTCCGCCATGCTTCACCCTGTCCTTGGGGTGCTACGTGCAGCGAGTCATTATACCTGCCCGGCCCGTCGGGAGCAAGGGTAGCCCGTCGCGGAGCAGGAGAAGGGAAGCCACACGGGGAACACTCTGAGAGAACGCCTGGGAGGCGGAGAGATGGATCCCCTGCTGTGGGTACTGATCGCCCTTCTCCTCTACTTGGTGCTCTTCCAGAGCTCCGGCTGACCTGGCCCCGCTTCCCCGTCCTCCGTGGGGTCCCATGCCCACGGCTCCGGGCCTGCTGAGCCTTTTTCGCGGACCTTGCGGGGGTGTCCTACTTCATGCCGGCTGGTAGCTTCCCTCGCGGTAGAGCTGCGCCGCCGCGCTCACATATGCCCCGTGGTTCCGGAACGTCGTGCCCGCCACCGCCTGGCCTCCTCGGACACTCACCACGAACTGCGTGCCCATGAGAACCTGGCCCGCGTAGATCCCCGTCGCACCCGCCACCGTGAAGGTCACCACCCCACCCGAGACCAAGCAGGTCCCCGATCACGGTCCCTAGGGGAGTGGAGAGCTCGAACGAGTTCCCCCATACGTTCACCGTCGCCGGTAGTCCCCCAAAGGTCTCAGAGTACCCTCCGGCCGTGGTGCGAGGTTTACCACCAGGCCATAGGAAGTCCTCTACCTCCACCGTCCCCGCCCGCCGTCGGAACAGGCTGCTTGCGTCGGCCCCATCTCTCCTGGCCAGAAGCCGCATCTCCGCTACACCTCCGACCGCTCGGGCGAAGTCACCTACCCCGAACTGAAGTCCGAGGCTTGCAGGAGGCTCGACGCTGCAGGTCCAAGGGGCTTGTAAGCTCGGGGACCAATTGACGCGCGGCGGGCTTGGGGCGCTCTGCACCCCTACCCCATCCGTTCACCCCAAAGGGACCCCGGGGCTCCGTCCGGCCCGCCGCGTTCAACCTGCAGGAGGCCAACCGGTCGAACGTTCACCGCACCACAGGGGGGCTGTGCCACCCCTTACTCCTCGAACACCGGCCTCAGATCGAGCGCAAACCCGGGGAGTTCAGGATCCAGCACCACCCGCTCCGGGTCCCGGTAGACCTCTACCTCCTGGCCCGGCCTGTACACCTCCACCGTCCGCGCATAGGGGTCAATGAGGACCGCGATCCGTGCCCCATTCCGGACATAGACCCGCATCTTCTCCCGCAGTTCCTCCTGGGTCTGATGCCGGGAGCGCACCTCAAAGGCCGCATCCGGTGCCAGAGGCAGGAACCCCTCGCGCTCCTCCGCGCTCAGCGCCTCCCACCGCTCCCGCCGCACCCATGAGGCGTCGGGAGAAAGAAGGGAGCCGTCCGGAAGCCGGAAGCCCGTGGAGGAGTCGAAGACTACGCCGCTTCGCGTTTTCTCGCTCCAGCGCTCGAGCTGGTAGGCAAGCTTCATACTGCGCCGTCCGCTCAAACCCCCCGTCGGACTCACCACCAGCCTCCCATCCGCGGTCCGCTCGAACTGATACCCGGGATTCCGCTCCGAAAGCTCCAGCAGCTCCTCGTCCGTCGGCACCCGCAGCAGGTCAATCACAACCGCCACCTTCTCCCTCCTCCCTACCTCCGCTCCATTGTATCCTGCTCTTCTCCACTCGTGCCGGACCTGGTGCATCGGGAGTGCCACTTCTGATGAAAGGAGGGGATTCGGACGGTCCGTCCGGTCCCGAGGATCCAACTCCGCAGGCCGGCCCCCATCTGGAAAGGGATCTCTTCGAAGAGGTCGAAGGGGCAGCCCACGTAGGCCGCGGGCACGGTCCCGGCTTCGGTCTGCAGCCAGACGCTGCCGAGCTCGAACGGCACCTGAGCCCGTAGATCCCTGAGCGCCCTCATCTACTTGCCCAGCATGGCATCCAGGGCGAACCGGGCCGCCACCTCCGCCATACGGCTTGTGCCGTTGGTGACCACGAGGAACTGCACGATGAGGAGGTTTCCGCCCACTACGAGCCCGCCGAAGGCGGCCACCACTTTGAGCAGAGCTTTTGGGGCCTCCACCACGGACTGCAGCGAGAAAAGCCGCTCCAAGGTCCGCAGGGGGTGGAGGCGTTCCAGGCTCGTCTTAACTCCCCCGGTCTGGGCCACGCTGGCGGCGAGCCCAGCCACCAGGGCTGCGACTACCAGGGGTCCTCCAAGCCAGGCAGCACTCACGATCCCTTCGGTCGCCAGGGTCATAAGCCGACCGGGGTCCGGGTTTTTAACTTGACGAGTTCGTAAGCTCCGCCCGTAGGACTTGCAACTTCGGTGCCGCAGGGGCTGTGCGACCCGGGCGAGTCTTAAGGGCGTGGCTGCCAGCCCGGAAACTGATCACGGGCTCAGCCGGTACAGGGTGCGGGGGAAGGGGATGGCTTCCCGCACGTGGTCCAGACCGCAGATCCATGCGACGGTCCGCTCGATCCCTAATCCGAAGCCCGCATGAGGGACCGATCCGTACCGCCGCAGGTCCAAGTACCACTCATAGGCCTGCCGGGGAAGGCCGTGCTCTGTGATCCGGCGTTCCAGCAGCGCGAGATCGTGGATGCGCTGCCCACCTCCGATGATCTCCCCGTAGCCCTCCGGCGCCAGGAGGTCGAAATTCAGGACCACCTCCGGCCGATCCGGATCCGGCTGCATGTAGAAGGCCTTGCAGGCGGCGGGGTATCGGTGGACGAATACCGGACGGTCGAAGGCGCGGCTGAGGACCGTCTCCTCATCCCCTCCGAAGTCCTCCCCCCACCACATGGGAAGGCCCGCCTCGTTGACCCGGCGCACGGCCTCGTCGTACGTGATGCGGGGGAACGGCGGTGCAACCCGTTCCAGGGCCTCAAGATCCCGCCCCAGCACCTGGAGCTCGGTCCGCCGGTGCTTGCGCACAGCTTCCACGATGGCCACCACGAGGCCTTCCGCGAGCGCCATGCACCCCTCTAGGTCCAGGTAGGCGGCTTCCGGCTCCAGCATCCAGAACTCCGTGAGGTGGCGTCGCGTTTTGGACTTCTCCGCCCGGAAGGTCGGACCTAAGCAGTACACCCGGCCGAAGGCCATGGCCGCGGCTTCCATGTAGAGCTGCCCGCTCTGGGTGAGGTAGGCCTTGCGGTCGAAGTAGTCCACCTCGAAGAGGGAGGTGGTGCCCTCTACCGCAGTAGGGGTGAGGATGGGCGCATCCACCCGCAGGTACCCTTGGGCCTGCAGGTAAGCCTCCGCGGCCCGGATCACCTCCGCCCGGATGCGCAGAACTGCGCTCGGACGGCGGCTGCGCAGCCACAGGTGGCGGTGGTCCAGGAGGAACTCGATCCCGTGCTCCTTCGGAGTGATGGGATATCCTTCCGACCGATGCACGATCTCCAGGTCCCGAACCGCCAGCTCGTACCCGCCCGGCGCCCGGGCGTCCTCCCGCACCACGCCCCGAACCACCAACGCAGACTCCTGGGTAAGGGCGTCATACCGGGCGAAGAGGGCATCTGATGCTTCCGGCTTGGCGAGGACCGCCTGAAGAATACCGGAGCCGTCCCGCACCAACAGGAACCGGACCTTGCCGCTGCTGCGCTTGTCAAAGAGCCACCCGCGCAGCTCCACCTCCTCTCCCACGTACCGACCTACTTCACACACCCGGACCCACCGCGTCCCCATTGGCCACCTCCCTCCCCTATCATGCGGGTTGCCGAAGAGCTCGGCGAGCCCTCATCCTAGATCCCGAGACCCTTACGGTGGTGCGCCATGGGGACTGATCGGAAGGATCTGGGCATCCTGGTGGGCGGAGGCCCGGCCCCGGGGATCAACGGGGTCATCAGCGCCGTGACCATCGAGGCCCGCAACCGCGGCCTGCGGGTATGGGGGATCTACGACGGGTGGCAGTGGCTCATGCGGGAGGATGCCTTAACCCTGCGGGAGCGGGGGCACGTGCGGGAGCTCGGGATCGCGGACGTCTCCCGGATCCACTTCGACGGCGGGAGCATCCTCAGGGCCTCCCGGGCCAACCCCACCCGGCGGGAGGAGGACCTGGACCGGGTGGTCCGTACCCTCCGGGAGCTAGGCATCGGGTACCTCGTCACCATCGGGGGGGACGACACCGCCTTCGCCGCGGCCCGGGTGTGCGAGCGGGCCCAGGGGTCCATCCGGTTCGTCCACGTCCCCAAGACCATCGACAACGACCTCCCGCTCCCCGGAGGGGCACCTACTTTCGGGTTCAACACCGCGAAGCAGGTAGGGTTCGAACTCGTGCGCAACCTCATGGAGGACTCCCGCACCACGAATCGGTGGTTCTTCGTGAGCGTCATGGGCCGCAGCACGGGGCACCTCGCCCTAGGCATCGGGAAGGCGGCAGGGGCCACCGTCACCCTCATCCCCGAGGAGTTCCCCGAGCGGACCTCCCTGGAGCTCGTGGCGGACGTGCTGGAGGCCGCCATGCTGAAACGCCGGGTCATGGGCCGGGAGGACGGAGTGGCGATCGTAGCGGAGGGGATCCTGGAGCGGGTACCAGAGGAGGACCTGCGCGCCCAAGAAGGGGTGCGCCTCGTGCGGGACCCGTACGGGCACCTCCGGCTCGCGGAGCTGGACCTGGCGTACATCCTCAAGAGCATGGTGGAGCGGCGGTTTGCAGCCCGGGGGGAGACCCTCACCATCGTGCACAAGAGCATCGGGTACGAGCTGCGGTGTGCCCCGCCCATCGCCTCGGACTCCGAGTACGTGCGGGACCTGGGCTATGGAGCCGTCCAGTACCTCCTGGAGACGGACGGCTCCCAGGGAGCCATGGTGTGCATGGACGCGGGCAAGCTGCGGTACGTGGACTTCACGGAGCTCCTGGATCCCCACACGGGCCGCACCCGGTTGCGCCGCGTGGACCTCGCCTCCACCCCCTACCGGGTGGCCCGGGAGTACATGATCCGGCTGGAGCCGGAGGACCTCGAGGATCCCCAGATGCTGCGGGCCTTGAGCGCAGCCGCAGGGATGGCTCCGGAGGAGTTCCGGGCCCGGTACGAGCCCGCGGCCCGGGTGGGCCGGCTCACCACAGGTACTTGAACTTCGCGGCGAACCGGCGTTCCAGGTCCTCGCGGTGCAGGTAGTAGACGGGGCACTTCCGGAGCATGCAGATGTGGAGGGCCTGGTTGCAGTAGGCCTCCTGGACCTCCCAGCACTTCCGGTTCACGAAGAAGGCGAAGCAGACGCCGCGACGCTCATCGTAGCTCTGCAGCTCCTCCAGGTTCACCGCGGGCGCAGAGGCCGGCGGATCCCCGGGCCGAGGTGGGGTTTCCTCCGGTATCGGGAACAGGCGGCCGCTACTCGTCCGCTCCGACGGGCTCGGGTTCTCCAGGTCGCGCAGCTGCTGGCTCGTGTCCTGAATGAGGGCCCGGATCCCACGCCGGAGCTCCTCGCGCGATCTGCTCACGTGCCACCACCTCTCTCGCCAGGCTCATGTACTCCTGCGCTCCCCGCGACTGGGGCAGATGGAGGAAGATGGGGACCCCCGCCATCGAGGACTCGACGAGCTTAATGCTGAAGTGCACGGTGGTCTGGAACACCTTCTCCCCGAAGAACTCGTGGATGCCCCGCAGGATCTCCTGGCTGAGGTTGTTGCGGCCGTCGTACATGGTCGCCAGCACCCCGAGGATCTCCACGCGATGGCCGATCTCGTCCCGGACCATCTGGAGGGTCCGCAGGAGCTGACGCATCCCCAGCAGGGCGTAGTAGTGGGTTTGGATCGGGATGATGACTTGGTCGGAGGCCACGATGGCGTTTAGGGTCAGCAGACCCAAAGACGGAGGGGTGTCGATGAGGATGAAGTCGTACCGATCCCGCAGGGGCTCCAGCTTGCGCCGCAGCACGTGCTCGCGCCCCATGCGGGCCACGAGCTCCAGCTCCGCGGCCGCGAGGTCGATGGAGGAGGGTGCCACGGTGAGGTTAGGAACCGTGGAGGACCGGAGGATCTCCTCGAGGCGCATGCCCGCTTCCGGCCCGAGCTCCGTGAGAACATGGTAGATGGTGTGGGGGAGCTCCGCGGGCTCCAGCCCCAGGCTCACCGTGGCGTTGGCCTGGGGGTCCAGGTCCACGAGCAGCACCTGGAATCCAAGGACGGCCAGACAGGCCCCCAGGTTCACCGCGGTAGTGGTCTTCCCGCACCCACCTTTCTGGTTGACGAGGGCGATGACCCGCGCAGGGCGTGGGCCCTGCGCGGCCTCCCATGGGTGCTCCTTCGACGGGCTCACGGAACCGTCCGGACCTCCTCACCTGGGCGAGTTCGACTCTCGAGCCGACTTCTCCTCCACCTGCACGAGCTCCCGGAGGAGGGCGATGGCTTCCTCCCGGGTCCGCACCCGCCCCTCCAGCTGCGCGTCCCGTACGGCCTCCAGGAGCTTCCGGAAGACGGGACCGGGGCGTAGGCCCATCGCGATGAGGTCGTGCCCGGTCACCAGCCTCGGCGGGTTCACCTCCTCGGGCCGGAGCTGCGCCCTGGCAGCGCGGATCCACTTGTACGTGGAGAGGTCCCCGTGGCTTGCGAGGCAGTCCGCCCGGTACAGCTCCAGGAGATCCTCGAAGTCCGGTCGCGCAAAGAAGCGCCGGCGTTTGGCCTCCCGCATGCGGGGGAGGTCCGCGCATCGCATGTGGTCCCGCACGAGGGTCACGATCCGCTCGGTTTCCTGAGCGCTCATCCGCAGCCGCCGGCAAACCTCCTCGCTGATCTCCGCACCCACCCGGTCGTGCTTGGGGAACCGCACCCGACCGTCCCGGGTCAGGGTGGCGGGCTTACCGACGTCGTGCAGCAGGGTCGCGAAGGCCAGCTCCACCGAGGGGTTCCGGAGGGCATCGAGGGCCATGACGGTGTGGGTGAACACGTCTCCCTCCGGGTGGTACTCCGCCGGTTGCGGCACGCCCTTGAGGGCCGCCACCTCCGGGAGGATGTGCGCAAGTAACCCCAGGTCGTCCAGTAGCCGAATTCCCCGTCCCCGATGAGGACCGGTGAGGATGCGTACGAGCTCGTCGCGGATCCGCTCCCAACTCGTACGGAGAATCAAGCCCGCGGCTTCCCGGATGGCCTGGAAGGACGCGGGGTCAATCTCGAAATCCAGCTCGCAGGCGAGCCTAACTGCCCGCAGCATCCGGAGGGGGTCCTCCGCAAACCGCTTCCCGGGGTCCCCGATGGCGCGGATGCACCGGCGTGCAAGATCCTGCTCGCCGCCCACCCAGTCGTAGACGGTCCCCGTGAGGGGGTCGTACAACAGCCCGTTGATCGTAAAGTCCCGCCTCAGGACATCTTCCTGCGCAGTGCCGAACCGCACCTCGGAGGGATGCCGGCCGTCGAGGTAGGGTCCCTCCACTCGGAAGGTGGCCACCTCCACCCACTGGTCTCCAATCCGCGCCCGGACCACCCCGAAGGCCGCGCCGACGGGCAAGGCCTCGGGAAAGATCCGCATGACCTCCTCGGGCCGGGCAGAGGTGGCTACATCATAGTCCTTCGGGATCCGCCCCAACAGGAGGTCCCGGACGCAGCCACCGGCCCAGTACGCCTCGTAACCGGCTTCCCTCAGGCGCCGGACGACCTCGCGGGCGGCCTGGGCGGGACTCAGCGCTCCTCCAGTTCCTCCAGGCGGCCCAGCAGCTCCTCCCGCTTCTCCTGGGCCGCCTCCTTGCCCCGCTCCACGGCCTGGTGCAGCCGCTCGGCTCCCTGCTCGACCATCTCCCGGCCGCGGTGCAGGAGGGTCTCCGCGGCTTCCCGGACCCGCTGGGTTCCCTCCCGCACCCGAGCCGCGAGCTCGTCAGTCCGCTCCCGCAGCCCGCGTCGCACCTGCTCCCCACTCTGCGGCGCAAGCAGCAGCCCAAGCCCAAGCCCCACCAGGGCTCCTACCACGAACCCGCTCAAAAACTCCGTCCGCTCCGCCATCTTCCTCCCTCCCGTTTAGAGGTGTCGGTGGGCCAACAGGCCCATCGCGCGTTCGAACCGCTCGGCCCCCAGGGTACGTACGGCACGGATCACCCCGCCCCCGAGTACCACCTCCTCCTGGTACAGGCAGACCACCTGGCCCGCGTTCGTGGTCCGCTGCGGGATCCGGAACCGCACGCGCACCTCCTCCCCTAGACACGTCACCTCTGCGGGGACGAGGAGGCCGCCGTGGCGCAGGCGCGCCATGGCCGTGAAGTGGCGATCCGGTGGACCTCCCAGCACCCACGAAACCTCTTCCAGCACGAGCTCCGTCGCCAGGAGGTCCTCCTCGTCTCCCACCACGAGGGCGTTGCGTTCGGCATCGATGGCCACCACGTATCGGGGATGGCCCACGGCGATCCCGAGTCCCCGGCGCTGGCCCACGGTGTACCGGGCGATCCCCTGGTGGGTCCCCAGCCGCCGACCCTCGGTGTCGTAGATGGGGCCCGGATCAAGGGCCTCTGGCGCGAACCGCGCCACGACCTGGGTGTAGTGCCCCCGGGGCACGAAGCAGATCTCCTGGCTTTCGGGCTTGTCCGCCACGGGAAGCCCAAGGCGCCGTGCGATCTCCCGCACGTCCGCCTTGGTAAGCTCCCCGATGGGGAACAGCAACCGCGCCAGCTCCCGCTGGGTGAGGGCGTAGAGGACGTAGGACTGGTCCTTGGCGCGGTCCAGGGCGCGCAGCAGCAAAAACCGATCCCCCTCGCGGCGTACCCGGGCGTAGTGGCCGGTGGCCAGAAAGTCCATGCCGAGGGCCGTGACCTTCTCCAGCAGCAGGGAGAACTTGATGTGCCGGTTGCAGGCCACGCACGGGTTCGGGGTACGGCCCTGGGCGTACGCCTCCGCGAAGGGGCGGATCACCGCGGCCTCAAAGGGCTCCCGGAGGTTCAGGACGTAGTGGCGGATGCCCAACCGGCGGGCCACGGCCCGGGCGTCCTCCACCGCTCCGACCCCACAGCAGGCAGAGCCTCCCTCCTCCTCGGGAAGCCAGCTGGGCCAGAGGTTCATCGTGAGGCCCACCACCTCGTGCCCGGCCTCCAGGAGGAGGGCCGCGGCCACGGAGCTGTCGACCCCGCCGCTCATGGCGATTGCCACGCGCGCCATACGCTCCCTCCGCACCCATCATACCAGCCCGGGCCGCGTGAGGCGGAACCTTGACGGACCGGAGGTATTGCAATACATTTGCAATCGCAGTCTAGAGGCAGAACCGATGCACATCCCCGACGGCTTCCTCTCCGGAAGCGTGGCCGCTTCCCTGTGGGCGGTGGCTGCCTCCGCCAACGCTTACGCCCTGCGCCGCCTCCCCCGGGAGCCGCAGGAGACGGAGGCCCCCGTGCTGGGCGTGGTAGCGGCAGGAATCTTCGCGGCCCAGATGCTGAACTTCCCCATTGCGGGCGGCACGAGCGGACACCTCCTCGGCAGCGGCCTGGCCGCCCTGCTCTTCGGCCCGTACCCGGCCATGGCGCTCATGAGCTGTGTGGTGGCCGTTCAGGCCCTGGTGTTCCAGGATGGGGGGATCGTGAGCCTGGGCGCCAACGTGGTGAACATGGCCGTCGTAGGGGTTTGTGCTGCCTACGGGGTACACCAAACCATCCTTGCCCTCTTTCCTCGACGGTCCTGGGCGCGTGATGTGGCCGCCTTCTGTGCAGGCTGGGCCGGGATCCTCACCAGCGCCCTCGCGGTCGGGTTCGAGCTCGCCCTCTCGGGTACTGCTCCGGCTGGCATTGTTCTTCCCGCCATGGGGCTTGTGCACCTCGTCGTGGGCGTCGTCGAAGGAGCCCTCACCGCGAGCGCGATGCGGCTGGTGGCCTCCGTGCGCGTCGTGCCGCGTACACCCCAGCGAGCGGTGACCCACCGCCCGTTATGGGTCTTGGGTCTAGGGCTCGTCCTGGCCCTTCCCCTGCTTGCTCCCTGGGCCAGCGCGGATCCGGACGGACTGGAGCGGGTGGCGAGGAACTTAGGGTTCCATATGGCTGCCCGGCCCCCCCTCTACACCCTCCTCCCGGAATACACGGTCCCCTTCCTCCCGAACCAGGCTCTTTCCACGGTAGCGGCGGGGGTTGTGGGTGTGCTCGTGGTGTTCAGCGTGGTGCGGGGTATTTCTAAGCTCCGCCGCCGGACCTCCGCATAAAATGCAGGTTCACGATCCCTACCTCCCCCGCCCCACGCCCCTCCACCGCCTCCACCCCACCCCGAAGCTCCTCCTTACCCTCAGCTTTGCGGGAGTCATCGGGACCCTGCCGCCCGATGGGTGGGCGAGTTACGTGGTGCTTGCCGTCGTCCTCCTCCTCCTGCTGGGGGTCGCCAGGGTTCCCTTTGATCGGATCCTCCGGCGCTCCGTCCTCGCGCTTCCCTTCCTCCTCGTGAGCCTTCCGGGGCTTGTTCTGAGGCCGGGTGAGCCGATTTGGGAGATCCCGTGGGGAAAGACCGGGTGGATGGTGACGGAGACCGGGCTTACATGGGTGACGTCGACGGTGCTCAAGGCCTGGCTCTCCGTTCAGGCTGCAGGACTCCTGGTCACCACGACCTCGTTTCCGGATCTGCTCATGGGCCTTCGGTCTCTGTGGGTTCCCCGTTTCATGGTGGCCACCCTCGGGCTCCTGTGGCGGTACCTCTTCCTGATGGCGGAGCAAGCCGAAGCCATGCGGCGGGCACGGCAGGCCCGCATCCCTCCTTCGGCCTTCTCCCTCCGTCGGATGGCCGTTCATGCCCGCCTGACAGGGCAGATGGCGGGCACGCTCCTCGTGCGCAGCCTCGAACGTGCGCAGCGGGTCCACTGGGCCATGGTGAGCCGGGGCTACGACGGCGAGATCAAAGCCCTCCGACCACGGCCCGTGCGAACCCTGGAGTACGGGGTGCTGGTGGCGGGACTGCTGTTCCTCTGGGGTGTCGCGAGCCTGGGCCGGGGAGTATCCTCATGGTAAGCGGAAAGGGGCCGGCACTCGTGGAGGTGCAGGAGATCACGTTTGTCTACCCGGACGGGCGGAGGGCCCTAGACCGGGTCTCCCTCGTCCTGCAGCCCGGAGAGCGGGTGGCTCTAGTGGGTCCGAACGGTGCGGGCAAGTCCACCCTGCTTTTAGTTCTCAGCGGTCTTTTGCCGCCCACGGAAGGCTTGCTGCGGTGGAAGGGGAAGACCATCACCGATGGGATCCGGACCCTCCGGGGGCGGGTAGGCCTGCTCTTCCAGGACCCAGACGACCAGCTCTTCACCCCCACGGTGTTCGAGGAGGTGGCCTTCGCCCTCCTGTACCAAGGACTCCCAGACCCGGAGATCGCAGAACGGGTCCGCCTTGCCCTGGAAACCGTAGGGATGGCGGAGGCCGCCGGGCGCGCACCGCACCACCTGAGCGTGGGGGAGAAAAAGCGGGTGGCCCTTGCCACCCTGCTCGCCCTCCAGCCGGAGCTGTGGCTCCTGGACGAGCCCACGTCCGGCCTCGATCCGCGGGGCCAGCGGGAGCTTGTACGGCTCCTCCAGACTCTTCCGGGAACCCTCCTCGTGGCGACCCACGACCTCAGGCTTGCGGCAGCCCTGTGCGAACGGGTGGTGGTGCTCAATCAGGGGCGGGTGGCGGCGAACGGTCCCACGCACCACCTCCTGGCGGACCGGGACCTATTGGAAGAACATGGGTTGGTGGGTCTGGAGGGCACATGACCCAACCTACAGACCTCACCGACCTCCTGCGCCGGCATGGCCTCCGCGTGACCCCGCAGCGCCGGGTGATCTTGGAGGCCATGCGGACTCTCGGCGGGCACCTTACCGTGGAGGAGATCCACCGAGCCGTGCAGGCCCGGATTCCCGGTGTGGACCTCTCCACCGTGTACCGGACCCTACGGCGGTTCGCGGAGCTCGGCCTGCTGGACCACCACGCCCTACGGGAAGGTAACCGCGTGTACGAGCTCCGTCTCCGCCCTGACCACGCCCACTTCGTGTGCGAACGCTGCGGCAAGGTGGAACACCTTGACCTCGACCTGCTGAGGCCCGTGCGCACCCGGCTCCGGCACCGCATCCCCGGGGCGGTGCGGCGGTTAACCCTCACGGTCACCGGGCTGTGCCCCGACTGTCGGGTGGAATCCCGCAAGCGGTGTCGACCGTGACGGGTGTACGGATATCCTGAACAACCATCTTGCGCATACGGGCGCGCCGGGGGAGGGTAAATAACGGAGTGATGGAGCGCCTAGAGACCCAGGTGCTGATCGTGGGCGCCGGCCCTGTGGGGCTCACCTTAGCCCTAGACCTCGGGAAGCGCGGGATCCGGTGCGTGTTGGTGGAGCGCAAGGAAGCTCCGGAGTTCCTCCCCAAGATGGAGCGCTGCAACGCCCGCACCATGGAGATCTACCGCCGGCTGGGGGTTGCGGAGAAGATCCGGCAGGCGGGCTTTCCGCGCCACTATCCCATGGACGTCTTCATCGTCACCTCGCTCGTGGACCCTCCCATCCTGCGCCTCCCGTACCCCTCCGTGGCGGAGTTCGAAGCCCAGATCCGATCCCGCAACGATGGGACCATGCCCCTGGAGCCCTACCAGCTCATCTCCCAGTACACCCTGGAGCCGCTTCTGAAGGCCGAGGTGGAAGCCCTCCCCTGCGTAGCCGTGCGCTACGGGCACGAGCTCGTCTCCTTCCAGCAGGATACCCGGGGGGTTACGGCACAGGTCCTGCGCACCCGTGATCGGGCGATGGTGGAGATCCGGGCCCAGTATCTCGTGGGCTGTGACGGCGGGAACAGCACGGTGCGGGAGATCCTGGGGATCCCCCTCCACGGGGAGGCCAACATCCGGGAGCTGTGCCAGGCCCTGTTCCGGAGCCCCACCCTTTTCGAGCGCATCCCCATCGGGAAGGGCCGGCACTACCACGTGGCGGACCCCTACCAGACCATGCTCATCGTCCAGGACGACGCCCGGCACTTCACCCTCCACTCCGTGGTGGAGGACGATGCCGAGATGCCCCGGGTGTTCGAGCGGGTGGTCCGCATGCCCGTGGAGTACGAGCTCCTCTACGTAGGGCGGTGGCGGCAGCAGCTGCTGCTGGCGGAGCGGTACCGGGTGGGCCGGGTGTTCCTGGCGGGCGACGCCGTGCACCTGGTGATCCCCACGGGCGGACTCGGGATGAACACGGGAGTGGGAGATGCCACGGATCTCGCGTGGAAGCTGGCTGCGGTCCTGCAGGGATGGGGCGGGGCGAAGCTCCTGGATGCCTACGAAGCGGAACGGCGGCCCGTGGGCGAGCGGGCGGTGGCAGCCTCCCGCTGGGCGGCTCAGGGTCGGCAGGCATGGCGGGCGGCCTACAAGCCCTGGATCGCGGACCCCACCCCCGAAGGCCAGCAGGCCCGGGAGGAGATGGCCCGGATCGCTAACCTGGAGCAGCGCAAGACCAACGAGATGCTGGGCGCGGAGCTTGGGTACATCGGCTCTCCGATCGTGTGGCCGGAGCGGGGGGATCCCCCGGAGGACAGCTTCATGGAGTACCGGCCCACCACCTGGCCCGGCGCCCGGCTGCCGCACCTGTGGCTCAGCGATGGGACGGCCCTGCACGATCACCTAAGCCCCCATACCTTTACCCTGCTGCGCCTGGGCGGTACCCGCACGGATACCACCCCCTCGAGCGCGCCTTCCGGTACTTCCGGGCTCCGCTTGCGGTCCTCGATGTACTCGACGAGCACGTGCGGGACATCTACGGCTACGACCTCCTCCTCGTCCGACCGGACCTGCACGTGGCCTGGCGGGGAAACCGCCTCCCGCAGGACCCGTTTGGGGAAGGGGTGTACCGGCTGGTCGCCCGGGTTACTGGCCACGAGGACGGATTAGGGTAACGCCTGCGGAGAAGGAGGACGGACATGGACGATCGCTGGGAGCTGGAAGGGAGAGACCTCCGCGCCCGAATCGCCACCGCCTGCCGCGTGCTGGCCATGGAGGGGCACGTGGACATCACCCAGGGACACGTCTCCGCCCGGCATCCGGGTACGGACTTCTACTGGATCAAGGCCAGCGGTCTCGGCCTGGACGAGGTGACCCCAGACGACGTGGTCTTGGTTGACCTGGACGGGAATAAGGTGTGGGGGCAGGGCCGGCCCCACAACGAGCTTCCCATTCACGCGGAGATCTACCGGGCCCGGCCAGATGTGATGGCGGTGGTGCACACCCATCCGCCGTACGCCACGGCCTTTGCCGCCTCTGACATACCCCTTCGGCCGGTGAGCCACGAGGGTGCGCTGTTCTGGCCGGACCTTCCCCGGTTCACCTTTACCACGGACCTGGTGCTGACCCGGGAGCAGGGCGAGGCGCTGGCGAAGACCCTGGGAACTGCCCGCGCCGTCCTCCTGCGCAACCACGGCATCGTCACCGTAGGGAGCAGCGTGGAGGAGGCAGCCCTGCTGGCCATCCAGCTGGAGCGGGCCGCCAAGCTCCAGATCCTCGCCGCCTGCCTCGGCCCCTATGCCTGGACGCCGGATTCGGAGCTCCCGCAGAAGGCGGCCCACCTCTTCTCCCCCGCCCAGGTGGAGCGGAACTGGGGGTACTACGTGCGGAAGCTGCGGCGGTGGGAGCGCACCTGGGGGAGTCCTGAGGAGCGATGAGGCCTCTCGAAGCACCCACGGCATCCCCCAAGGAGGAGGGCGATGGCAGACCGCCCCATGGAGTACGGGTCGGATCTCATCGTGGAGCTAATGCGGCGGTGCGGGATCGAGTACGCGGCTCTGAATCCTGGGGCCACCTTCCGCGGCATTCACGATTCCATCGTGAACTACGCGGGCAACCGCAACCCCGAGCTGATCCTGTGCACCCACGAGGAGATCGCCGTGGCCGTGGCCCACGGCTACGCGAAAGCCAAGCACAGGCCCATGGTGGCTCTGGTGCACGACGTGGTGGGGCTGCAGCACGCCGCCATGGCCATCTTCAACGCCTGGTGCGATCGGGAGCCGGTGCTCGTCATCGGCGGCACGGGGCCCATGGACGCCTCCCGGCGGCGGCCCTGGATCGACTGGGTGCACACCGCACACCTCCAGGCGAACGTGGTGCGGGATTACGTCAAGTGGGACGACCAGCCCGCCAGCCTCCAGGCCATCCCCGCCTCCTTTTTCCGTGCCTACCGGCTCGCCACGGAGGAGCCCCAAGGGCCGGTCTATCTCTGCTACGATGTGGCCCTGCAGGAGGCCCGGATCGAAGAGCCCGTGGAGATCCCGGACCCCAACGGGTACCTCAACGTCACCCGCCTCGCTCCCGATGAGGAGGCCCTGGACCAGGTGGCGCGGTGGCTGGTGGAGAGTGAGTTCCCCGTCCTGTTAGCAGACCGCGTCGGCAGAAACCCACAGGCCATCCCGCACCTGGTGGAGCTGGCGGAGGCGGTGACGGCCGCGGTGGTCGACACGGGCCGCCGGCACAACTTCCCCTCCACCCACCCCCTCGACGTGAGCGAGGCCCGGGAGGAGGTCCTGCAAAAGGCGGACCTGGTGGTGGCCCTGGAGGTATACGACCTGTACGGAGCTCTGCACGCGGCCCCGGACAAGGCCACCCGCACGACCCGGCCTCTGGTGCGGCCCGATACTCGGATCGTCCACATCACCCTAGGAGATCTGCACGCCCGGGCTTGGGTGCACGACCTCAACGCGCCGCAGCCCACAACACTCACGATCCTGGCGGACACCGCGGTGGCCCTGCCGCGGCTGGTGGAGCGGGTACGCAGGTACCTCGGCAACGCTTCCCAGGCGGCCAGGGAACGGAGGCACAATTACCTCACAGACCTCCACGCCGCCTACCGCCAGCGGGCCCAGAGGGTCCTTGAGGCCCGCTGGTCGGAGCGGCCCGTCTCCCTGCCCCGTCTGGCCCACGAGGTGTGGGAGGTGATCCGGCCCTACCCGTGGCAGCTGGCGAACGGTCACCTGCGGGGATGGCCCCGGCGGCTGTGGGCCTTTACCGAACCCGACTGCTTCCTGGGCTACAACGAGGGGGCGGGGTTGGGCTACGGCATGGGGGTTTCCATCGGGGCGTGTCTGGCGAACCGGGGGACGGACCGGCTGGTGGTGAACCTACAGTCCGAGGGGGACTTCCTGTACACCCCCGGGGCCCTGTACACCGCCAGCGCGTATCGACTGCCGCTCTTGATCGTGCTGGTCAACAACCGGTCGTACTACAACGACGAGGAGCACCAGGAGGAGATCGCCCGGCAGCGGGGCCGGCCCGTGGAGAACAAGGGGATCGGCATCCGGTTGGAGGACCCGGACGTGGACTACCGGAAGCTGGCGGAGGCCTTTAGGATCTATGCGGAGGGCCGGGTGGAGGACCCGGAGGACCTGCGGGCGTGCCTAGCGCGGGCCGTACGGGCGTGTGTGGAAGAAAGGCGGCCCGCCCTCGTGGAAGTGTTGTGTGCCCCGCGGTAGAAATACTGGGTGAGGTGACCGGAGATGGCTACGATCCAGCTGGTTTCCCTACGGAAGTGGTTTGAGTTCCGGGGTCAGCAGGTGCGGGCGGTGGACGACGTGACGCTGGAGGCCCCGGAAGGGAAGATTTTGACGCTGCTGGGTCCCAGTGGGTGCGGCAAGACCACCACCCTGCGGTGCATCGCGGGCCTGGAGCGGCCTGACGACGGGGAGATCCAGTTTGGGAATCGGGTGGTCTACAGCGGCTCCCGCGGGATCTTCGTCCCCCCTGAGCAGCGCAACATCGGCATGGTGTTCCAGTCCTATGCCATCTGGCCGCACATGACCGTCTTCGAGAACGTGGCCTACCCCCTGCGGGTGCGCCGGATGTCCGGTGCAGAGGTCCGACGGCGGGTGATGGCGGCTTTGGAGCTGGTGGGGTTGCAGCACCTCGCGGACCGACCGGCACCCTTCCTCAGCGGCGGACAGCAGCAGCGGGTGGCCCTGGCCCGGGCGTTGGTGTACGAGCCTGAGGTTCTGCTCTTGGACGAGCCCCTCAGCAACCTGGACGCGAAGGTGCGGGAGCAGGTTCGGGAGGAGCTCAAGGCCCTGCAGCGGAAGCTCAACATCACCACCCTCTATGTTACTCATGACCAGGTGGAGGCCCTGAGCCTCTCGGACATCGTGGCCGTCATGCGGGACGGGAAGGTCATCGAGATGGGATCACCCCAGCAGCTTTACGAGCGGCCCAGGACGCGGTTTGTGGCGGAGTTCTTGGGGACCACCAACCTCTTCAGCGGCCGGTTAGAGGAAGTGAGCCAGAAGGGGGCGGTGGTGGAGACCCCGCAGGGGCGGTTGGTGGCCCAGGCGGATGGTGCGGAGTTGCGGCCTGGGGAGCGGGTGCTGGCGAGCGTGCGGCCGGAGCACGTGGCGGTCAACGGCCAGCCGGAGGAAGGGCCGAACGTGCTTGTGGGGACGGTGGCCTCCGCCCTCTTTGAGGGGACCTTCACGAAGTACCGGGTGGACATCGGAGGGGGAATGACCGTCCTGGCCTATGCGGAGCCTCTCTGGCGCCCTGGCGACCGGGTCTACCTCCGCTTTGACCCTCAGCGGGTGGTCCTGCTGCGGGAGGAGGCGCGCTGAGATCCGGGCCGCGTCAACTCCCCGGTTCGTCCCGCACGGGGACGTCCACCACGTACGGCCGGCCTTCCTCCCTCGCCCTCCGGAGCCCCTCGCGGAGCGCATCCCCAAGCGCATCGGGATCCTCCACCCGGATCCCTCCGGCCCCGTAGCCCTGGGCCACCGTCACATGGTCGATCCCGGAGAGGTCGATCCCCGGCGTCCCAAGAGGGAGCTCAGTGCTTCCCCGTAGCCGCTGCACTCCCGCCTCCACCGCCAGGTACTTCCGGTTGTTCAGTACCACCACCAGCACGGGGAGCCTCTGTCGGACTCCGGTCCACAGGGCCTGAGGGGTGAAGTGCAGGCACCCGTCCCCCACCACCGCAGCCACCGGCCGATCCGGAAGGGCCATCTGAACGCCCATGGCGGCAGGCACCCCCCACCCCAAGGACCCTCCGGAGGTGCGCAGGACCCCGCCCACCCGCACAGGGAACCCCTCCAGGAACCCTGGAGAGGAACGTACCGCTTCCTCCACGACCACCGCATCCACAGGCAGGACCTTCCCCAACTCCACACCCACCCGGTAGGCGGAAAGCGGGACGGCTGCGTACTCCCGCTTCCACCGCTCCGACCTCTGGGCCTCCCACCGGGCCCGGAGGTCCCCCACCCATGCCCGGCGTTCCACCAAGCGCACCTCCAGCTCATCCCTCCGGGCTTCGACGGCCGCCAGCAGGTCCTGGGCGAGGAGGGCGGGGTCTGCCTGGATCGCAAGCGCGGGGGGATAGAGACGGCCCAGCTCCGCGGCGTCCGGGTGGACGTGGATGAGGCAGGCCTGAGGCGGCACCTCTGGGGCAGGAGGCGGGGAGAACTCCACGAACAGCACGGCTCCCAGCACGAGCAGCACATCGGCCTCGCGGACCCCGGGATGCATCGGGTCGTAGATTCCCACGAAGTGCGGGTCATCAGGAGGATACGGGATCTCCAGGAGCGTACGGCGGGGCTCCCATACGACCGCAAGACCCGCAATCCCCGCAAGACGCCTGACCACCTCCACGCCGCCCGCGCGCCCGATCCCGCTTCCGGCCACGAGAACCGGCCGCTCTGCACGGATCAGCTGTGCCGCGATCTCCGAGACGGCCTGCGGATGGGCCCTGGGCGCAAGCGGCCTTGGAGCGGGGCGTGGTGGAACGGCCCGGGTGGGGTGCGCGAGCAGGTTCTCCGGGAGCAACAGGTAAGCGGGCCCCTGAGGAGGCGCCAGGGCCTGCTGAAAGGCCCGTTCCACATCTTCTCCCACTTGCTCTACATTCAGGGTCTGGTGCGCCCACTTGGCCATGGGCCGGACCAGGGCCGTGGTATCGGGGAGGGTGGTGAACCCGGCCCGGCCCAGGATCCGGGTGTCCTTGTGGCAGGCCAGGACCACGACAGGCACCCGGTCCCGCCACGCGTTGTAGAGGAGGCTGAGGCCCGCCAGGGTTCCCACCGTGGTGTGCAAGTTCACTACCCCGGGCCCACCACTTGCCCGAGCGTAGCCGTCTGCCATGGCCACGGCCACGCCCTCGTGGAGGGTGAGCACGTACCGTACTTCCTCTTGCTCCCGGAGGACCTCGAGGAGGGCGGCCTCCGTGGTCCCCGGAAGGCCGAAGAGGTAGCGCACGCCGCGGGCCCGCAGGACCTCTACCACCGCATGCACGGCCATCGCCTGGATCTCGGCCCCTTCTGGGCTTGACATGGTTCCTCCCCAACGGTCAGCGTCGGCGGAACAGGCCCGCGAACTCCTCCCGTGCGCGCTGGAACTCCTCTTCGGTCGGCTCCTCCATGAGGACCACCCGCAGCCTGTCCGCATCCTTAATCGGTGGATACACCCCGGGCACCAGCACGAACTCCCCTGCCTGGCCCAGGGCCAGCAGCCCCGCCCGGGAGGTCAGGGTATCGATGAACAGCTTTCCCGCGGCGGGATGTGGTGCCCGCGCGCCTAGGGCCACATGGCTGGGCAGGGCCAACACCGGGTTCAGGCGCACGTAGTCCAGCGGTCATCCACAGCCTGCCGGAGATCCGCAGGGCGTGGGACATAGCCCTGGGCGACATACCACGCCTGCTGCACCTGGATGTCCACCAGGTTCACTTCTCCGTTTGGATGCACATAGGTGAAGCCCATCCGATCGTACAGACGCACGTCCTTCACGGGAAGGTACTTAATCAGCTGTTGCACGGCCAGGGACCGCCCTTGCCCGTCTCCGAAGAAGGCCCGCAGGTAGTCCCGCACGCCCCGTAGGTATGCGACCATGTACCTTCTCGCAAGCTCCTCGCGCTGAGCAAAGTGTCCCGAGTAGAGGACGCTGGCGAACTCCCGGCCGGGGGCGAGCCGCTCGCCAGCCACAAGCACCTGCAGGATTCCCTGATCCCGTCCGAGGGTGATGAAGGGCTCCACGAGGTATCCCGCATCCAGGGCTCCGCGCGAGAGGGCCGCGAGGGAGTCAGGGAAGGCCAGCCGCTCCTGCTGGACGTCCTCCAGCCGCAGGCCGTCTCGGGAGAGCGCGAGCGCTGTCATCAGCTGCGCCAGCACCCCGTCCGCCAAGATGTTCACCCGTCGGCCGCGCAGGTCGCGGATCCGCCGCACGGCGCCACTCTCCCACAGATCCCGACGGACCACGAGGGCATGGTATGTCCGACCGCCGGGGAGGACCTGGGACACCGCGGCGTTCGCCACGATCTTCAGGGGAACGCCGCGGGCAATGGCGTTAAAGAACCCGGCGCTCGGGACGGCGGCGCCTGTTAAACCCAGGGTCCGCCGGACCATGTCACCCTTCCCCAATCGGCACCCACTCCACGTACAGGCCGCTCGTCAGCAGCCCCGTGTAGTTCTCTGCGAGGTAGCGTTGCGGGGCCTCGTGGCTTATCAGGTACCGGAGCTGGGCCCGCTGCACCTGGTGGTCAAACGGGTCCTCCAGCCAGTGCAGGAGCAGGGTCATCCACCAGGAGAAGTGCTCCGCCTGCCATACATGCCGGGCACAGGTCTCCGTGTACTGCCGCAGCCCCACCTCATCCCCCCTCCGATAGTACGCCACCAGGGCCCGGGCCAGCACCACCGCATCGCACACCGCCAGGTTCAAGCCTTTCGCACCCGTCGGCGGCACCACGTGGGCTGCATCCCCCGCTAGGAACAGCCGGCCGAACTGCATGGGCTCCACCACCAGGCTGTGCAGCGGGGTGAGAATCCGCTCCCGCAGCGGGCCCGGCTTAATGGAGGCGGCACCCCCCAGCCGCCGACGGAGCTCCTCCCAGATGCGCGCCTCCGGCCACTCCTCCAGACGCTCCTCCACCCCCACCTGGAGGTAGTTGCGGGAGAGGGAGGCGGATCGCATGCTGAACAGGGCGAAACCAAACGGGCTATTCACGTACACGATCTTCTTCGCCACCGGCGGGGTCTCCGCCAGGATCCCCAGCCATGCAAAGGGGTAGGCCTTCTCGTAGATCCGGCGCACTTCCTCGGGAATGGCCTGCCGCGAGATCCCGTGGGTCCCGTCACATCCCGCCACGAAGTCGCACACCAGCCGCCCCTCCGAGCCGTCCGGGTACCGGTAGACGATGACGGGTTGGTCCGGAAGCCCCTCGATGCGCACCGCCTCTGCTTCGAACCAGATCTCCCCACCCGCCTCCAGCCGCGCCCCGGATCAGGTCCTTGACGACCTCCTGCTGCCCGTAGACGACGATGGTGTGGCCGCCGGTGAGCTCGGGGAAGTCGATGTGGTGCAGCCGGTCCTCAAAGGCAATGAAAATGCCCCCGTGCACCATCCCCTCCCGCATCATGCGCTCGCCCACGCCCGCCCGTTGGAGGATCTGTCGGGTGCCATCCTCCAGCACCCCGGTTCGGATTCGCTGCTCCACGTACGACCGGCTGCGGCACTCCAAGACCACAGACTCCACGCCCGCCTGGTGCAGCAGATGGCTCAGCAGGAGCCCAGCAGGCCCTGCCCCGATGATCCCGACCTGGGTGCGCCGCACCCTATGCCCGGACCTCCTCGTAGCTTCGGGAGGGCACCCCGTATGTGTAGAAGGTCTCCGGCAGGCGCCCCCCGAACCAGATGCTGCTCTTCTCCAGGTCGCTCTCGTTGGACACGTCCCACACCACCGTCTTCCAGTCCGGATCAAAAATGAGATACCCTGTGTCCCCGAACAGCTCCACCCGTACCCCGCCCGGCTCGAACACGTACAGGAAGTAGGCCTGGGTGGTCCCGTGCTTCCCGGGCCCCGCCTCGATCCGAATCCCGTAGTCGCTGAACACGTCCGCGATGTCGATGAGCTGCTGGGGGTATCCGTACCAGAAAGCCACGTGGTGGAACCGGCCTCGCTGCCCCGTGGCGTCCCGCATCACCGCGATCTCGTGCACCAAGGGGCTCACGCTTAGCCAGGCTCCCACTTCCACCCCGCCCTCACCGATCTTCTGCTCCCGCAGCCGGAAGTCCAGCACCTCCTGCAGGAACCGGCGTACGGGCGGGACCTGGCTCGCCATCACGTTCACGTGATCGATGCGCCGTACAGGAACACCCCGCAGGGGCCGCTTCTGGGGTCGGTTGCGCAGGGCCGTCCGCATCCCCTCCGGCGGCTCGTAATACGCCACCTCCCACAGGATCTCCATGGGATGCCCTTCTGGGGTCACGAACCGGTAGGCGGGGCCATGCCCGAGATCTCCGTCGATCCAGCCCACGCCATAGCCGCTCTGCTCCAACCGCCGGACCGCTGCCTGGAGAGCTTCCGGGCTCGAGGCCCGCCACGCGATGTGCCCCAGGCCCGCCGTAGGGGCTTCCGTGAGGACCAGGGTGTGGTGGTAGAAGTCCTCGTAGGCCCGGAGGTAAATGGATTGCCCCTGGCGCGTGGTCTCCTCCAGACCCAGGAGGTCGTGGAAGAACCAGTAGGTCTGCTCGAGTTTGGGCGTGAGTAGCTCCACGTGGGCAAGTTGGGCCACCACCGGCTGCATCTTCTTCACCTCCTCGCAGTAGGTTCTGCTTGCTGGGCTTCTGCCTGGGCGATCTCCATGAGGATCTGGGATCCGTAGTTGGCCGCGGAAAGTCCCCGGAACAGGAAGGCCAGCCCCACCACGGCGGCTAGCTCCTCCCACGTGGCGCCTGCCCGGCGCGCAGCGATGGCGTGGAGCTTGGCCGCGTCCTGAAGGTTTATGAGCAGCATCCCGAAGAGCATGAGCTGACTCGTCTTCACATCGAAACACTTCGGGTACATGAAGTGGCGCCGCAGCTCCTCCTGCAGCCGCAGCCCCTCCGGGTCCACCCGCGAGAGCAGGTCCGTGCGGGCCTGGATGCGGGGCGGCACGAACCCGATGAGGTCCACGTACACGGACCTCAGCTGCTCCACCTCCTCGTCCGTCATCTGCCGGGGGGGAAGGACCTCCGCCATCCCAATCCCTCCTTGGTTTACTTAAGTCAGTCCACCCTCAAATCTTACCCTCTCTGCAAAGGCTCTGAGGGTTCCTGAACAGGAACTTTGCCCTCGTACACCTCTTCGATTCGACCCGGCCGCGCGCCCCACAGCTGGACGAGCTTTCGCTGCACCGTCGGCACCACTCCTTCCCGGAATACCAGGAACAGCACGATCACCAAGATTCCGTAGGTGAGGACCGTGAGCTGTCCGAAGGGTCTGGCCAGCTCGTCCACCACCGTGAACAGCACCGCGCCCACCACCGGCCCCAGCAACGTCCGCATCCCGCCCAACAGCAACGTGATGAGCACGGGGATATCCACGTGTCCGAGGGCGAAGACCGAGGGGCTGATGAACCCGTTGAGGTCCGCGAACAGGGCACCTACCAGCCCCACCAGGCCAGAGGCCACCACCGCGGTTCCCACCTTGTACCGCGTGACGTCGATCCCCGACAGCGCCGCGCTCACCTCATCCTCCCCCAGGGCGCGAAACGCCAGGCCATGCCGGGACTGCAAAAGGGCCTGATAGACCCCCAGGGCCACTCCCAACACCCCCAAGAACACGTAGTACGCCAGGAGCGGGTGCTCTCCTAGCCCAAACCCCAAACCCCGGGTCACGATCCCCGTCTCTCCGTTCGTGTACTCCCGCAGCCCCAGCAGGAGGTTCTGGAACATGAGGGAGACCGCCACGGTCACGATCCCCACGAATAGCACGCCGAATCCTCGGCGCACCCCTACGTAGCTGAGAAACCCGCCGAAGGCGGCTACTCCCAAGGTTGCCATCCCCACGGCGATCCAGGGAGAAAGCTTTGCGTTCTTTACCAGCAGCACAAACCCGTACGCCCCAAGTCCCGCCAGGGTCCCCATGCAAAGGAAGAGTTGGCGGGTGTGCCCAAAGAGGAGGTTGAAGGCCACGGCGTAGCTCGCCAGCACCAGCATGAGGCTCGTGATCCGAAGCCCGTACGGACTCCCCCCCAGGACTGCAGGGACTACGGCCAGCACAGCCCCCGTGAGGAGCACCGGATAGACAGAGAGAAGGATCCCCCGTCCCCTCATGGCCAGTACGCCAGTAGCCCCTCCGGCCGTACGAGCAGCGTGGAGACCGCCACCGCCAGCAGTACGATCCAGGTGAGGTAGGTGCCCACGGTGAAGCTCAAGGCTGCGTTCACCAGCCCCAACAGCAAGCTCGCCAGGAACGTCCCCACGAGGCTGCGGACCCCGCCCACGACGGCCACGATGAGGCTCAGGATGGTGAACTCCGGACCCATCTCGGGCCCGAGATACGAGAAGAAGCCCTGGGCGATGGCCGCCACCCCGGCCAGCAGCCCGCTGATCGCCAGGGTCACGGTGCGCACCCGGGCCACGTCCACCCCGCACAGCCAGGCGCCCACCTCGTTCTGGATGATGCACCGAATGGCCTTCCCGAGCCGGGTGCCTTTGAGGAAGGCCAGCAGGGCCGCAAAGGTCACCAAAGCTAGCCCGCCCACGACGAGGCTTGAGGTGCGCACCGGAATGCCTAACACCTGCACGGAGGGGTTCCTGGGCTGCAATGTGAGGGCGACGTTGGGAAGCCGCCAGGAGAACAGCCCATCCAGGGCAAACGAAAGGCCCAGGGTGAGGATGAGGCCCAGCAGCAGCCGCTCCTCCCCGTGCCGTGCGTACGCCTGACGCAGCAGGGTCTGATCCAGGAGCAGGGCCAGCGCACCCGCGGCGAGAACCCCTCCCAGGGCCGCCGCCACGGGCGGTAGCCGCATCTGAAGCAGCAACGCGGTCACCAACCCTCCCGTTACCGCCACCTGCCCGTGGGCCAGGTTCAGCACCCCGCCAAGCCCGTATACGAAGACGATGCCGATGCTGAGCAAGGCCAGCTGCAGCCCGTGCGCCAGCCCGTCCAGCACCACGCCGATCACGACGAGGCTACCTCCTTTCGGACCTCGCCCAGGTACGCCTGCCACAGTGCGGGATTCCCCCACAGCTCGGCCGCGCTCCCCCGGAACACGATGCGCCCGTCCCGGATCACGTAGACCCACCGGCACAAGGAGAGGGCAGCCCGCACCTGCTGCTCTGCCAGGAGGATCGTCACACCCTCCTTCTGCAGGGCCTCCAGCTGCCGGTACAGCTCCGCCACCAGGCGCGGTGCCAGCCCCGTGGAGGGCTCATCCAGGAGCATGAGCCTCGGCCGGCTCATCAGGGCCCGAGCGATGGCCAGCATCTGCTGCTCTCCGCCGGAAAGCGTCCCCGCCCGCTGCCGCCGGCGCTCCGCAAGCCGTGGGAAGAGGGCGTACACCCGCTCCAACCGGTCTCGGAAGTCCCGGCCCGAGCTATAGGCGCCGAGCTCCAGGTTCTCCAGTACCGTCAGCTGAGGAAAGAGCTCCCGCTCCGCAGGCACGTACACGATCCCCCGCCGCACCACCTCGTGCGTCGGAAGCCCGGTGAGGGGAGTTCCCTGAAACCGCACAAGACCCCGCATCGGCCGCACGAGTCCCACGATGGCCCGGAAGAGGGTGGTCTTCCCGGCCCCGTTGGGGCCCAGGACCGCGGTGGCACCGTCCGGAGAAACCTCCAATTGGATGTCCCGCACCACCGCGATGCCGCTATATCCTGCCCACAGCCCCTCAACCTCCAGCACCCACAACCTCCACCGGAACGCCCAGGTATGCCTCGATCACCGCGGGATCCCGGGCCACCTGAGCAGGAGGTCCGTCCGCGATGACGGATCCGTGGTCCAGAACGATGACCCGGTCCACATTTGCCAGGATTGCATCCATCACGTGCTCCACCCAGAGGATGGTCACTCCCCGCTCCTGCCGGATCCGGCGCAGGAGGGCCGTGGCGTGCGCGATCTCCACAGGATTGAGGCCGCTCATGAGCTCGTCCACGAGCAACAGCTTCGGCTCGGCCGCCAGGGCCCGGGCCAGGTCCACCAAGCGGCGCTCCTGGGTGTTGAGCCGGCCCAAAAGCTCCCGTCGCCGGTGTTCCAGACCCACCAAGCTCAGGGCCTCCTCAGTCCTCCGTCGTGCTTCCTCCCAGGGGACCCGAGTCCCCCGACCGAAGAGGGCCCCCACGAGGATGTTCTCTTCGACCGTGAGGCCGCCAAAGAGCCGGGGGATCTGGAGCACGCGGCCAACTCCGTGCCGCACCACCGCGTGTGGCGGAAGGCCAGAGATCCGCCGCCCTCCGAGTTCCACCACACCTCGATCCGGAGAGAGCAGACCGTTGATCACGTTGAGGAGGGTGGTCTTGCCGGCTCCGTTGGGACCGATGAGCCCCACCAGGGCGGCGGGCGCCACCTCGAAGCTCACGTCCCGCAGGGCCACCACCCCGCCGAACCGCTTAGTGACCCCTGCGCACCGAAGGAAGGCTCCGTCACTCTTCAGGGACATACGGCTCCAGGCGCTGCACGCGGAACTCGAACTTCTGCTTCCATCCACAGCCCGGGCAGATCCCGCCCGGCGGATCCCCCCGCTGGATGCTGAACAGGATTGGCCGCGCCTCCCGCATCTCCCCCCACTCCGTGAAGGAGAGAGGCCAGCCGTACCCAGGCTGCGTGAACCGGCCACGCCGGATCAGGTCCGCGATGCGCTGAGGATCCGTGGTGTTGGCCCTCCGGGCCGCATCGGCCACGATCTTCACGATCACGTAGCCGGAGAAGGCGTTGTCGTCGAAGTAGCGCCGGTAGCTCGAATAGAACTTCTCCGCCAGCCGCCGATAGGTGGGGTGGGTGAAGTCCGCGCAGGTGTAGTCCACGTAGCGGCCGAAGATGGCCTCTCCCGTCCGCTGGACGATCCACTCGGGCGGGTTGTGCGCGCCGAACATCGGCACCCGAAGGCCCAGCTCCGCGGCCTGGCGTACGATGACTGGGATGCCCGGCGGGTGCCCGCCGATGTCGAGGAACTGCGGGGTAAAGCCTAGGAGCCGCCGCAGGTACGGGGTGAAGTCGGAGGCGGTCACCGGGGCGATCTCGATCTGGATCTGCATGCCGGGGATGGAGCGCACGTGCCGCTCCAGCCACTGCATGTAGGACCGGCCCCAGGCGTAGTCCGCGATGACGGCTCCCACCCGGGTATACTTCGCGTACTGCATCAGGGCCGCGGAGGCCTGGACGTACATGGGGGAGGCAACCAGGCACGTGCGGAAGGTGTACCGGGAGCTCCTCCGTAAAATGGTATGAGCACCGGCCCGAGTGAGGAACACCGGAACCCGCAAGCTATCCGCCTCCCGGGAGAGGGCGGCTCCGATGTCGCTGCTGATCGTCCCGCCCGCGGCCGCGATCCCCTCCCGCTCCACCAGGGCCCGGAAGGCGCTGATGGCCTCGGCAGGGCTGTTGCGGTCGTCCCGCTCCACGAGCTCCACGGGCCGGCCGAGCACCCCGCCCGCCGCGTTCAGCTCCTCTACCGCCATCCGCATCCCGTCCCGGGCGTTCGTTCCCCAAAAGGCGAAGGGGCCGCTCAGGGGGCCCAGGAAGGCCACCCGCAGGGGTCTTGCCGGAGCCGCGGGGAGGGCGACCGTGAGGACCAAAACACCGAGTCCCACCAGGATCCATCGGTAACCTGGGTTCCGCATCCCGTTCACCTCCCGAGATTCGGCACGCAACCCTCATTCTAGTCCTTCCGCCACGGACGAACAACGCGGGCTCCGTCACGTGCCCGTGGGAAGGCCCGCAAACCGCCGGCGGAGGTGCTCCGAGATCTCCAGGAGCCCTCCGGGCAGGGCGAGCACGACCAGGATGAACACGAGGCCGAAGGCCAGGATGTGGACCTCCGCGAAGCCCAACGCCAGAGCCTCGCGGACGGTGACGAAGAAGGCAGCCCCCACCACCGGACCCCATACCGTCCCGATCCCGCCCAGGAAGACCATGAGCACGGCGTCGAACGTCCACACCGGGCTGAAGGCGAACTGGGGGTAGAAGCTGGGGTGGTAGTACCCGAAGACGCCCCCGCTCAACCCCGCAAGCCCCGCGCTTACCAGGAACGCCAGGAGCTTGTGGAGGAAGACGTCGATCCCCACGCTCTCCGCCACGGCCTCGTCCTCCCGCACCGCCATAAGCCCCATCCCCAACCGCGACCTGGAGATGCCCCACACGGCTGCGGTGGCCGCCGCGGCGAGAGATAGGGCGAGGTAGTACCGGGGAAGGAGGCGGTAGGTGGCAATGGCGGAGGCCGGAAGGGCCGAGACCTCCGGGAGGGTGGTGGAGACCACGATCCGAAGGATCTCCGCCGTGGCCAGGGTCCCGATGGCGAAGTAGTGGCCCCGCAGTCGGAGGGAAGGTACCCCAATGGCCACACCCGCCACTACGCTCCCAAGTCCCCCGAAAGCGAGGGCGGCCGGGACGGGCCAGCCCGCCATCCAGAGGGTACGCGTCACCAGAGCTCCGATCCCGAAGAAGGCCGCGTGCCCCAGATTCACCTGCCCGCCGTATCCCGCGAGCAGGTTCCAGGACTGGGCCAAGGCTACGGAGAGGAGCACCAAGAACGCCCAGTTCACCACCGCCCCTTCCCGGACTCCCACGGGAAGGGCTACCAGGGCGGACAAGAGGGCCACAACTCCGGCGATCCTCACGTGCCTCTCCCGAACAGGCCCTGCGGCCGGGCGAGGAGCACGACCACGAACAGCACGAGCCCCACAACCTCCCGGAACACCCCGCCAAGCCCGAAGGCAGCCACGGACTCCGCCACGCCCAGCAACACCCCGGCCAAGAATGTGCCGAACATGCTGCCAAGACCCGCCAGCACCACCACGATGAGGGCTTTGAGGGTCCAGCTGAGGCCGATAGCGGGGCTGATGGCGTCCGAGACCGCCACCAAAGACCCTGCCACGCCCGCGAGGGCACTTCCGAGCGCGAAGGCCACCCGGTACACCCGGTACACCGGAACCCCCATCAGAGACGCGGCCTCCCAGTCCTCCGCAGTGGCCCGGATGGCCCGGCCCAGGTCCGTCCGGTGCAGGAAGAGGTGGAGCCCGGCCAAGGCGATGAACGCGGCCACCAGACCCCACAGCCGTGTCATGGGCACCACCACGGGCCCGAGGAAGGCTACCCGTCCGGAGTACGCGGTGGTGACCGCCCGGTCGTCCGCGGTCCACAGGAGGATGGCGAGGGCATGGAGCATGAGGGCCAGCCCGAATCCGATGAGGATGGAGCGCTGGATCTTCGCCTCCTCTGGGAGGCGCACCAGCCGGCCGAAGAGGCTCTGGTACAGCACGACGCCTACGGCGAACAGGAGCGGGCCACTCAGCAGGAGGGAGGCGAACGGATCGATCCCCCACAGGGAGAACATCCAGAAGGTAGCGTACCCGCCCAGCATGAGGAGCTCGCCGTGGGAGACGTTCAGCATGCGTAGGACCCCGAAGACGAGGGCAAGCCCAACGGCGGCAAGCCCATACAGCCCACCCACCAAGGCCCCGAAGGTCACGTTCTGCAGCCAGATCCCCACACCTCAGCCTCCCACGTACGACCGCCGAATCTCCTCCGTTTGGGCCAACGTCCGCGCATCGCCCTCCGCCACCACCCGACCCCTGCTCATCACGTACCCTCTCCGCGCGTAGGCCAGCACCGGAAAGGCGTTCTGTTCCACGACCACCACCGTCACACCCTCCCGCACGATGCGGCCGATGGTCTCGTACACCTGCTCCACCACCCGGGGCGCAAGCCCCAGGGACGGCTCATCCAGAAGCAGCAGCCGTGGTCGGCTCATCAGGGCCCGCGCGATGGCCAGCATCTGCTGCTCTCCGCCGGAAAGCGTCCCCGCGAGTTGCCCCCGGCGCTCCCGCAGCACGGGGAACAGGGCGTAGACCTCCTCCAGGGTCTGCCGGCGGTGTCGGCGTGCCCGAGTGCAGTAGGAGCCCATGAGCAGGTTCTCCAGCACCGTCATGTGTGCGAACAGGCGCCGGCCCTCCGGGACCAAGGCGATCCCTCGCTCCACCACCGCATCCGGGCTCAGCCCGTCGATCCGCTCCCCCGCAAACCACACCTCTCCCCGGCGGGGGCGTACCAGGCCCGCGATGACCCGGAGGGTGGTGGTCTTACCCGCGCCGTTGGGGCCGACCACGGCCACCACTTCACCCGGGTCGATCCGCCAGCTCACCCCCCACAGCACCTGGGCGTCGCCGTGGGCGGCCTCTAGGGCCCGAACCTCCAGGAGGGCTGTCACGGGGAGGCGCTCCGGCCGAGGTAGATCTTCACTACCTGAGGATGGGCCAGGACCTCTTCAGGACGGCCCTCCGCTACTTTCTCTCCCGAGTTCAGGAAGGCCACCCGATCGCACAGGGCCCGCACCACCGGCACCAGGTGCTCCACCAGCACGAGCGTGAGCCCTTCTTCTCGGAGCCGCCGGAACAGCTCCAGCTCCGTCTGAATCTCCTCCGCGTTGAGCCCCGCAAAGGGCTCATCCAGGAGCAACAGCCGGGGCCGCGCGGCCAGGGCCCGGGCCACCTCCAGCCGTCGGCGCTCCGACAGGTTCAGCTGCCCAGCCCGCAGATGCCCCTTCTCCCCAAGACCCACCAGCCGCAAAAGCGCCTCTGCCTCCTGCCGGGCGCTCTGCACGGAACCCGCGGGATGGGCCCCGTACAACCGAGCCACGGCCACATTGTCCAGCACGGAGAGGTGGTGGAGGCTGCGGACCAGCTGGAAGGTGCGGGCGATCCCCATGGCCGCCCGGCGGTGGGTGGGCACTCCGTCGAGGGAAACGCCCATAAACCGGATCTCTCCTCGATCCGGCCGTAGGGTCCCGGCCACCAGGTTGAACACCGTGGTCTTGCCTGACCCGTTAGGGCCTACGAGCCCGAAGATCTCCCCCTCCTCCACGTGGAAGGTGAGATCCCGGACCGCCTGCACGCCTCCGAAGGCCTTCCAGAGCCCGCGGACTTCCAGGATCCGATTCTCCGGCATCAGCGGTTCCGGAAGGGTGGCGCGGGATACGCGAAGGGAGCGGTGGCGAACTCCCGCGGCCAGACGAGCTCCTGGCGGCCGTTCTGCCACTGCACGATGATCACGCGGACAGGGCTTGTGCCGTCGGGCCGGAACCGGACGGGTCCCACCACCGTCATGAGGGTAGTGGCAGCCATGGCGTCCCGGATCCGCGCGTGGTCAAGGCTCCCTGCCCGCCGAATCGCGTCCGCCATCACCTGCACGCAGGCATAGGCAGGCCCCACCAGCACGTCCGCGGGGCGGCCAAACCGCTGCTGGTGTTTCGCATTGAGCTCCGCGGCTCCGGGGAACTTCACCGCGTGGTGCCAGCCGGGGATGAGCAGGGTGTAGTCTCCATCCCGCCCCAGACTCTGGGTCCAGGCAATCGCGTCGGGCGCCCGAATCAGCAGGTATGCTTTGGGGTTGAAGTCGAGCTCCTTCATCTGGCGGACAAGGGTGATGCCATCCGGTGGGGTCGGAACCCCGAGGACCAGCTCCGCGCCCGCAGCCTTGGCCCGGAGGATGAGGTCGCTCATATCCCGCGTCCCCACCGTGTACTCCCCTCGGAACACCACCTGGTAGCCGAACTCCGTCGACCGCACCGACCACAGGCCGGCGATCTCCCGTCCCCAGTCCGTGCGCTCCGCGAAGATCGCCACCCTTCGGGGCCGCTGCTCCGGGGGCAACATACTGTTGAGCATTCGGTAGGTCTCGATGGCCATATCCGGAGACTTGGGGAACGGGCTGAAGAGGTACCGGTAGCCGCGCTGGTGGATGCTCCACAGGGCGAAGGCCACCCCGCAGTACGGGATGCGGTTCTTCTCCGCCACCGCAGCCGCGGCCGCATGCAGGTCGCTCCCGAACCCGCCCAGGTACGCGGCGATGCCCTGCTGCGCCAGGGCCTCCATGCGGCTCACGGTCCGCGTGGGGTCGGACTCATCGTCCAGCACCACCAATTCCACCCGCAGCCGTTGGCCCCCCACTGGCACACCGCCCCGGGCGTTCAGGTCCTCCACCGCCAGCTCATACCCAGCCCGCACCTGGGCTCCGCCGGAGGCGAACCGGCCGGTGAGGGGGATCACGGCCCCCAGCCGCACCATGGCCTGCGGCGCCGCACTACCCGCCACCGCGGCGGCGAGGGCCAGAACGACAACGAGGAAAGGCACGCGCTTCATCCGACACCTCCCCTGCCGAAGTTCCAAAACCGCTGACCCTATTTTACAATATAATTCGCAACGATCCGAGCCATAAAGCATGCCGATGCTCAGCACCGTCTACCGAGCGGGGCAGGTCCTGGAGCTCTTCGGGGCCGATCACCCCGAACGCAGCCTCTGCGAAGTGGCACGACTCCTGGGCGTTCCCAAAAGCACCGCGCATGCGCTCCTGCAGACGCTGTGCGAGATCGGCCTTCTGCGGCAGACGGCCAACCGGCGGTACCGGCTTGGATGGCGCATCCTGGCGTTGTCCCACAAGCTCCTCTCGACCACGGACTTCCGCAAGGAGGCCCGGCCCGTGATGGAGGAGCTCGCGGCCCGGCTCGGAGAGACCGTGCACCTGGCGACCCTGGAGGAGGACCGGGTGGTGTACGTGGACAAAGTCCGGGGAAAGCATGGGGCCCAGGTATCCATTACGGAGGTGGGGGTGGAGCTCCCGGCCCACTGCAGCGCGGTCGGGAAGGTCCTCCTGGCCTTCCGGCCGTGGCTCGAGGTGGAGCGGTTCGTGACGAAAAAGGGGCTAGTAGCCTTCACCCGCAACACCATCACGGACCTCGACCGGCTGCGCCAGGAGCTGGAGGTGGTGCGGGCCCGCGGGTGGGCCTATGACCTGGAGGAGGCCATGGAGGGGCTGTGCTGTGTAGCAGCACCCATCCGGGACTACACGGGCAGTGTGGTGGCCGCCATGAGCCTCTCGGTCCCCGCGGCCCGGTTCTACCCGCGCAAGCAGGAGTTCCAGCGGGCCATCCTCGCCGCTTGCCAAGAGGTCTCGGAGCGGCTCGGCTACATGGCCCTAGAGCATGTCACCCGGCCCCGGAGGAATGGTCCGAAACGCTAGCGGCGACGGAAGATACGGCCCAGCTCCTCCCGGGCCCGCAGGAGTTGAGCCTCGTCGTAGTCCTCCATCACGAGGATCTTGAGTTTCTCCGCGTCCTTGAGGGGCGGGTACACCCCGGGCAACGAGACGAAGTCTCCGTCCTGGGCCAAGGCCAGCAACCCCGCCCGGGAGAGCAAAGTCTCGATGTAGAGCTTGCCCGCGTTGGGATGCTGGGCCCGGACGCCCAACCCGATGCGGTGGCCGTCGGCCAGGAACACCGGGAGCCGCACGTAGTCCAAGGGCGCACCTTCCTTCCCGAACTGGTAAACGTATCGGATGTAGGTGAGGCCGACCGGGAACTCGCCCCGGATGAGCCGATCCGCCACGGGGATGAAGGACTCCACGTAAGCCCCGATCTGACCCGCCAGCTGTTCCAAAAACCCCCGCCACTGCCCGCCTAGGACCCGACGCAGCTCCATCAACCAGTGGGCGGTGGTGGTATGCAGGGTGGGGTCTGCCATCACGATCTTCCCCTTCCACCGGGGATCCAAGAGGTCCTGGAGGCTTCGGGGGGCTTCCGCGGGCCGCACCAGGCGGGTGTTGTACACGATGCCGATGGGGATCACGAGGAACTGCGGGGACACTAGGCCCTGAGGATCCCGGGTAGCCTTGGGGAAGAGGTCGTAGGACGGGGAGTCGTAGCGGGCGAAGGCACCCGCCTTGCGCATCACCATCATGGGACTGCTGTTGGTCTGGGCCACGTCGAACAGCGGCCGGCCTGCCCGCACCTCGTTGAGCACCCGGTCGAGCACCCGGGTGCTGGCGGCCCGCCAGTACTCCACGGGGATGCCATAGCGGCTCTCGAAGATCTTGTTCACCACCTCCAAGGTGGTCAGGGATCCGTACAGCACCAGCCGTCCCTCCCGCTTGGCCGCAGCCACGAGGTCCGTCTGCGCCCTCGCGGACCCCACGAGCAACACCACGAGAAGGACGCACCACACGCCCGTCATCCGCACCTTCCTCACCTCCTCTCCTTCCCTCCGTTCGCCAAATCCACCAGCAGTCGTTCTGTCCACACGCCCGCCATGCTGCGCTTGTAGGCGGCACTTCCGCGTAGATCGTCCCACGGATCCACGGCCTTCTCCACCACCGCGGCCACCTCCCGGGCCAGCTCAGGTGTAACCCGCTCTCCTTCCACGATCCCCTCCGCCTCCCGGATGCGCAAGGGCCTTGGACCCGCCCCGCCCACCGCCACCCGGGCCAGCCGGCACCGCCCGTCCGGATCCAGCTCCAGGGCGCACGCCACACCCACCGTGGGGTAGTCCTCCGCGCTCCGCGGGGCGTACCGCACATACCCGCTCCGCCGGTGAAAGGCTTCCTTGGGGATCTCCACTCCCACCACAAGTTCCTCCGACCGGAGGACAGTCTTTAGCGGGCCCAGGAAGAACTCGTCCACCGGCACAACCCGGGAGTCCCGAAGGCTTACCAAGCGCACGCGGGCGTCGAGCACCATCAGGACCGGCGGGAGGTCCTGGGCGGGATCCGCGTGGGCCAGGTGTCCGCCCAGGGTGGCCACGTTCCGCACCCGCACGTTGCCCACAAGCCCCGCGGCCCAGGCAAGGCAGCTGACCCGCTCCCGGACGAGGGGGGAGCGTTCGAGCTCCCTCAGCCGCACCGTGGCGCCAAGCCGGAGGAACCCCTCGTGATGCTCCTCGATTCCCGAGAGTTCCGAAACAGCTTCCAGCCCCACCAGTAGCCGCGGCCGACCCAGCCCCTGCCGCAACAGGGGCGCGAGGGCCGTCCCGCCCCCCCATACCCAAACCTCCTCCCGGTCCGTACGGGCCACGAGCTCCAGGACCTCCGCGAGATGTCGGGGTCTTCGGTACTCAAGGGGAGGCATGCGGGGCCCACTCCTCCGCAGCTTTCCGGATCGCCCTCAGGATCCCGCCGTAGCCCGTGCACCGGCACAGGTTCCCTGCGAGGTAGCGACGGATCTCCGCCTCCACCGGGTTCGGATCCTCCAGCAGCAGCGCACAGGCCATCAGGAGCTGACCCGGGGTGCAGATCCCGCACTGCAGCCCCTCGCACGCCAGAAAGGCCCGTAGGAGGATCCGCACCAGGGCCGGAGGCGGCGCATCCGGCGGGAGCCCTTCAGATGGGATTCCGTCTTCTGCCAGCCGGGCGAAGCCTTCCACCGTCCACACGGACCGGCCCGCGGCCACCGCGGTGGGCACAAGACAGCTGCTTATGGGCCTCCCGTCCATCCAGACGGTGCACAGCCCGCACACCCCGATCCCACACCCCACCTTGGTTCCCGTAAGGCCCAGCCGCTCCCGCAAGAACTCCGAGAGGAACTCCGCACCCCCCACCGGCGCACGAACCCGCTCGCCGTTTACCACGAGCTCCACCATGTCCTTCACCACACCCACCTCTGCCCGCTTCTTAGGCCCCAGAACACCTTCTCCGCGGTGATGGGGAGACTCGCCACCCGCACGCCCACCGCATCCGCCACGGCGTTGGCGATGGCGGCGGCCACGGCCACATTGGTCAGCTCTCCAACCGGCTTCACGTTGTAGGGGCCTGCTCCTCGCGCGCCCGGAACCAGCACCACCTGTAACCGCGGCACATCTTCCACCGAAGGGATCCGGTACTCGTCCAGGTTCGCGACCATCACCCGGCCTTCTTCCACGGGGAGAGCCTCCAGGAGGGCAGCACCGAGGCCCATCACGACGCCGCCCTCGATCTGGGCCAGGTGAGAGGGAGGGTTGAGGACGTCCGCCACGTCCACCGCGGTCAGGATCTCGTCCACCCGCACCCCTCCCGTCCGTCGGTCCACGCGGACCCGGGCGATCTGGACGCAACAGGACGCGAGGGGCGGGAGGTGGTCCTCGGAGAAGCGTGCGCGGATCACCTCGTCGGGATACCTCCGGGCCAACGCCGCGAGGGCCTGGCGTACCTCCTCGGGTCCCGTCCACAGGCCTAGTTCGGCCAACCGCTGGCGCAGGGCATGGACTGCGTGGGCCACGGCCGCGCTGGCGCTGATGGTGACCCGGCTTCCGCCCACACCCGCATCCGCCACGAGCTCGTCGGTGCTCGCCTGCTGCACATGGACGAGCTGTGCCGGCAATCCCAGCTCCCGTTGCACCACGTTCCGGACCACGGTGTGCTGCCCGCCGCCCTGCTCCGGGAAGGGAACCCAGACCACTACGGACCCGTCGAGCTGCGGCTTGAGGGCAACCTCCGTCTCGCCCGCGTGTGCGGCCCGGGCGTACAGGGCGACACCAGTCCCGCGGGCCCAGTCCCCTTCTGGTACGACTTCCTCCTCTGGAGGCTGCCTCAGGGCCTGGAGCGCTGCCTCTAGGACCTCCGCTCCCCGGAACTCCACCCACGTCTCCCCCAGCGTCCCTGTGTCCTTCGGACGCAGGAGGTTGCGGATCCGGAACGCCACGGGATCCATTCCCAGCTCCCGGGCCGCCTCGTCCAGGAGGGACTCCACGGCGAAGTTCGCCTCCAGGGAACCCGGGGAGCGCATGTGGCCCCGAGGCACGGTATGGGTGTAGGCGATCACGCTCTCGATGCGAACCGCGGGAATCTGGTAGCAGTTGCCCGCCTCCCGAATCCCGTTGAGGTTGATGTGCTCCACGGGTTTGAAGGCCGCGTAGGCCCCGCCGTTGAGGATCGCGCGGAGGTCCAGGGCCTGGAGATCCCCCTGCTCGTTTATGCCCAGCCGGACCCGGATCACCCCGTCGTGGCGGGGGTTGGTGGCACTGAGCTCTTCCCCATAGCTCAGGCACAGCTTCACGGGCCTTCCCGTTGCCTCCGCGAGGGCCACGCACACGGGGACGTCCATGGGTGAGCCTTTCCCTCCGAAGTCTCCGCCCACGTACACGGGCTGGATCCGGATGCGGTCCTCAGGAACGCCGAGACAGGCCGAAAGCTGCGCCCGAAGCCGATGCGGGCTCTTGTTGGAAGCCCACACCTCGATCCGGCCGGTCTCCGTGATCCGCACCACGCACGCATGGGGCTCCAGGTACCCCTGGTGGGCGGGAGGGAGACGGAAGACGCCCTCGAAGACCCGGTGGCACCGCCGCAGGACTGCCTCTACGTCCTCTCCATGGGCCCAGATCCGCCGGGATTGGACGTTGGGATGATCATCGGGGTGCACCACGGCACCGGGATAACGCCAGGGGGCCTCGTGCACCCGGGGAGCATCCGGCGCCAGGGCCTCCTCCGGGTCCAGCACGGCCGCCAGGGGCTCGTACTCCACCTCCACTAGCCGCGCGGCCTCCTGAGCGAGCTGAGGCGTCTCGGCCGCCACCGCGGCCACCCGCTCTCCCACGTACCGAACAACCCCACGCGCCAGCACCGGCATGTCCCGCACCCGCCGCCCGTACAGACCGAAGCGGATGTCCTCTCCCGTGAGTACCGCGTGCACGCCGGGCAGGGCCCTTGCGGCCTCCGTGCGGATCCGGACGATGCGGGCACGGGGATAGGGGCTCCGGACCAGGGCGGCGTACAGCATCCCGCTCAGCCGCACGTCTCCCGCGTACACCGCCCTCCCCGTGAGCTTGGCAGATCCGTCCGCCCGACCTTCCGCGTACACGGCGGTCACCGGAACTGGGTGACGCAGTCCACCAAGGCCGGTCTGCCTTCCTCCTCCACGACTCTCAGGGCCCGGGCCAGGGCGGGCCCGAGTGCCCGCGCATCCTCGATGGGACCTTCCGCATACCACCCGAGTCCCCGGGCCACCACGGCAAAGTCCGGGGGCGGGTGGTCGATCTCCATCCCGATGTAGGCCCGGGCCTCGTCCCGGCCCCGCTGCCGGGCCACCTCGATCTGGTGCTCCCAATCGTTGTAGTACGCCCGGTTGTTGAACATCACGGTGAGCATGGGGATCCTCTCGTGCGCGGCCACCCAGAGAGATCCGAGGTCATACATGAGGTCCCCGTCCGTCTGCACATTGACCACAAGCCGCCCCGTGCCCCGGTAGGCGAGCCCGACCCCCAAGCTGATCCCGATCTGGGTGGCGGTTCCGAGGGGCTTTCCAGAGTACCGATTAGGCCGGTCGAAGTCCCACAGGCGCCGGATCCACCCGTTCACCCAGCTCCCGGTGAACACGAAGTCCCGGGTGCGGATCTGCTGCCACACCTCCCACACGAACCGGGCGGTGCGCATGGGTCGTGCGTCGTCCTCGGAGGCGGCCTCCGCCCGCCAGCGGGCCCGCATCCGCGCGTGCTCCTCCGCGAAGGCCCGCAGCCGTTCCTCCCGGCGGACTGCAGAGGCGTCCACGGGGAGCTTTCCGGTCCGGACCCGGTCCTGACAGCAGGCGAGCAGATCGGGCAAGGCCTCCCGGGTGTCCGCCAGGATGGAGAGGTCGACCTGCTGGTAGCGCTGGAACTGGTGGGACCACGCCCGGATCCCCAGCTCGCCGAGCCCGATCTCGATCACCCGACATCCCTCCGGCACAAGCCGGATGGCTTGCCGGTGCCGCTCGTCGTACGCATGGAGGCATCCGAAGGGATCCCGCACGTCGAGGAGCAGCACGCAGTCCGCGTCCCGTATGACCTCCAGGTCCATCCGCCAGAGGGGGTGCGTGTTGGGGAGGTTGAGGCGGGCGCCGAGGTCCACCACGGGCGCGGCCAGGAGCTCCGCGAGCTCCTGGAGCGTTCGCACGGACTCCGGGAACCGGCCCACAAGGTCCGCCACCACCACGGGGTTCCGGGCTGCGGTAAGCCAGTCCGCCGCCTGCTCGATGGCCTGGGGATCCGGTGCGATCCGCGTGTACCGACCTTTCTCGGGATCCGGCAGCGTCACGGATCGGGTGAGCTCCTCCTCCTGGAAGGCCACGTCGATACAGAGGTAGACAGGGCCTGCGGGCTCGGTGCAGGCGACGCGGTAGGCGCGGGCGAAGGACTCCACGAGCCCCTCGACGCCCACGGGCTGGTCGTCCCACTTCACGAAGTCCCGCACCGCGCTGGCCTGCAGGAGGGCGGTGTGGTCCCAGTCGATGCGGGGCCGGCGGAGCGTCACGTCCATGGGGCCCGTAGCTCCAAGGACCAGCATGGGCACCCGGTCCAGGAACGCCTGGTAGATCCCCATGCTCCCGTGCAGCAACCCCACCACGTTGTGGAGGACCACCGCCATGGGCCTGCCCGTCACCCGGGCGTACCCGTGGGCAACCCCGACCGCGATCTTCTCGTGGGGACAGGTGATGATCTCCGGCCGGTTCGCGCCGTAGTTCACGAGGGAGTCATGTAGACCCCGAAAGCTGCTACCGGGATTCAGGCTCACATACGGGATCCCGTACCGCTGCAACAGGTCCACGATGAGGTCGGAGACGTATTTGCGCATCCTACGCTCGTTTTCCCTTCTCCCACTTGCTGCATGCCCGTATCGTTCCACCCGGAAAGAGGTTGCAAGCCAACGCTTCTTCCGTCACTCCCCGAACTGGAACAGCTCCTTGAACACGCGCTGCACGCCCGGCGGCGCGGACAGCACTTCCTGGATAGTTCGGAGGCACTCCTCGGGAGAGGTGTAGGCCGGCTCAAACCCGCCCCGACCTACCTCCGCGCGGAACGTGGGGTCGTTGGCCATCCGGCGGAAGGCCTCCCGGTAGAGCCGAACGAGGTCCGCAGGAGCCTCCGGAGGGGCGACGAAGGGCCGACCCAGCTTGAGGGTAATGGACCGCAGCCGGAACACCGACCGGGCCAGCTCGCCGGGAGCGAGATCCTGATCCACGGGGATCGCCCGAAGGCGCGGATCGGGGTTATCCGAGGCCGTTCGAACCATGGGGCGTGCCAGACCCCGTTCGATCCAGGGTAGCAGCGAGGACCACCCGCCTGCGCGGCCATCTACTTCCTTTTCTGCTCCATGGCCAGGGCAACCTGGGCGGTTCCTTGGTAGCCGCTGATGATCCGCAGGTTCAGCCGGAGGAACGCCTTCAGGGCGAGCGGGTAGTCATGGGACCCAGTCCCCGGCCCCGTGGACCCCACGACGAGCGGTGGCTGAGCGTTTCGCAGCTCCAGGATGTGCCGGTACGGCAAGTCGGCCCGGATCGCGAAGATGTAGGTCTCTTCCGCCAGGTTGCCGATCCACTGCCAACGGCGCATGTCTACCCGAAGCTCCTGCACCCCTGCCAGCTGCGCGATGACCAGGTTCCGGTTGAAGAGTCCCAGGGTGAATCCGTCCCGGCGGAGGACGTTGTACAGGTGGTTGGCCGCCACGATGCCTCCTGCCCCAGGCATGTTCTGCACCACCACCGCGGGGTTCCCGGGGAGGTAGCGGCCCAGATGGCGGGAAACGATCCGGGCGAATCGGTCGTATCCACCACCCGGTGGGTTTCCCACGAGGATGGTTACCGTCCGTCCCGCGAAGGAGGGCTGTCCATGGACCGGGCCGTACAGGGACAGGAACAGGCAAACAGCGACCGCTCCGGCTACCCCTACCGAGACTCCTTTCATCCTCCCTCCCCCCTTAAAGCGACTCCTGTCCTCGACTAGCACCCGGAGCCCTCCGTGTCAACGGGATCGTTCGGGAATTTCGTACGCTGACGTCCTAGCGCGGGGGCTTCCGGTCCTTCCACAGGGTCTCTAAACGTGCGCGGATCTCGGCTTCAAGACCCCGGTCCGTGGGCACGTAGTACACGCGGCCCCGGAGGTTCTCCGGGAGGTAGTCCTGCTCGACGAACCCGCCCGGGTAGTCGTGGGGATACCGATACCCTAAGCCATGGCCCAGCTGGACAGCTCCCGGATACGAGGCGTCCCGGAGGTGCGGTGGGACCGGCAGGGCCGGAAGCCGCTCCAGATCGGAGCGAGCCTCAGAGAGGGCACGGACTACCGCGTTGCTCTTCGGCGCGCACGCGATGTAGAGAGCTGCCTCCGTCAGCGGGATCTGGGCCTCCGGCAGCCCCACGTACTCCACGGCCTGGGCCGCGGCCATAGCCACGAGGAGTGCGATGGGATCCGCGAGCCCCACGTCCTCGGCCGCGTGCACGATCAAGCGGCGGGCGATGAACCGGGGATCTTCACCGGCTTCCAGCATCCGCACGAGCCAGTACACCGCAGCATCGGGGTCCGATCCCCGCAGGCTCTTGATGAAAGCGCTCGTCACATCGTAGTGCTCATCTCCGGACTTGTCGTACCGGATCACCCGCCGCTGCAGCGCCTCCTCCACCGCCTCGAGCCCCACCCGCCGCACGCCGTCCGCATCCGGGGGTGTAGTGGCGATCGCCACCTCCAGGGCGTTGAGGGCCACCCGGGCGTCGCCGTTCGCCGCCTGCACAAGGTGCGCCATCGCCTCTTCCGCGAGCACCACCCGCTCTTTCCCAAGTCCCCGTTCCGGGTCTCCTAGGGCCCGTTCCACGATCTCCCGAATCTCCTCCGGCCGCAAGGGCTCAAGCCGCACCAGCTGGCACCGGGAGAGCAGGGTAGGGGTGACGTCGAAGAAGGGGTTCTGGGTGGTGGCGCCGATGAGCACCACGGTTCCGTCCTCCACCGCGGGCAGCAGCAGGTCCTGCTGGGCCCGGTTGAACCGGTGGATCTCGTCGATGAACAGGAGGGTGCGCTCTCCCCGGTACTGCAACCGGTCCCGGGCCTCCTGGATCACCCGCCGGACGTCCGCGACGCCGCTCGTGACCGCGTTGAGGGACACGAAGTAAGCGCCCAGGGCGTTAGCCAGCACGTGGGCCAGAGAGGTCTTCCCGGTTCCGGGAGGCCCATAGAGGATCAAGGAGATGAGCTCCCCAGACGTCACCATCCGGTGGATGAGCCGACCGGGCCCCACCAGGTGCCGCTGCCCCACGAACTCCTCGAGGGTGCGCGGCCGCATGCGGGCGGCGAGGGGAGCTGCGCGGTGCTCGGGCGTAAACAAAGCCATCCGAGGCCAGGATGACACCTCTTCCGGTGGGAGAGCAAGGGGTCGTCTCTGACGACGGAGCTGGAGCCGGCGGCGGGATTCGAACCCGCAACCTGCGGATTACAAATCCGCTGCTCTGCCGTTGAGCTACGCCGGCCCGCCCTCAGGAGTATAGCACAATCCGCGTCCTGGCCGGCCGGTCGAGTACAATTGACCCTGCATTCCAGGACATGGAGTGGATGCCATGTCCAGCGAGATCATGGGGGGACCAAGTTCGAGCTGCTGTTCCGAAGGCTGCGGGGCTGGGTGCGGCACGAGCCAACAATCGGGACGTGATCGAACTGTGGGATCTCCCCATCACGAAGGGGCTCCGGGAGCGGACGCCATCGTGGTGGTGGGAGATCTCACCGGTCCGAACCCCACCGCGGAGACCCTTGCGACCCTTTTCAAGATCCTCGGTTCCGCCAACCTCCCCACCTACCACGTCCCCGGACCAGATGACGCGCCCATCGTGGATTACCTGCGGGAGGCCTACAACATCGAGCTCGTCTACCCCTCCATGCACAGCGTGCACGGTACCTTCTCCATCGGGCCCGGGCATGTGGTCTTCGCCGGTATGGGCGGGGAGATCGCGGACGAGACGGCCCGTGCCCGGGAGGAGGTCACCCGCTTGCGCTACGAGGCCTGGGAGGTGGAGTACCGCCTGAAGGTGCTGCAGGAACTCAAGGACTACCTCAAGGTCTTTCTCTTCACGACTCCACCCGCCCACCGGGGCCTCGGAGAGGCCGGGAGCCAGGAGCTCGCCCAGCTCATCAAGACCTACAACCCGCAGCTGGTGGTGGTGCGCACCCCGGAGCTCCGCACGGAGATGCTCGGCACCTCCTTGATCGTGGGCCCGGGCTTCCTCACGCAGGGATCCGCAGCCCTGTTTGACTTCCGGGAGCGCCGCGTAGAGCGCCTGTCCCTCTCGTAGTCCTACACCCGGACCTCAAACCGGACCACGATCCGCGGCAGGGAGGTATCCGTCACGACGATGACGAGCCGTGGGCCCAAATCTTCCACGCGAATTGGGACAAGCAGGAAGCTGTCCACGGGGATCCCCACCACGGCCTGGATAGGGACCAGGTAGAAGATCCGGCCCCGCAACTTCAGCCCTGCTGGTGTTCGGAGGCGGACCAGCTGGCCCGGCGGGAGGTGGTAGTCCGGATCCAGGAAGGCTAAGAAGGTCCCCTCAAAAGTCCGCAGGATGCCGATCCGGTAGCACCGGCCCGCCTGGATCACCACGGAGCCGGGAACGGCCACGAGCGGGTTTGACACGCAGAACACTTCCCCAGCGGCGTATCCCTTCACCGCAACCCTCTTTGCCTTCGGACCGGCAAGCGCCACCGGTTCACCCTTCAGCCCGAGAACCAGGCCTACGAAGAGGCCGATTAGGCAAATGGAGCGCACGGCTCTCCCTCCTTCCGTTCTCCAAAACGGATTGGCTCCCGGAAAGCCATTTTAGGCTCCCTGTAGGTCTGCATGCCCTAAACGCGGACGGGGTGTCCGGAGCGAAGGAGCTCCGGCTCCGAAAGGCGGTCACCACCCCTCAGGGGAGCAGAAACCCGAGCACACCACCGAGAACAACGGCCGCGGCCGCACACGCGGCAAACCGCAGGAGGTCGTAGCGCACCCGTTGGACCAAGACCTCCGGAGTCTCCCGGGTCACGGGTGAGGGCGTTGTGCGGCTAGGACGGAGCCGGGTCCCGCACCGCGCACACACGATCTTGCCGGGCCGGTTCTCGGCACCGCAGTTCGGACACCGCATTCCTATCTCCTCCTCGCCTCAAGCGCCGCCACCGCCTCTTCGGGCACGTACACGGCGCCGAGGGCCGCTCCCGTACTCACCCCATCCCCATGGTAGTCGCTACCACCCGTCACCACGAGATCCAACCTCCTGGCCAGGGTCAGGAGCTGCTGGGTCTGGTATGGGGTGTGTTCAGGGTAGTAGGCCTCGATGCCCTCTAGCCCTGCCTCCCGCAGGGCCGCGACATGCTCGGGCCGGACGGACCGACCCGGATGCGCAAGCACCGGGACACCACCGGCCCGACGGATGGCCGCGATGGCGCTTTCTGGAGACAGGGTGGTCCGGGGAACCCAGGCAGGCCGGCCACGGCCCAGGTATCGTTCGAAGGCCTCCGCGGGCGTCTGTACGTACCCCGCCGCCACCAAGGCTCGGGCCAGGTGGGCCCGCCCCACGGCCTCCTCACCGGGCCGCAGCACCGCCTCCTCGGAGATCCGGACGCCCAGGAGGTGCAGGCGGCGGATCATCTCCCGGATCCGCTCGACCCGGCTCGTGCGAAGCGCACCCAGTAGCGTCCGGAACCACGTCGCCTGAGCGTCCACGAAGTACCCGAGGAGATGGAGCTCCTCCTGCCCGTCCCAGGCGCTCAGCTCCACGCCAGGGATGAATTTGATCCCGAGGGCTCTGGCCTCCGCTTCGGCCTCCCTAAGCCCCGCCACGGTGTCATGGTCTGTGACGGCCAAGATCCCCACACCTGCTCGGCGGGCGGCTCGGACCAACTCCCGGGGCGAGAGAAGCCCATCGGAGGCGGTGGTGTGGGTGTGGAGGTCAATCCGCATCGTGGACTTCAAAGATGCGGCGGATGGCGGTGGCCCGGCCCGTGGCATCCGCCTCCACCACCACCGCGTTGAACTGCACGGGGCCCTTGGCCACCTCGAACCGCACGGGTAGCTGAGTGAGGAACCGCTGGAGGATGGCCTCCCGGTCCATGCCGATGACCCCGTGGTAGGGGCCGGTCATGCCCACATCCGTGATGGTGGCAGTTCCACCCGGCAGGATGCGCTCGTCTGCGGTCTGCACGTGGGTATGAGTTCCCACCACCGCAGTCACGAGCCCGTCCAGGTACCACGCCAGGGCGATCTTCTCACTAGTGGCCTCCGCGTGGAAATCCACGAGCACATACGGGGTGAGCTCCCGAAGGCGGGCCGCCTCCGCGCGACCCACCCGGAAGGGGTCTTCCAGGGGCTCCATGAACACGCGGCCCTGGAGGTTCAGCACGGCTAGGCTCAGGTCTCCCCGACGCACCACGGCGCTCCCTCGCCCCGGGACGCCGGCCGGGAAGTTGGCGGGGCGGAGGACGTGGGGTTCTCGGTCGAGGACCTCGTACGCTTCCTTTCGGTGCCAGGTGTGGTTTCCACCGGTGAGCACGTCGATTCCGCACCGGAGGAGCTCCTGAACCGTGGCGGGCGTGATCCCGGCCCCACCCGCACTGTTCTCCGCGTTGGCCACCACGAAGTCCAACGCGAGCTCCCGCCGCAGCACCGGAACCCGTTTCAGGGCCAGTTTGCGCCCAGGTTTTCCGCAGATGTCGCCGATGAATAGGATCCGCACGGGCCTACCTGAGCGTGCCCTTATGGCCAACCGTTCTGGCCGCGTAGACGAGGACGTGCCCCTCCTCCCGCAGGCCCACAAGGCGACATCCGTCGCGCGCTTCCCGGAGGTGCTCCAGCCCCTCCCGCAGCCGCTCCTCCTGCCCTTCCCGCTCCTCCTCCGTCCAGGGGACCTGCGGCGAAGCCTCCAGCGGCAACAGCTCCCGGCTCAGCTGGGCGATCACGTTGAGCTCTTCGTACATCAAGTCCGAAAGGGTGCGGACCACCTCGATGCGGGTGCACCCCTGGGTCCTCCAGTGCCGGATCCACACGGTTGGGGCAGGGCGGCGCTCCAGCTCGTGGAGCACGGAGAGGGCCTCCACCACCTTCCGCCGAAAGGTCCGGTAGACCGTAGGGGGAATCGCCCGGGGGAGGAAGATCACCAGCCGCAACGTCCCGTCCGCAGGGTCCAGGGTTGCGGAGGAGAACTCTCCGAACCGTACGAGAAGCGTGGCCAGGAAATCGGCGGGGCGGGGACGATCCAGCCGTGGGAGGCGCATGGCGTGGCTACCGGGCGTACTCCACGATCCGGGTCTCCCGCAGGACGGTCACCTTGATCTGCCCCGGGTACTCCAGGTCCTGCTCGATCCGGCGGCTCAGGTCCTGGGCGATGCGGTAAGCGGCCAGATCGTCCACCTCCCCGCTGCGCACGATGACCCGGATCTCCCGCCCTGCCTGGATGGCGTAGGCCTTTTCTACGCCCGGGAGGGACCGGGCCAGCTGCTCCAGAGCCTGCAGCCGCTGGATGTAGGCCTCCACGGACTCCTTCCGGGCACCCGGCCGTGAGCCGGAGATGGCGTCCGCGGCAGCCACCAGGATGGACTCGAGGTACTTCGCCTCCTCCTCCCCATGGTGGTACAGGATGGCGTTGATGACCTGCGGAGGCTCGTGGTACCGACGGGCGATGTCCACCCCGATCTGCGTGTGGGTTCCCTGCACCTCATGGGTGAGGGCTTTCCCGATGTCGTGGAGGAGCCCCGCCCGCCGGGCCATCGGAATATCCCCACCCAGCTGGGCCGCCAGCTCACCCGCGAGGAGGGCCACCTCCACGGAGTGCTGCAGGACGTTCTGGCCGTAGGAGGTCCGGAACTTCAGCCGGCCGAGTAGCTTCACCAGCTCCGGGTGTAACCCGTGCACCCCGGCCTCGAACGCGGCCCGCTCCCCGGCCTCTTGGATCCGCTGGTCCAGCTCCTGCTGGGCCTTCTCCACCATCTCCTCGATCCGGGCCGGGTGGATGCGGCCATCGGCCATGAGCTTCTCGAGGGCGATCTTCGCGATCTCTCGGCGCACGGGATCAAAGGAGGAGAGGGTGATCGCCTCCGGGGTGTCGTCGATGATGAAGTCCACCCCGGTCAGGGCCTCTAGCGTCCGAATGTTCCGACCCTCCCGGCCGATGATCCGGCCCTTCATCTCCTCCGTGGGGAGCGGGACCACGGTGACCGTGAGCTCCGCGGTGTGGTCCGCGGCGGTACGCTGGATGGCCAACGCCAGGATCTCCCGAGCCCGGCGCTCCGCCTCCTCCCGAGCCTCCCGCTCCACCTTTCGGATGCGGGCAACGGCGTCCTCCCGGGCCTCGGCCTCCACCTGCTCCAAGAGGCGCTGCCGGGCTTCCTCCCTCGTCAGGCCTGCGATCTGCTCCAGGGCCTGACGCTGTTGGGCGATGAGGGCGGCGACTTCCTCGGATTGGGCCGCGATCTCCTGCTCCCGTTGCTGGAGCGCCCGCTCCCGACGCTCCAGCTGCTCCGCACGGCGTTCCAGCGCCTCTTCCCGCTGGATTAGGCGCCGCTCCAGCCGCTGGAGCTCTGCCCGCTGCTCCCGGATCTCACGCTCGGCCTCGCGCTTGATCCGGATGGCCTCGTCCTTCGCTTCCAGGAGCGCTTCCTTCCGCTTGGCATCCGCCTCCCGTTGGGCATCCAGCAGGATTCGCTTCGCCTCTTCTTCCGCAGAGCGGATCTTCGCTTCCGCGATCCACTTCCGGAAGAGGTATCCGACGAGGAAGGCCGCCACACCCACCGCCATGACCATGAGGACGGTCATCGCGGTGCTCGTGGCACCTCACCTCCTTTACCCCTTGGATTGTATTTCCGGCCGCAGGGTGGGGTCAAGGAACGGCAGGGAACAGGTGTTTGCCCGTCGAATCTCCCCGTGCTACAATCCCTCAACAGGAGGGAGCGATGAGACAGCTGACCCGCAGGCAGCGGGAGATCCTTCAGTTTATCGTGAACTACACCCGCCGGCACGGGTATCCCCCGTCCGTGCGGGACATCGGGAACGCCCTCCACCTCACCAGCAGCTCCACGGTGCACAGCCACCTGAGCGCCCTGGAACGGAAGGGCTTTATTCGGCGGGACCCCAGTAAGCCCCGGGCCATCGAGGTGATCCGGGAGGATGCGGCCCTGCCCCACAAGCGGCCCGTGGTGCTGCCGGTGGTAGGACGTGTGACGGCGGGCTCTCCGATCCTCGCGGAGCAGAACATCGAGGACGCGTTCCTTTTGCCCGAGGACTTCTTAGGCCCTGGGGAATACTTCCTTCTCCGGGTCCGGGGGGACTCCATGATCGGCGCGGGGATCTACGACGGAGACTACCTCATCGTCCGCCGGCAGGCGCACGCGGAGAACGGCGACATCGTGGTAGCCCGGATCGGGGAGGAGGCCACCGTCAAGCGGTTCTACCGCGAGCCGGACGGGATCCGCCTGCAGCCGGAAAACCCCCTCCTCGAGCCCATCCGATCCCGGGAAGCGGTGATCGAGGGGAAGGTGGTGGGCCTACTTCGCCGCCTCCGCTGAGCTCCCGGCGAGGAGCGCCCGAACCTTTTGGACGAGGAAGAGGGGAGCTTCCACCTCTACCCGCATCCCCTCGGGCCCGTCGTCTCGCGCGAGGACCCGACCATGCTCGTACAGGGTGTGCAGGATGCCCGCCTTCGCATACGGGACGTGCAGGGCCACCCGGGTCACAGGGGTGGGGATCGCCTCTTGGATGCGCTCTAGCAGATCCCCAAGCCCGACCCCGTGCAAGGCGCTGATGGGTACCCCTCCCGTGAGGGCGACGACGCGCTCGGCCTCCCTCGGGGGAATCCGGTCGGTCTTGTTGAGGGCCAAAACGACGGGCTTATCGGCGGCCCCCAGCTCTTCCAGGATCTCCTCCACCACGCGCCGCTGGGAGGGCCAGTCAGGGTGGGAGACGTCCAGGACGTGCACGAGCACGTCCGCCTCCGTAACTTCCTCCAGCGTAGCCCGGAAGGCAGCTATGAGCTGCGGAGGCAACTTGCGGATGAACCCTACGGTGTCCACCAGGACCGCGCTCCCGCCGCCCGGGAGGCGTACGCGTCGGGCCGTGGGGTCGAGGGTGGCGAAGAGTTTATCTTCCACGAATACCCCGGCCTGGGTGAGGGCGTTGAGGAGGGTGGACTTGCCCGCGTTGGTGTAGCCCACGAGGGCCACCACGGGGACTTCCGCCTGCTGTCGGGCCCGACGCTGGGTACGGCGGATCCGGCTGAGGGCGTCGATCTCCCGCTGGAGGTCCGTGATCCGGGCCCGGATCCGCCGACGGTCCAACTCCAGCTTCGTCTCGCCCGGCCCCCGGGTCCCGATCCCGCCGCCCAGACGTGACAGCCACACCCCTCTGCCGGTGAGCCGAGGCAAGAGGTACGTGAGCTGCGCGAGCTCCACCTGCAGCGCCCCCTCCCGGGTGCGGGCCCTCCGGGCGAAGATGTCCAGCACCAGGGCCGTGCGGTCCAGCACCTTCACCCCCAGCTCCTCCTCCAGGGTCCGCTGCTGGGCTGGGGTGAGCTCTTCGTCGAAGATCACGAGGTCCGCGGCCTCGAGCTCCACCAGGGACCGCAGCTCCGCCACCTTCCCCCGCCCGATCAGGGTTCCGGGGTCCGGTCGGGAGCGGGTCTGGAGCACGGCGTCCACGACTTCCGCGCCCGCGGTCTCCGCGAGCCGCCGCAGCTCCTCCAGGGTTTCATCCGTGGACCACCCGTCCTGACCTGGAACCCTGAGGCCCACCAGGATGGCCCGCTCCGCCCGTGGCGGTTCATCCCCTGCGACGGGTAGGCGACGAAGGGCGGCTTCCGCAGACCGGATCCGGTCGGCACTGCGCACGTCCTCCAGCTGCTCGATCAAAAACGGCCCTTCCACGCACGGTCCCCGCTGGTCCAGGAAGGTCACCCACGCCTCCGTCGGCGTGCCCTTCCGGTGGCCAAGGGTCACGAGCAGGTCTAGGCGCGTGCGCTCCAGGAGATCGAGGTCGGATTCGGTAGGCCCTGCTTCCGGCTGGTTGTACGCCACCACCAGCCGCAGGCCGCACAGAACCCCCTTGCGCCGGTTTACAAGCCGCTCCTCCAGGCCCGGCCAGCTGCGGCCCACAAGCCCGTAGACCACCGTACCGTGCCGCGAGACCAAAACCCCGACCTCCCGCTGCATCCGGTACGCGAGGGAAATGAGCCGCCGTGCGAGCTCCGGCGGGCAGGCGAGATCGTCGGAGATCGCAAAGGCCCGCAGGCTCACCAGCTCCTGCCGGATCTGGCGGCTCAGCTTGCGGGGCGTTCCCAGGAGGAACGGAAGCCGCACGCTAGGCCATCCGTCGCAGCCGCTCGAGGGCCTCCCTCAGACGGTCGTCCGGCACGGTGAGGGAGAGCCGCACGTACCCCTCTCCCCCCTCACCGTATCCGATGCCGGGCGTGAGGAGCACACCGGTCCGTTCCAGGACCCGTGCCGCAAACTCCACGGAACTAACCCCCTCCGGTACTTCCGCCCACAGATAGAAGGTAGCGCGGGGGCTCTCGAGGCGCCAGCCCGCTTCTCGTAGGACCCCCACCGCGAGGTCCCGCCGGGCCTGGTAGCGCCGCACCCGCTGCGCCACGGGCTCCTCAGGGCCTCGGAGGGCTGCTTCCCCGGCCCGCTGGATGGCCACGAAGGCGCCGCTGTCGAGGTTGGTCTTGAGCTTGGCGAGGGCGGCGATCACCTCCGCGTTCCCGCACACGAACCCCAACCGCCACCCGGTCATGCAGAACGTCTTGGAAAGCGAGTGGAATTCCACCCCTACCTCTCGGGCGCCCGCGGCTTGGAGGAAGGAAGGAGGTCGGTAGCCGTCGTAGGCGATCTCCGAGTACGAGTTGTCGTGGGCCACCACGATGTCGTACTCCCGGGCGAACCGCACAACTTCCTCGAAGACGGCGACTTCCGCCGTGGCGCCCGTGGGGTTGTTGGGGTAGTTCAGGAACAGCAGGCGGGCCCGACGGGCCACCTCCTCGGGAATCGAGCTGAGGTCCGGAAGCCAGCCACGATCCGGGCGTAACCGCACGGGGTACGGGACACCGTCTGCGAGGAGGGTGGCGGCCAGATAAACCGGGTAGCCCGGGTCCGGTACGAGAACCGGATCTCCCGGGTTCACCAGGGCCCACGGGAGGTGGGCGATCCCTTCTTTGGACCCAATCAGGGCCAGCACCTCCCGATCGGGGTCGAGCCATACCCCGAACCGCCGCGCATACCACGCGGCCACAGCCTCCCGGAAGCTCCGTGTCCCGGCGTAGGGAGGATACTGGTGGGTGGCCGGATCCGCCACCGCCTCTTGCACGGCGCGCACGATGTGGTCCGGAGTGGGGAGGTCCGGATCCCCCACGGCGAGGCTTACTACGTCGACTCCCCGGCGTTCCAGTTCCTCCTTGCGGCGATCGAGGTCCGCGAAGAGGTAAGGGGGGATTCGCTGCAACCGCAAAGACTCCGGCATCTTTCCCTCCGCCTGTTCAGATGTGCCGGGAAGTAACCTCCCCGACTTCCGCATGGACCAGCGCCATGATCTGCTCCGCCACCGCCTCCGGCGGAAGCCCGGTGACGTCTAGCCACCGGATCCGTGGATCTGCCCGGAACCAGATGAGCTGGCGGCGGGCGTAGTGCCGGGTGTTGCGCCGTAGCTGCTGCACCGCCTCTTCTAGGTCCACCTCGCCTATTAGGTAGGCGGCGATCTCCTTGTACCCGAGGCCCTGCATGGAGGGTGCGTGGAGGGGCACACCGGAGGCCACGAGCCGCCTGACCTCCTCCACCAAACCCGCCGCGAGCTGCTCGTCGATACGGCGGTCAATGCGGCCATACAAGGCCCGCCGGTCCATCGTGAGCCCGATGCGCAGGGAGGGCTCTTCAGGCCCCCGCCCCCGTGCCTGACTCGGCGGGATCCCGAGGTGGTACCAGATCTCCAGGGCCCGGATGACGCGCCGGAGGTTCCGGGGAGGGATGCGGGCGGCAGTTAGCGGGTCGATCTCCTGCAGCCGGGAGAACAACACACCGGGTTGGTTGCGTTCCTCCTCCTCCAGCCGCTGCCGCAGCGCCCAGTCCGGGGGAACCGGAGGGATCTGGAGCCCGTCCAGGACCGCCTGAACGTAGAGACCCGTACCGCCTACGAGCAGCGGCACCCGTCCCCTCGCCCGGATCTCCGCGATGGCCTGTTGCGCCAGCTGCTGGAAACGCCGAACCGTGAAGACCTCGCGGGGGTCCACCACATCGAGCAGGTGATGGGGCACCCGGGCCCGCATGGCGGGGGTGGGCTTTGCGGTCCCGATGTCCATGCCCCGGTATACGGTGCGGGAGTCCGCGCAGATTACCTCCCCCCTGATCCGCTCCGCCACCAGGACCGCGGCCTCTGACTTCCCCACCGCGGTGGGGCCCACGATGGCGACGACGGGGAAATGGCTCATCGGCTCTATTGTAGACCGCGAGGCAGGAGAAGGCTCGATGCGGATCGAACACTCCATCGGTATGGATACCCCCATGATGCGCCAGTACGAGGTCCTGCGCCGGGCCTACCCCGGGATGCTCCTTTTGTTCCGGCTCGGGGACTTCTACGAGCTCTTCGGGGAGGACGCGGAGATCGCGAGCCGGGTGCTGGACCTCGTGCTCACCTCCCGGCCGGTGGCGAAGGGTCGCCGCATCCCTATGTGCGGCATCCCCCACCACGCCCTGGAAGGGTACCTCGCCCGGCTGGTGGAGCACGGGTTCCGGGTGGCCATCTGCGAGCAGGTGGAGGACCCCAAACGGGCCCGGGGGCTTGTGCGGCGGGAGGTGGTCCGGGTCGTCACCCCCGGCACCGTCACGGAGGAAGGTCTTGTTCCCCCGCGGGCCAACGTCTACGTGGGGGCCATCGTCCACCGCGCAAACCGGTGGGGGATCGCGTTCGCGGACCTGCTGACCGGTGAGTTTAAGGTCCTGGAGCTCCAAAGTGAGGAGCTGGTCCGAGAGGAGGTGGCCCGGCGGGGGATCCGGGAAGTCGTGCACCCGGAGGACGAGCCTCCGCCTTCCTTCTGCGACCCCGCTCCTGTCCTCACACCTTACCCGAGCTGGCGGTTTGAGCCGGACACAGCCCACCGGGCCCTTTGCGAGCAGTTCGGAGTACGGGGGTTAGAGGGGTTCGGGTGTGCGGAAGTCCCGATGGGCACCTGCGCGGCCGGCGCGTTGGTGCAGTACCTCCGGGAGACCCAGCGCAGCGAGCTCAAGCACCTCCACCGGCTCCAAGTGGAACTTCCCGGGCAGTTCCTCTTCCTGGACGCGGGGGCCATCCGCAGCCTCGAGCTCCTGGAGCCCCTCTGGGGCCGGAACCGGGAGGCCACGCTCCTCGGAATCCTCGACCGGACCCGGACCGCCATGGGCGGTCGGTTGCTTCGGCAGTGGATGACAGCCCCGCTCCAGGACCCCGAGCGCATCCGGGAACGGCTGGACGCCACAGAGGAGCTCTTGTGCTCCTCCGCGCGATCCCGCATCCAGGAAATCCTCGCGCGGTGTGCAGACCTGGAGCGCCTGGTGGGGCGGTGCGGACACGGGTCCGCGAGCGCGAAGGACCTCGTGGCCCTTTGCCGTACCCTCCGGGAGGTCGCGGCCCTCCGGGAGCTTACGGGCAGTTTTCGAAGCCGACTCTTGCAGGCGCTCGCGGCGGATCTGGACCCGCATCCGCAGCTCGCAGACCGGCTGGAAGGGGCGCTCGTGCCGGACCCGCCCGCCACGGTGCGGGAGGGAGGCCTGATCCGGGACGGGTACGACCCGGAGCTCGACGCGCTGCGCCGGGCAGCCCGGGAGGCCCGGGAGTGGATCCGGAACCTCGAGGCCCGGGAGCGGGAGCGGACCGGCATCAAGTCCTTGAAGGTGGGCTACAACAAGGTGTTCGGGTACTACATCGAGGTGAGCCGGGCGCACCGGGATCGGGTGCCCTCCCACTACGAGCGGCGGCAGACCCTCGTGGGTGCGGAGCGGTACGTGACCCCGGAGATGAAGGAGCGGGAGGCACTGATCCTGAACGCCCAGGAGCGGATGGCGGAGCGGGAGTACGAGCTCTTCTGCGCGCTGCGGGAGGAGGTGGTCCGACACGGTTCTACGCTGCTGCAGACGGCCCGCGCATTAGCCACCCTGGATGTCCTGGCGGCCTTCGCAGAGGTGGCAGAGCTCTACGGCTACACGCGGCCCGAGGTGGTGGATGAACCGGTGCTGGAGATCCGGGCAGGCCGGCATCCCGTGGTGGAGCGGCTGCTCCGGGAGGAGCGGTTCGTGCCCAACGACCTGGTGTTGGACGAGCACCGGCGGATCGCTATCGTCACGGGTCCCAACTTCGCGGGAAAGTCCACCTACCTCCGCCAAGCAGCCCTCATCGTGATCCTGGCCCAGATGGGCTGCTTCGTCCCGGCGACACGGGCCCGCATCGGGGTCGTCGACCGGATCTTCACCCGCATCGGCTCCGCGGACGACATCGCCTCGGGCCGGAGCACGTTCCTCGTGGAGATGCAGGAGGTCTCTAACCTCCTCCACAACGCCACCCCGAGGAGCCTCGTGCTCCTGGACGAGGTGGGCCGAGGGACCGCCACCTACGACGGACTCAGCATCGCATGGGCCGTGGTGGAGTACCTGTGGGAACGGCAAAAGGCGCGGGTGCTGTTCGCCACCCACTACCACGAGCTCACGGAGCTCGCGGAGCGGCTCCCCGGCGTGTTCAACCTGAACGTCCTGGTCCGAGAAGAACCGGGCCGCATCGTGTTCCTCCACCGGGTCGTGGAAGGTGCTTCGGATCGCTCCTACGGCATCCACGTGGCGCGCCTGGCAGGACTCCCGCAAGAGGTCATCGCCCGGGCGGAGCAGATCCTGGCCCGCCTGGAAGGGGATGAGAAGCGGAACCACCTCAGCCCGGGGCTCAATCGGCGGGTGGAGGCGATCCAGACCACCCTCGCACTCGAACCCCTACCCGAAGCGATCCTCGACCGCCGGGAAGGAAGCAGGGGCGCGCGTCCGAAGGCCCGACGACGCCCGATGGGGGAGCAGGTGTCCATCTTCGATGGGGAAGATCCGGGTCCTTGAAGGGTGGCTTGCGGACCGCATCGCGGCGGGCGAGGTGGTCGAGCGTCCTGCCTCTGCCGTGAAGGAGCTCGTGGAGAACGCCCTGGACGCGGGTGCCCGCACCATCACCGTGGAGGTCGAAGAAGGAGGATTCCGGCTGATCCGGGTGACGGACGACGGAGAAGGCATGGACCCGGAGGACGCAGTACTCGCCCTGCGCCGGTTCGCCACGAGTAAGCTCCGCACCCCCGGGGACCTGCACCGGATCACGACCTTGGGCTTCCGGGGAGAGGCACTTCCCAGCATCGCCGCAGTTTCCCACCTGGAGCTCGTGACCTCCGACGGCGAGCGCGGCACCCGGGTTCGGGCGGAGGGCGGCGAGATCGTGCAGGTAGAAGAGGTGGGCTCGGGCCGGGGAACCGTAGTCACCGTGCGCCACCTGTTCTACAACACCCCGGCCCGCCGCAACTTCCTCCGGTCCACGGCCCGGGAGGCCGCGCTGTGCGTGGAGGCGGTGGAGCGGCTGGCCCTCGCCTACCCCGAGGTAGCCTTCCGGGTGATCCGAGACGGCGAGGAAGTATTGTGGTGCCCGCCTTCGAATCCTCTCGACCGGGCCGTGCACCTGCTCCGGATACAGCCCGACCAGCTCCTGCCGATCCCTGAGCTCCCCCGCGAGGTCCGGGTTCAGGGATTCGTGGGCGTTCCGGAGGTCGCCCGGCGCAACCGGCTGGGGCAGTACTTCTACGTGAACCGCCGGCCCGTGCAGAGCGCCCTCCTGAGCCGGGCGGCAGAACAGGGCGCCCACACCCTCATCCCTACCGGCCAGCACCTCCTCTGTGTAGTGCTCGTCTTCCTTCCGCCGACGGCCGTAGACCCCAACGTGCACCCCCGCAAGCTCGAGGTCCGGTTCGCCCACGAGGACCGGGTCTACCGCGCCGTGGAGGCCGCGGTCCGGGAGGCCTTCCGGTCCCGTCCTCTCCTGCGCATCCCGGAAGGCCCTCCTGCTCTGGCCTTCAGGGGGACGGAGGCCCAGCAAGAGCCGCTAGTCGTCCGGGAACCCGCGGTGAGCCTCTCTGAACCGCTAGCCCAGCCCCAACTTTCCTCCCTCCGGGTGCTGGGTCAGGTGGCGCGGGCGTACATCGTGGCGGCGTCCGAGGAGGGCCTCGTGCTCGTCGACCAGCACGCGGCCCACGAGCGGGTGCTGTACGAACGGCTCTGCGACCGGATCCGGGCCCAGGAAGCCCTGCAGACCCTGGCGGTTCCGATCCCGATCGAGCTCAGCGCCGCGGAGGCCCAGCTCGTGGAAGACCTCTCGAGGGCCCTGCAGGAGGTCGGGATTTTGCTAGAGCCCTTCGGGGGGAACACCTACCTCCTGCGGGCCCTCCCTGCGATCGCGCCGAAGGCTTCCGCGGAATTGGTCCGTGCCTGCCTGCGGGACCTCCGGGACGGCCACCGCGTACGCTCCGTAGAAGATGCCGTGGACCGCGTGCGGATCACCCTGGCCTGCCACAGCGCGGTGCGGGCCGGAGATGCGCTCACGCAGGCCGAGATGGAATCCCTCATCGCGGACCTTTTGCGGTGCCGCGACCCCTACACCTGCTTCCACGGCCGGCCCACGATGGTAGTGCTGCCACCGGAGCGGTTGGAGAGCTGGTTTCTGCGCCGGTAGCGGGGTTCTCCTACAGCCCCTCGTAGAGGTCTTCGAGGCGGATCTCCGTGTCCAGGCAGTCTACCCGGAAGCTCCCCGTCCCCCGGAGCTGGGAGAGCCACCACCGCCCGGAATCGTCCCGCCGGTAGAAGTCTGCGGCCCGCTCCTCCGCGCTCACGAGCAGGTAGCCACGCAGGGTCTCTAGGCTCTGATAGGTCACCAGCTTCTCACGTCGGTCCGCGGCCTCGGTGGCAGGTGAGAGAATTTCCGCCAGCAAGCAGGGCCTCGTCTTGTAGTACTCCTCGCGGTCCTCCGGGTCGCACACCACCATGACGTCCGGGTAGTAGAAGCGGTCCGGGCCCACCCGGAGTTTCATATCGGACGCGTACACCCGGCACGGGGTGCCCTGCGCGGCCCCCCACAGGAGGCCCACCAGGTTCGTCACGAGCCGGACGTGCCGGTCAGTGGCTCCTGCCAGGGCGTACACCCGGCCCTCGACGTACTCCCGCTTGACGGGGCTTTCCCGCTCCGTTCTGAGGTACTCCTCCACGGAGATCCGCCGGTCCAGAACCTCGCGCGGCGTCATCGGGATCTACCCCACCGGGACGGGCTCCTGTACCCGCTCGCCCCGCAGGACCCAAGATCCAGCCTCCGTGATGCGCACGAGGACGGTCCGGCCGATGAGGTCGGGGGTGCCGTCAAAGGTCACCACCTTGTTGGTGCGGGTGCGGCCCACGACGCCGCCGTGCTTTCCGGGCTCCTCCACGAGAACCTCCTGGACGGTGCCCACGAGCCTCCGGTTCCGGGCGTAAGCCACCCGCTCCGCAAGCCGGTTCAGGGCCTGCAGGCGGCGGTGCTTGGTCTCCCCGTCCACCTGGTCGGGGAAAGTAGCGGCCTTGGTTCCGGGCCGCGGAGAGTACATGGCGGTGTTGCAGGCATCGAACTGCACGGTCTCCACTAGCCTCAGGGTGTTCTCGAACTGCTCCTCCGTCTCCCCGGGGAAGCCCACGATGAGGTCCGTGGTAAGGCTCGCTTCCGGCATGTACGTCCGGATGCAGTCCACGATGCGCAGGTAGTCCGCCACCGTGTAGGTGCGGTGCATGCGGCGGAGGATCTCGTCATCTCCTGATTGGACGGGCAGGTGGATGTGCTCGCACACCTTCGGGAGCTCCGCCACCGTGCGGATGAGCTTCTCCGTCATGTCCCGAGGGTGGCTGGTGGTGAACCGGATCCGCTCGATGCCCTCGACCTCGTGAACGAGGCACAGCAGGTCCGCGAGGTCTGTCCGGGGCCGCAGATCATGGCCGTAGGAGTCCACATTTTGGCCGAGAAGGGTGATCTCCTTGTAGCCCTGGGCCGCGAGCTGTTCCACCTCCTGACGCACTACCTCCGGAGGGACGCTCCGCTCCCGTCCCCGCACGAACGGTACGATGCAGAAGGTGCAGAACTTGTTGCACCCGTGGATGATGTTCACGTAGGCCCGGATCCCCCGTGCCCGCGCCGCGGGCAGAATGGGAAGAGGTTCATCCTTGGGGAACCGGTCCCACACCTCGTAGACAGGCTGACAGCCCTCCTGGGCCTGGCGGAGGAGCTCCGGAAGCCGGTGG
>FWWL01001337.1_pt1 | contig 59582 bp, 57 predicted proteins | sample 2228331 | NCBI WGS metagenome assembly FWWL01 (sample SAMEA103939775, study PRJEB20133) | metagenome
CCGCCTGCGCCAGCACCTGCACCTCGCGCGCCCCGACGTTGCCGGCCACCCCGCGCAAGCCGTGCGCGCGCTCGCCGGCGTCGCGCCAGCGCCCGGCCGTCACGTCCTCGCGAATCCGCTCGCCACTGTCGCGCTGGGAACCGCGGAAGCGGTCCAGCAGCTGCAGGAACAGGGCCGCGTTGCCGGCGACGTTGCGCAGGCCGAAGGCGGCGTCGATCCCGGCCAGCACCGGCAGCGACGGGTGGTCGGACACCCCGGCGGCGATCCGGGCCGGCATCGCCTTGCCCAGCCAGCGCCCGAGCGTGGCGTACAGCTTTTCCGGCTCCACCGGCTTGGTGATGTAATCCTGCATGCCCTCGCGCAGGCAGCGCTCGCGGATTTCCGAGAGCGCATGCGCGGTCATCGCGATCACCGGCAGGTCGGCAAAGCGCGCATCCTTGCGCAGCTCGACCGTGGCGGCGTGGCCGTCGAGCTGGGGCATTTCCAGGTCCATCAGCACCAGCCGGTAGGCCTGGGGACCGGCCGCCATCAGCATCTCGAGCGCCTGGCGGCCGGTGCCGGCCACGTCCACCGAGATGCCCTGCGCCTCCATCAGCTCGACCGCGATCTGCTGGTTCACCAGGTTGTCCTCCACCAGCAGCACCCGCACCGCCTCGCCGCGCGCCGGCGCGGCGTCGGACGTGTTCGGTCCGGGGCGGGGCGGCGCGAACAGCGAGGCCAGCGCCTCGACCAGCGCGGCGTGGCCGAAAGGCTTGAACAGGATGCCGTTCACGCCGGCCGCCTCGGCTTCGAGTTGCACGTCCTCGCGGCCGAAGGCCGACACCAGGATCGTCCAGGGCACGATGCGCAGCTGCGGGTTGCGCTCGATCCGACGCACCAGTTCGATGCCGTCGATGCCCGGCATCCGCCAGTCGGCCAGCACCAGCCGGTAGGGGTCGCCCGCCGCATCGGCGCCGGCGACCAGGGATTCGGCGGCGGCGCCGTCCGGCGCGCACTCGACGCGCAGCGGCAGGGCCGACAGCGCCTCGCGCATCACCGCGCGCGCCAGGGCGCTGTCGTCAACGACCAGCACGCGGGCCCCATCGAGTTCGGGCGGGGCGTCGAAGGTGCGCTCCGGCTGGCCCGAGAGCGGGAATTCGAGTTCGAAATGGAAGGTCGAGCCCATCGCCGGCGCGCTCTCGACCGCGATGCGCCCCCCCATCAGGCCGACCAGTTGCTGCGAGATCGACAGCCCGAGGCCGGTGCCGCCGTATTCCCGGGTGGTCGAGCCGTTGGCCTGGCTGAAGGCCTGGAACAGCTTGGCCTGCTGCGCCTCGCTCATCCCGATGCCCGTGTCGCGCACCGAGAAGCGCAGCCGCACGCGGCCCGGCCGCACCGGCACCATCGCCATGCAGGCCAGCTCCAGCTCGCCGGCCGGGGTGAACTTGACCGCGTTGTTGACCAGGTTGATCAGGACCTGGCCCAGCCGCAGCGGATCGCCCACCAGCTTGCGCGGCACCGTGTGCGGCACGTGGAACAGGTATTCGAGCTGCTTGTCCGACGCCTTCTGCGCCGTCACGCCGGCCACGTTGGTCAGCACGTCATCGAGGCAGAACGGCACGTGCTCCACGTCCAGCTTGCCCGCCTCGATCTTCGAGAAGTCGAGGATGTCGTTGATGATGCCCAGCAGCGACAGCGCGGCGCGGTGGATCTTGCCCACGTAGTCCTGCTGCTTGGGATCGAGATCGGTGCGCAGCGCCAGGTAGGCCATGCCGATGATCGCGCTCATCGGCGTGCGGATTTCGTGGCTCATGTTGGCCAGGAATTCGGACTTGGCCACGCTGGCCGCCTCGGCGCGCAGGTTCGAGCGCGTCAATTCCTCGGTGCGGTCGGCGATCTTCTGCTCAAGGTCCTCGTTCAGCTCGCGCAACTGCTGTTCGATCCGGCTCTTTTCGCGCAGCAGGCCGGTGGTCACCTGCTCGGCCTTGCGCAAGCGGTTCAGTGTGTCGCGGAAGCTGCGCACGGCCGAGGACAGGCGGCCCACCTGGTCGGTCCTGCCGATGCCGGACAGGCGGATGTCGGTCTCGCCGCGCGCCAGCTTTTCCAGCGACTCCTGGATGTCCGCGAACGGCTGCGTCATGCGGCGGCCGACCAGGAACACGCAGGCGACGATGGCCAGCGTGAGCAGCACGTTGGCCGCGGCGGTGTGGATGATCTGGCGCCGCAGGTCCTGGTCGATCTGCTGGCGCGAAAAGGCCAACTCGATCACACCGACCGGATAGCTGCGCCCGGCGTCGGTATAGGTGATGCGCCGCTCGACCCGGATCGCGCTGCCGTCGTCGCCGCGCATGCTTCCCAGCGTGGCCAGGGGCGCGCCGTCCGGCGCGAGCACGCGCAGCGACAGCACCTCGGGCGTGGCGCCGAGCGCATCGACGACCGAGGACACGGCGGCGCTGTTGATGTCGAACAGCGGCCGCGCCAGCGCGTCGGACAGCACCGTGGCCTGGCGCTCGATCCGTTCCTGCAGGCGCAGGTTGGCCTCGGTGTGCAGGGTGTGCAGGGTGTAGGTGGTGAACACGCCGGTCGAGAGCGTCACCGCGAGCACGATGCCGGCGCCGAGCCGGAACACGATGTTCTGGCGCCAGTTCTCGACCAGGCGGCGCGGCAGGATGCGCACGCGGCGCCGGCGCCGGTTAATGGCGGCCTCCGGCCATCGCGCGTTCGCGCACGCGGTACGCGGGGCTGTTGCGCACCTGCTCGATCTCTTTCCACAGGCGCGCGGCAAGTTGCGGCTCGCGCGCCGCCAGCGCGCGCGAGAGCACCAGGAAATACGGTTTTTCCACCAGCGGCGTGGGCAGCACTTCCAACTGGGCGCCGAGCGGCCCGCGCGCCAGGCGCATCGCGTCCTGGCCGCCGAGGGCGGCGCCGGCCAGGCGCCCGGCGAGCAGTTTGTGCACCAGTTCGTCCGCGCGCTGGCTGCCCTCGTCCACCGGCACCTGCTGCTGGCGCAGGAAGTCGCCGACCGAATAGCCGAGCTGGAAGCCGATCCGTCCCCCTTCCAGGTTGTGGAAGGAACGTCCGTCCCAGTCCAGCCGCGAACCGCGCCGGCGCACCATCAGGTAGCGCTCGACGTGCATGCGCTTGGACGCATCGGCCACGTGGCCGCCCGGATAGGCCCCGGTGCCCAGGCGGGCGCGCGTGAAGCTGACCGCGAAGGCGCCATCGACCTGGTTGGCCTTGAGTTGCTCGAGGCAGCGCTTCCACGGCATGCTCTGGTAGTCGAAGCGCACACCGGTGCGGCGCGCCACTTCGTTGAGCATCTCGAAGTTCAGGCCTTGCCCATCCAGGGTGCGCCAGGGCAAGACCTCCTGGCGCTCGAAGCACAGGACGATGGGCGCGCGAGCGTCCGCGAGCGCCGCGCCATGCACGGAACAGGCGGCCAGGCCGGCGAGAAGCAGGCGCCGCAGGGGCCGGGGAGGAATGGGATGGATGAACATACAAGTTAAAGTATGCCACTAGTAGTTGCCAAACAACAGCAAAAATGCTGCCGCCGGCGTGGGGCCGCTACAACGCGAGGGCGGGCTCGCACTGGCGCTGGTGCAGGTCCCACAGCATGCCCATGCGTACGCCGGCGTGGACCGGCACCAGTTCGGCGATATCCAGTTCCTCGACCAGGGCCAGCGCCAGGGCCAGCCCGCCCGCCAGGTGCGGCGCGCGCATCGCCGCGGGCCAACTCTGGCGGATGGTCTCGACATGTCCCGCCTGCACGAAGGCGCGGCGCAGGCTGTCCAGCGTGGCGGGCGTGAGCGGCGTGCCCGGCCCGTGCAGGTCGGCCGCCAGTTCGGCCAGCGCGCGGATGGTGCCGCACGCGCCGTAGGCGGCGCTCCAGCGTCCCGGAATCGTACCCGGTTCGGTGTCGGCGAAGCGGTCGCGTGCGGAGCGCACCGCGGCGTCGAAGGAGGCGGCGTCCACGCGGCCGCCGCTGAAGAAGGTCAGCCCCTGGCGCACGGCCCCCACGCCGAACGATTCGATGCAGGCGATCTGTCCACCGCGGCCCAGTACCAGTTCGGTCGCGCCCGAGCCGATGTCCACCACGAGCCGGCGCGCGTCGCCGTTGCCCAGCGCGCTGGCCACGCCCAGGTAGACCAGGCGCCCCTCCTCGTCGCCCCCGATCACCTCGATCGCTTCCCCGAGCGCCTGCTCGGCGGCCGGGAGGAATACCTGGGCGTTGCGCGCGATGCGCAGGGCGGAGGTGGCGACCACGCGCACCGCCTGCGGGCGCCACTCGGCCAGGACGGCGCGGAACTGGCGCAGGCAGGCCAGCGCGCGCCGCATCGTCCCGGGCGACAGGAAACCGTGTTCGTCGAGGGCCGCCGCCAGGTGGATCGGCTCGTCCATGCTGGCGGCCAGGCGCATGCTGGCGCCGTCGATCCGGCCCACATGCAGGCGGAAACTGTCTGAGCCCAGTTCGACGGCGGCGTACAAGGCGCCGGCGGCGGGCGGGGAGGTGTTGCGCGTCGCGGTTGGCATTCCGGCAGGATACGCCCGGTTTATGACCGCCACGTGACCCGCGCTGCGCCAGGGAAGCACTGATTTATTCGGGCGGATGGGATTGGCCATGAAAAAAAGCGGCCGGCAAGGCCTCGCCGGCCACGCGCAAACCACAGCCATACCGGATGGTATGGCGAGGATTTGCAACGCAGCAGGGCGTTTTTTTACGGCCAAGACCGCCGCCCTGAATAGATCAGTGCTTCCCTAGGCGTCGAGTGCGGCGGGAAGCGCGGCGCGCGCGACGCGGTTGCGTCCCTCCGCCTTGGCCTGCTGCAAGGCCTCGTCGGCCCGCTGGAACAGCGTGACCGTGCTGTCGTCCGGGCGGATCGTGGTCACGCCGAAGCTGGCGGTCATGGCGATCATCGCGCGCTCGCTCTTGACCGGCGCAGCCTCGATCGCGGCGCGCATCCGCTCGGCGACCAGGGCCGCCTCGTCCAGGTTGGTGCGCGGCAGCAGGATCGCGAACTCGACGCCGACGAGGCGGCCAAGCAGGTCGCTGTCGCGCAACTGGCGCTTGCACAGGTCCACCACGTGGCGCAGCACCACGTCGCCGGCCGGGTGGCCATAGCTGTCGTTGACCCGCTTGAACTGATCCAGGTCGAGCACGACCAGGGCGGTCGGCTGGCCGGGCCGGCGCGCCAGCGCCATCCATGGCGTCAGCGCATTGAAGAAACCGCGCCGGTTCGGCACGTCGGTCAGCGGATCGACCACCTCCAGCCGGTCCAACTCCTGCTGCAGCCGCTCGCGCGCCAGCAGCAGCACGCCGAAGGCGTTCACCAGCATCAGCAGGTACAGGGCGGTGGTCGAGAGCTGGCGCAGCAGATCGCTCGACAGCCAGAGCGAGCCGCCGGGCAGCATCAGCACCGACAGGCCGCGCGCGGCCACGGCCAGCGCCAGCACCACCGTCACCAGTGCCAGGAAGCGGCGCAGCGGTGTCGCGTCGCGCCAGGCCAGCATCAGTGCCACCGCGCCGGACAGGTAGCAGAGCCCGAGAATCACGGAGGCCGCGACCGTGCGCAGGCCATCGGGGTCGATCAGGTAGGTGCCCAGGAAAACCAGCGCGGCCACGCCGGTCAGCGCCAGCGTCGGCCCGCGCCAGCCGGCGCGTCCGCCGTACTCCCACAGGGCGCCCGACTCGATGGCGACGCCGGCGAACAGCAGGATGTAGCCGGCCGGCAGGGCCAGCGGGTCGGGCACGACGCCGGCGATGCCCAGCGCCAGCAGCAGCCAGGCCAGCGCCTGGCACTGCTTGCCAAGTCCCCAGGTGGACAGCGCGGGGGAACGCGCCGCACCCTGGTCGAAGAAGGACAGCACCGTGCACAGCACCACGTTGCCCAGCGCCAGCACCAGAACCATCGTTGTCGCGTCCATGGCCGCCATATTCAGACCTCGTGCTCGACGTTGGTACTGCCATCGCCGACCTTGCTGGCCCAGGCCTGCACCAGGTAGTCCTTCTCGGCCTCATCCGGCGCCTCGTGCCAGAACACGATCAGCGTTCCCTTGTGGTCATGCAGCTGGGTCAGCTTCTCGACGAAACGCTGGTTGCCGTCCTGGTCGGCCAGCGCCATCGCGTATCCATACACGCGGTTCAGGCGCTCGATGCGGTCCGGTTCCGTCTGGCTGTTGGTGGCGGTGATGGTGGGATGGTCGAGGAACATGGCGTCTCCGGATGGCTGCGGTAACCAGCTTAGCAGAAAGCGATGCCTGCCAACAAGTTAGCTCCCCCCCTCCCCGGGTCGGCCAGGCCCGCGGTTCCCTTCCCGCCTTCACACCCGGTTCCCTCCCCGTCCCGCGCCCATCCCGTATACTCGTCCCATGCCCCAGCCTCCCGACCCACTCACGTCCGCCGACGAACCGGCGCCCGCCCCGCTGGTACGCACCTGCGGAGACCGCCGTACCCTCGAGTTTTCCCCGGGCGACATCCAGAGCGCGATGCGCCTGTCGCGCCCCGACCAGCTGGTGCTGTCGTATGCGCGCGCGATGATGTGCTTCGCCCTGTTCGTGCCGCGTCCGCGCCACATCCTGATGGTCGGCCTGGGGGGTGGCTCGCTCGCGAAGTTTTGCCACCGCCATTTTCCCGACGCGCGCATCACGGTGCTGGAACTGCGGGCCGACGTGATCGCCCTGCGCGAACACTTCCACGTCCCGCCCGACGACGCGCGCTTTCGGGTGATCCATGCCGATGCGACCGACTATATCGGCGCCGCCCCGGCCAGCGCCGACGTGCTGCTGGTGGACGGCTTCGACGCGTCCGGGCTGCCCTCCTCCCTGACCAGCGACCGCTTCTACGCCGATTGCCGGCGCGCCCTGCGTCCGGGCGGCGTGCTGGCGGCCAACGTCTTCAGCTATGAACCGGACTACCAGGGTGTCGTGTCGCGCCTGTCCGCCGCGTTCGACGCTCACCTCTGCCTGCTGGACAGGGCTGCCGGCAACAACCACATCCTGTTCGCGCTGCGCCCCGGACGGCCGGGAGAGCCGGTCCCGCGCGGAGTGCGCGTGCAACGCCTCCTGGGGCGCCGCTGCGGCAGCGGCGCGCGCTGGCTCGACTGGCTGCTGGCCCATGCGCTCGTTGCCTGGTTGTCACGCCGGCGTGTCTGATCGCGGCGACATCCGGCGCTTCGCCGGGGGGACCGAGACAATAGATTTGCCGAAAGCGCAGCTTTTGTGACAAACTGGCGACCAATGCCTCTGGGCAATTTTCTTTTTGGATAAGCAAATCGGGAACAGGAAATGTCGCGTCGCCGCCAGCCGTTTTCACTTACCCTCGCGGCGGCCCTCACGCTAGGGGGCGGCCTGGCCACATCGGCGGCGCTGTTCCTCGGTGTCAGCCACCTCGAATACGACAACATGCAACTGGCCTTCGGCCAGCGCGCGGACCAGCGCGTGGCGGCGGTCCGCCAGGGCTTGCACGAGGCGGTGGAAGTGCTCACCGTGACCAACCAGCTGTTCGCCGGGGGGACAAGCGTCTCGCGCCAGCAGTTCCACGAATTCACGGCCCCCCTGCTCAAGCGCCACCGTTTCATCCAGGCCTTCAACTTCCACCGTGCGGTGCCGGCCGGACAGCGCGCCGACTACGAGGCGGCCCTGCAGGCGATCCGGCCCGGCACCGTGCTGACCGAGAAGAGCCGCGCCGGACAGCTGGTCGCTCCTCCCCGGCCCCGCTACCATGTGGTCGATTTCCTCGAGCCGATGGCGGGCAACGAGGCCGCCTTCGGCTTGAACGTCGGCAACAACGTCCAGGTGATGGAGGCGCTGGCGCGGTCCGTGCGCGATGGCCGCGCCGCCGCCACCGGCCTGATCGCACTGGCACAGGACCCGGTGCCCCAGCCCAGCTTCGAACTGATCATGCCGGTCTACGGCCCGGGCGGCGAGCTGGCCGGCGATACCGCCGCGATCATCCGCGGGCGCGAACTGGTCCGCGCCAGCCTGGCCAATGCAGGCCTGCTGGACGACCCGGCCATCGCCCTGGCCGTGTATGCGGGGGAACAGGCCGATCCGGCTCACCTGCTGTTCGCCAACAGCGACGCGGCCGGCACACCGCCCGATACGATGGCGCGCTGGCTCGCGCCCGATTACGAGGGCAGCTACAGCACGGTGCTGACCGTCGCCGGCCGGCCGTGGCGCGTGGTGGCGTCGGCAGTGCCGCGCCCTTTCCTTGCCGACCACCTGGCTTCGGTGTCGCTGCTGACGGGCGGCATCCTGTTCACCTTCCTGATGACGGCTTTCGTGCAGGCTTCAGGCGAGCGCTCACGCAAGGTGCAGCAACTGGTGCGCCAGCGCACCGCCGACCTCAAGCGCACCAACCGCCGCCTGGTCGAGGACATGATCGCGCGCGAGCGCACCGAGAAGGCGCTCCAGCAAAGCGAGCAGCGCTTCCGCCAGTTGGTGTCGATGTCTTCGGACTGGTACTGGGAACAGGACCGCGACCTGCGCTTCACGATGGTGACCGGCGGCTTCTCCGAGAAGGCCGGGGTGACGCAGGAGCAGGTGCTGGGCAAGACACGCTGGGAATACGTGCCCGCCCTGCTCGAGACCGAGGCGGGGCGCGAGCACATCGAGCAGGTGCGTGCGCACCAGCCCTTCGCCAATCTCGAGTACTGCGTGCTCGACGAGCACGGCGACACGCGCTGGTTCTGCGTCAACGGCCAACCGGTGTTCGACGAGACCGGCCAGTTCACGGGCTACCGCGGCACCGGCAGCGACATTACCGAACGCAAGCTGACCGAGCAGCGTGTCCACCACGTGGCCCAGCACGACGTGCTGACCGGCTTGCCCAACCGTTCACTGCTGCAGGACCGGCTTGGCCAGGCGGTGGCGTATTCCGCCCGCAGCGGCCGCCCGGTGTGGGTGATGCTGATCGACCTGGACCGCTTCAAGTTCGTCAACGACAGCATGGGACACAAGGCCGGGGACGTGCTGCTGATGACGGTCGCCGCGCGCCTGCGCTCGTCGCTGCGCGACACCGACACGGTAGCGCGCCTGTCCGGCGACGAGTTCGTGGTGATCCTGTCCGAACACGACGACCAGGGCCTGAACGCCGACATCGTGCAGCGCGTGATGGACTCGGTGGCCCAGCCCGTCATGCTGGGCACCAAGGAGTTCTTCGTCACCTGCAGCATCGGGGTCGCGGTCTACCCGAGCGAGGGCACGCCGGCGGACAGCCTGATCGAACACGCCGACATCGCGATGTACCGCGCCAAGAAGCTGGGCCGCAACAACTTCCAGTTCTATACCCCTGCGATGAACGAGGAATCACAGGAACGCGTGCGCATCGAAAGCGCCCTGCGCAGCGCGCTGGAACGCGACGAATTCGTGCTCCACTACCAGCCCCAGGTAGAGCTTGCCAGCGGCAGGATCGTCGGCATGGAGGCGCTGATTCGCTGGAAGCATCCGGAACTGGGCATGGTGCCGCCGTCGCGCTTCGTCGGCATCGCCGAGGAGACCGGGCTGATCGTGCCGATCGGGGCCTGGGTCATGCGCACCGCCGCCGCCCAGAGCAAGGCCTGGCAGGATGCCGGCCTGGGCCGCCTGCGGGTGGCGGTCAATCTGTCGGCCCGCCAATTCGGCTCGAGCGACCTGATCGACGGCATCGAAGCGGTGCTGGCCGATACCGGCCTGCCGCCGGACTGCCTGGAGATCGAACTGACCGAGAGCCTGTTCATGAGCGACGTCACGCCGGCGGTGGAACTGCTGCACCGCATGAAGGCGCTGGGCGTGAACCTGTCGATCGACGATTTCGGCACCGGCTATTCGAGCCTGTCCTACCTGTCGCGCTTCCCGATCGACGTGCTCAAGATCGACCGCTCCTTCGTTGCGGACGTGACCCACGACGCCAACGATGCGGCCATCGTCACCTCGATCATCGCGCTGGCCCACAACCTGAAACTGGCGGTGATCGCCGAGGGCGTGGAGACGGCGGAGCAACTCGACTACCTGCGCCTGCACGGCTGCGACGAGATGCAAGGCTACTACTTCAGCCGCCCGCTGCCTGCGGACGAGTTCGAGCAGTTGCTGCGCTCGCAGCGCGGCCTTCCCGCCCCGGTGATGGAGGCGGAGGCGGCCTGATTCATGCCGCCGAAAGCTGTTCTTTTGGCAAAACCAGTCCCGCTCGACTACAATGTTCGTGTCTCTTTAGCAAGATGGAGGACCGGACATGCTGGTCAAGGAAAGCAAGCGTAACGACATTCGCACGCGCGACCTGGTCAACCAGGCCGTGGCCTCGATTCCGACGCTCGGACTGCAGCGCGCCGCCGGGTTCCTGGCGGCGATGAACGTGCCCGCCGAGGTGGCGGTGCGCACACTGGTCTATCCGCACCGGCGCCGCAACAACTGAGGAGTTGCGCAGTCGGCCGGCGAACGCTCCAACGCGTACGCCGCCGGGGCCTTCGCGGGAATGACAAGCTCCTACTTGCGTTTTTCCTGCGCCGAGATATCGGCCAGCGACTCGCGTCCCTTGTCGGTCACCTCGAAGCCTCCCGACTCCAGCGGAGCGATATGCGACTTGCGCCCGAGGAACTGGATCACGTCGCCCTCGACCTGCGCGGAAGGATCGTCCGCAAGCTTGCGCAGCCCGTCGATGCAGCGGCGCAGGAACAGCACTTCCTCGCCCTTGGGCATCAGCGCCAGCTTGCCGTCCCGGCCGTACTGGATCATCTTCAGTCCCGCCAGGCGCTTGGCATTGCGTCCGACGCAAGCGTTGAAGCGGTCGTGGCGGGCACCGCGCCGGATGAATTCCAGCGCGTCGTATTCGTCGGTCGTCAGTTTCTCGTTCTTCATTACCGCTTTCATCGGCCTTGTAGGGCCGACATGGTAACCGCCATGCGGCCCCGCGGCAACTTCGGACGCGTCAACGGACGCCGCGCAGCACCGCCCAGCCCAGCCCGACGCTGGCCACCACGCCAAACGCCAGTGCCGCGAGCACGCCGGGCGAATCGCGCAGGGATCGCCGGCCCAGGTAGATTTTGTTGTACAAGGTCGATCCCATGCTGCTCTCCTAGTGCGTCAATCGGATAGGATCATTATAGGAAAGCGGGGGGCGCGCGAGTGTGACCGGGCGCACAAAATCCGTGGGTGTATCCAGATGGCCACACGCGCCGATGGACCTATTGCGCGCCGGAGGGGCGGAGCGGCTGATACGATCACAGGTCACCAACAACCCAAGCGGAGCAGTCCATGATTCAGCAACGATTCGCGACCGATCCCGCGGCAGGACGCCGCGCCATTCTTGACGAGGCCGACATCGGCAGCGGCGAGAAGACGCCCGGCCAACTCGAAACCGAGGAAATGATCCGGGAAATCCCGCCCCTGCCGCCAGGGGACGGGGACGCGCACGAGGCGCCGCCCGCTGCGCAACAGGACAGGCAGCGCGTCGCGGGCTGAGTGGCCCTTAGCCGGTGACGATCGGCGGCTCGGGCCGGCTCGGCGGCTCCTTCACGGGAGCGTGGGCCGGATCGGGCACGTCGTCGGGCACCGGTGGCGGCGGTGGCGGCTCGGGGCTGGGATAGGGATCCGGTGTGGTATGGGCGCGTTGCGCCGGTGCGCAAGGCTGTATGCTGATCATGCTTGCCTCCTGCTATCGATGAACGCGGCCTTCCCTGGGTCCGGCCGCGCTTGCGGGCCAGGACACCAGGGACGACGGGTACAAAGGATGGATGGCGTGCGCACGGCGCGAGGCCGCGCGCGCGAACGGGCCGGGCACGCCGGCCCGGTCTTAGTGTTGCTCCTTCTGCTTGGCGCCACCGCCCGCGCCTTCGCCCTTGCCGGCGATTTCGCGCGTCATGTGGTCGTGGCTGCTCTTGCGCGGCTTGGCGCCGGCATTGCGCTTGGCGATTTCTTCTTCCGACAGGTTGTCCGATTGCTTGTTCTGGGTACCGCTCGATTTCGACTGGGTCATGTCATGTCCTCCCATGTAAAAAAATCCGTGGCATGTGTGGCGCAGCCTAGCATGGAAGGCGCGAGGCGGTTTTCAATCGTGCGCGCGACAGGTGCTGGCCGGGGCCCCGCATGCTCGGCTATAGTGCGGTTTTCCCCTTGTCCGCTTACAACATGCCGCGCCTGCAACCCAACCTGCCTCTCCCGCTGCCTCGATCCACTTCGCTCCGCACCCGGCTCCTCGCACTGCTGCTGGCTTGCGCGGCCCTGCCGGCCCACGCGGACGCGCCGGCCGCCGCCCCGATGAAACTGTCCGACTATATGGCGCTGAGTGGCCCGGCGCCCGCTGCCAGCTTCCCTTACGGCGCCGCGCCTTCGCAATATGCGGAGTTGTTCCTGCCCTCTGGCAAAGGCCCGTTCCCGGTGGCGGTGCTGGTGCACGGCGGCTGCTGGAACAGCAAGTTCGGCGGCATCACCCAGTTCCGCGACATGGCCGGGGCGCTCGCCGCGCGCGGGATCGCCGTATGGAACGTGGAGTACCGCCGTGTGGACGAACCGGGCGGCGGTTACCCGGGCACCTACCTCGACATCCAGGCCGCGCTGGAGGAACTGGCGCGGCAGGCCCCGGCGCACGGCCTGGACCTGGACCGGCTGGTGGCGGTCGGCCACTCGGCCGGCGGACAACTGGTGCAATGGCTGGCGGGACGCGAACGGGTCCCCGCTTCCAGTCCGCTGTACCGCGCGAACGTGCTGCCGGTACGCCAGGTCGTCAGCCTGGGCGGGCTGGCCGACCTGCGCCGCGAGGCCGAGCTCATCAAGGCGCGCTGCGGTCGCGATACTGTCCAGCTTGCCGGACAGGCGAGCGATGCCAGGCCAGACGTGTTCGCCGACACCAACGCGGCCGATCTGATGCCAAACGGCAGCCGCACCGTCCTGGTGACGGGCGAGCTCGATACCATCTCGCCCCCGCGCGTGGCCCACGATTACGCCGCGCGCGCCCTGGCCGCCGGCGATGCCGCCGAGGTGGTCATCCTGCCCGGGGCCAGCCACTTCGACGAGGTGGCGACCCGCTCGCCGGCATGGCCGCAGGTGCTCGGCGTCATCGAGGCGGCGCTGCGCCACCGCTGAGGGATCCGCGCCGCGCCAGCGGCGCATGCAGCACCAGGTCGGATCGGGCCAGGGCGACGCAGGGCAGCGTATAGCCCTCGCGCTTCTCCTCGACCGACAGCCCCGGCCACTCGACCAGATAGGCGACCTCGCCGCTGTCCAGCCTGCACAGGCAGGTTCGGCAGGTCCCGTTGCGGCAGGAACTGGGCAGCTCGATACCGGCCGCTTCAGCCGCGCGCAAGATGCTGGTATTGGAAGGGGCATCGAAGCGCCAGCCGGACGGCGACAGGGTGATCGTGTGGGTGTGCGTGGGCGTCATGGAGGCCGATTGTAGCCTCGCCTTGTTGCAGTTGGACAGTTGGATGCCGCACAGACCATGCCTACCCGCAGCACTAACCTGAGGCTTCCCGTAGCGGCAGACGCAGGAAGTTCTATGAAGTCCATTACCAGTTCCATCGTTATCGCGGCCCTGCTGGCTGGCGCTTGCGCCCAGGCCCGGCAGGCCGGCCAGCAGACACAGTTCACGCCACAGGCCACTCCGTACGACATGCCGCGGCAAGCGCCTGCGTCGCAGGCGGCGCCACAGGCGGCCCCGTACAACATGCCCGAGCAAGCGCCGGCGCAGGCGGCGCCACAGGCGGCCCCGTACAGCATGCCCCAGCAGGCCCCTGCCCAGGCGGCGCCACAGCCGTCCTATCCGGCCCCGGCCCAGTCCACCTATCCAGGAACGGCGCAGGCACCGGCCGGACAGGCGCCCCATCCGATGCAGCAACCGGTTCGCCCGGAGATGCTTCCCGAGCCCCATCCGGCACAGGCGCTGCAACTTCCCGGAGATTCGCAGCAGCAAGGACCTCTCAGCAAGCAGGCCGAGTTCGAGCGCATACTGCGCGCCCAGGTCTTGCTCGACCGCGCCCGCTTCTCCCCCGGCGAGATCGACGGCATCTACGGTGGCAACACCGGGCAGGCGCTGAGCGGATTCCAGCGCGCGCGCGGCCTGCCCGTGACGGGCGAACTCGACGAGGCCACCTGGCGCGCCCTGAACGCCGATCCCACGCCCACGCTCACCATTTACACCATCACCGAGGACGATGTCGACGGCCCCTTCCGGTCGATACCCTCGGGCATGATGGCCAAGTCCAGGCTCCCTGAGCTCAGCTACTCCAGCCCGCAGGAAGCCCTGGGCGAGAAATTCCACGCCAACCCCTCCCTGCTTGCGCGCCTGAACCCGGAAAAGGATCTCAGCCGCGCCGGTGAACAAATCGTGGTCCCGAACGTGGGCGACATGCCCCCGCTGCCGACGCCCGCGCGCATCGTGGTCAAGGACTCGGCACAGGTCCTGATGCTGGAGGACGAATACGGGCGCGTGATCGCGCAGTATCCGGCAACGACCGGCAGCGAACGCGATCCCTTGCCGATCGGCACCTGGAAGATCAACAGCATTCATCCCTATCCCGTGTACAACTACGACCCCAAACTGTTCTGGGATTCGCGACCAGGCGACCGCCCCGCCAGTGTCGCGCCCGGCCCGAACAATCCGGTCGGCGTGGTCTGGATGGACTTGTCCAAGCCGCACTACGGCATCCACGGCACGCCGGTGCCATCGACCGTGGGCAAGACCGATTCGCACGGCTGCATCCGGCTGACGAACTGGAGCGCGGAAGAGGTGGCGGAAGCGATCAAGGAAGGCACGGAGGTCGTGCTGGTGGAGTGAACCTGGCGAGGAGGTGACGATGAAGTGGCTGACAGCTTTCGTTCTTGGCGCACTGGCGGGAGCCGTCGCGCTGTTCATCTGGCTATACGACCAGCCTGACGAAGGTCCGACTACTGCCGCGGCGGCATCGCCCCCCTCCCCTGCCGAACTTGCCGACCAGGCGGCGCCAGTCGCCCTGATGCCGGCGGCGGTTGGCATCGCCACCCCTGCGGCGGGAACGGCGACGCCCGGACCGGCGCAGGCCCAGGGGCCGCAGCCTACCGCGCCGGCGGAAACCGCGACCCAGGCGCTGCAGACGGGCCCCGCCGCGCCTACCTCATCTGCCGCACCCGCAGCCGGCCCCGCGCGTCCCCTGCTGGTGCCGGTCCAGGGCGTGAAGGCAAGCCAGCTGGTCAACACCTACGACCAGTCGCGCGGCAGCGAGCGCCAGCACGAGGCGATCGACATCATGGCGCCGCGCGGCACGCCGGTGCTCGCGGCCGCCGACGGCAAGGTCGCCAAACTGTTCCTGAGCAAACCCGGCGGCGTGACCCTGTACCAGTTCGACCCCACCGAGCGCTACGCCTATTACTATGCCCACCTGGACCGCTATGCGGACGGGATCGTCGAAGGCATGATGCTCAGGCGCGGTGACCTGATCGGTTACGTCGGTTCGACCGGCAACGCCGACCCGAACGCGCCGCACCTGCATTTCGCGGTGTTCGAACTCCCCCCCGAGAAGCAGTGGTGGAAGGGCACGCCGCTCAACCCGTATCCGCTGCTGATCGAGTGAAGCTCACTCCTCCACGCCGGGCCCGAACTTGATCGCCGAGTAGGCGCGCTGGGACGGCGGTCGCTTCCCGGCCGCCCCTGCCGTACGGCTCCTCGGCTGCCGCGGCCAAGAGGGCCCGCACTCGGCGGACCTCGCATCCAGGTGGGACCCAGGAGCCTGCGCTGCAGACTCCTAGCGGTGGTATCGGTAACGATCCCGTTCCAGGCGGTGGTCATGGAGGTCATACTCCTGCCAGTCCTCCCGGTCCTCCCCGCCCTGCCGGCCCAGCAGGTACCAGGCGGCGCCGAGCACGGCGGTTGCGATCGCCGCCTTCTTCAGGAGTCCCTGCGGGTTGTGCCGCCACTCGGCCTTGATGCCCATCTCCGCCAGGATGTTCGGCACATGGCCGTGCGACAGGTCCTCGACGACGCCCTCGACCACGTTGACGCGGTCGGCCAGCAGCAGCAGCAACCAGTGACGCATGTCGTTCTCGGTGCTCTTGAACGCGGCGCGGCGGATCACGCCCGACAGGCCCGACGGTGGCTGGGCGGTGCCGAAGATCGGCGTGATGCCGGGGCGCTCGGGGGAGACGAGGATCTCGACATCCTCCCGCTGCTGCTCGGGCTTGGCGACCGGGGCGTCGATGAAGCGCGGCGGTGTCCGCTCCATCGGCACGGCAGGGCGGTTCTTGCGGTCCAGGTCCACGCCCCAGCCCTTGATGTGCGACAGTTCCTCGCGCGAGGGGCGGCGCGGGGCGATCTCGCCCTGCGGCGGATGGGCGTGGGTACCGCCATGCTCATGGTGGTCCTCCCCGTGATGATGGTGCTGACGGTGTTGGTCGTGTCGATTGAAGTCGCTACGGTTTTCCATGGCTGGGCTCCTTAGTGCAATGCGCTGGCCGACACGGCGCGCACCTCGTTCGCGCGCGGCGGGACCAGGACGGTCTTGATGCATCCATCGAGCTTGCTGGAGAAGATGTGGTAGGCGTCGGCCACGTCCTCCAGCGGAATCCGGTGCGTGATCAACTGCTTGGGGTCGATGTGGCCCGCGCGGATGTGCTCGATCAGGTGCGGCAGGTGGCGCTTGACGCTGGCCTGGTTCATGCGCAGCGTCAGCCCCTTGTTCAAGGCGTTGCCGATCGGGACAGCGTTGAAGGTCGGGCCGTACACGCCCACGATCGACACGTTGCCGCCCTTGCGCACGGAGTTGATACACCAATGCAGCACGAGCGATGAACCGGCCTGGGTTTTCATCAGGCGCCCGGTGACGGTCTGCATGATGCTGCCGCTGGCGTCGGCGCCGACGGCGTCGATGCACACGTCGGCGCCCATCCAGTCCGTCATCTTCTTGATGTGCAGCGCCATGTCGTTCACTTCGCGGAAGTTCACGACCTCGCACTGGGCGAAGCGCTTGACGAATTCCAGGCGATAGTCGACCTCGTCGACGACGATCACGCGCCCGGCGCCCATCAGCCAGGCCGACTTGGCGGCGATGATGCCAACCGGGCCGGCGCCGAACACGACCACCGTGTCCCCTTCCTCGATGTCGCCCATCTCGGCGGCCTGGTAGCCGGTCGGCATGATGTCGGTGAGCAACACGGCGGTGTCGTCGTCGATATCGTCGGGGATGATCATCGGGCCGACGTCGGCCATCGGCACGCGCACGTACTCGGCCTGGCCGCCGTCGTAACCGCCCGCCGTGTGGGAGTAGCCGTAGATGCCGCCGACGGCGGTCGCCTCGGGATTGGTGTTGTGGCAGTTGCCGTACAGTTCGCGGTCGCAGTAGAAGCACGAGCCGCAGAACAGGTTGAACGGCACCAGGACGCGGTCGCCGACCCTCAGGTTCCGCACGCCCGGTCCCACATCCTCGACCACACCGACGAACTCATGCCCGAAGGTGTGCCCGACGCGGGTGTCCGGAACCATGCCGTGATACAGGTGCAGGTCGGATCCGCAAATGCAGGTGCGGGTCACGCGTACGATCGCATCGCCCGGGTGCTCGATCACCGGGTCGCTCTTGTGTTGCGCGCGCACGCGGTACGGTCCCCTGTAGTTCATTGCCAGCATAAAGTCCTCCGTCGTCTGTGATTGGCCACGCCCGCACGGACGGGCGGGCTCAGGAACCAACGTTATGTCAGAACGCTAAGAATTGCGATACGCGCACGGAAACGAATGGGGGTTATCCCGACAAATACGCGACGAAGCACGCGAATTGCTTCACGATCGGAAATATTCTGGCTTGCCGCCCCGCCGCACGGAGGCCGCGGAGGTGATATCGCGGCGCGAACCACAGGGTCTCGTCGCCGTCAGCGCCTGAGCCGGGCCGAGCGGTCCGTTTCGCGCGCGTCCTTGATGCGAAGCTCGTCTTGCGGGTCGACCCCGGCGCGTTCCTCGTCCAACTGGCGGTGGGCGTGGCGCTCGCGTTCGAGCTCGCGCCGGATGCGTTCCGGCGAAGCCGGGGTCTTCGCTGCTGTGCCTGCCATGTTCGTCCTCCACCTCGTGATGGCCCGAGTATGTGCCTGGCGGCCACAACGGTATGTTCGGGGATTCACATAGCGCCCCGGCTGGCCGGTGCGACAGCACGAAGTGCGCGTCGCGGGCCTGTCGCCGCGCGCGCCAGGCTACGCACGCCCCCGCTTGCGCAGGAACGGCGAGCGGGGCACGGGGTGATGACTTAGAACAGGCGGCTCCAGCTCACCGCCAGGGTGCGGCCACGGCCGGCGAAGGTGCCGGTGGCGTCCAGCCTTGCGGCCGACTGCGAGTAGTAGCCGACGTACTGCTTGTCGAGCAGGTTCTCCACGCTCACGCCGAAACGGCCGTAGCGGGTATCGAAGGTGGCGGCGGTATCGACCAGGGTGTAGCCGTCGAAGTGCTCCTCCAGCTTGCTGGTCCCCACCACGCGGCCGATGTTGATGTCGCGGTCGTACAGGTGGGTCGCCTGCAGGCGCAACTGGGCCTTCGGCATGAACGTCCAGTTCGCACCCAGCACGGTCTTGTCCGGCCCCTGCGAGCGCGCGCCCAGCGCCAGGTCCATCGGCATCCCTTGCCGCGCGGCGGTCTTGCCGTCGGTGACGGCGTGGCTGCCGAACACGGTCAGGTCGCGGTACGCGCGCCATTCGCCGCTCGCTTCCCAGCCCTTGACGGTGGTCGGGACGCGCTCGACCAGGCCGATACCGGCCGAGTTGATGCGGATCACGCTACCCATCTTGGAGCGCGAGTCATAGCGCGAGATGCCGAACTGGCCGGCCTTGCCGCGCCAGTTCAGGCCGATCTCGTTGTTGCGGGTGATGATCGGCTGCAGGGTGATGAGGTTCGAGACCGACTGGCCGGCCACGTTCACGCCGCGCAGCACCAGGCCCGCGTCCGGCAGGCCGAAGCCTTCCGAGCTGGCGACGAACATCGACCACTGGGGTGCGAAACGCCACACCGCGCCGATGTTCTTGACCGCCTTCGAGAACTCGGCCGAGCCACCCTGGACCACGCGGCTGCCGTAGGCTGCCAGCGTGGTGTAGGTGTCCACGTCCAGCTTGGCCTTCTCGTAGCGCACGCCGCCACGGACCGTGAAGGGGCCGTATTCGTATTCCAGTTGCGCGAACGGGGCGATCGAGCGGAACTGCAGTTCCGGCACCCAGGTGCGGCCGGTCTGCGCCAGGCGCTGCTTGGTGTGGTCGCGCAGCAGGTCCAGGCCGGCGGTCACTTCCAGGTCCTCGATGAAGGTATCGGGACGCACATAAGTGATCCGCGCGCCCAGCTTGTCGGCCACGATCTCGGACTGGTCCCACAGCGTGCCGCGCGGGGCGATGCGCACGTCCTGGAAGGTGTTGGTGTTGGTCGCGCCATACAGCGATTCGAAGTCGTGCTTGAACAGCTGGGCGGTGAACGAACCGCCGGCCAGGTCGGCATGGCGGTAGTCCAGGCTGGCGGTGCGCACCTTGTTGCGCGGCGTGTCGCCGATCGGGGTGCCCGGCTCGGAAGTCGTGGTCACGCCCTCGGCCACCACGCCCGGTTCGTTGCGGTAATCGCCGTCGCCTTCCATGTCGAAGCGGTTCAGGGTCAGCTGCACGCGCTGGTCGCCGAAGCTCTTGCCGAATTTGAGGAAGACGTCGTCGCCGTGGCTGTCCAGGGTATCGCCCTGGATGTTGTCGATACCGAGGCGGCGGCCATCGCCGTCATAGCCCATGCCGCGTTGCTGGATGCTGGCGTAGCCGAGGAAATCGAAGGCATCCGATTTGTGGGCGACCGAGTAGCCGGTCTTCCAGTCCAGGTTGTCCGAGCGGAACTGCGTCGCCAGGCGGACGTTGACGCCGAAGGTGGTGCCATTCGTGCGCGGCGTCTTGGTGATGTAGTTGATGATGCCGCCGGTGGCGCCCATGCCCTGGACCGCCGACGCGCCATTGATCACTTCGATGCGCTCGATGATGGCGCTGTCTGCAAAATAGCCTTCGCGCATGCCGGCGCGCAGCGGATTCGATTGGGGAATGCCGTCGAGCAGGATCAGCGGCTGGCGGCCGCGCAGCGACTCTCCGGTGGAGGTCATCTTCTGGCGGCTCGGCGAGTAGCCGGGGATATAGGTGGCCAGTGCCTGGGAAGGGTCGTCCGCGATCAGGTACTGCGAGGCAAGCTCCTGCTGGCTGATCACGGTCACGGCGCCCGGGATCTTGTCCACCGCCTTGGCGCCTCGGGTTGCGGTCACCACCACCGACGCCATCTCCTCCTGTCCGCTCTCGGGCGCGCCCGGGGTCAGCTGTTGCGCGAATGCGCCAGGGCCAGCCATCAGGGTGCAAGCGGCGGCGACCGCCAGGGAGATGGGTTTGATCGAATTCATGTTGTTCGCGTCCTAAAAATGAAAGCTATTTTCTTGTTTGCAAGGTACAATGCGAATGATAACGATTCCTATTCAGATGAGCAAGCAAATCGAGAATAATTCTCATTCAGCCCACCGTTTCGTTTTATGAAAAAGCTTTCACGCACCATCCACCTGTGGACCGGCCTCATCTTCGGCATCATTCTTGTGCTGGAGGGCTTGACCGGTACCGTGCTGAGCTGGCGCCACGAGCTGGACGCCTGGCTCAACCCGGGCCTGCTGCAGGTCGCGCCGCCGCCGGGCAAGCAAGCGGGCGAGCCGGTGCACGTGACGCCGGAACTGATCGACGCTGCGACCGGGGTGCTGGAACATGACCCGCGCTACGGCAAGCCGAACATGCTGATGTTTCCCGAGCGGGCGGGCGACGTGTTCATCGCCTGGTACCGGCCGGGTCCCGCCGAATCGCTGTGGGACCAGGGCGTGACGCGCCAGGTGATGCTCGACCCAAGCGACCTGCGTGTGCTGGGCGAGCGCAACTGGGGCGAGTCGGGCCTGTCGCGCCCGCTGCTGATGCCCACGCTGTTTCACCTGCACCGCTACCTGCTCGCCGGCGAAGGCGGCAAGATCGTCATCGCGGTGCAGGGCGTCGCGCTGCTGCTCGCTTCGGTCACGGGCCTGATCCTCTGGTGGCCCAGGCTGTCGCGCTCGGCGATCGTGCACGCGCTGACGGTGCGGCATGGCGGCTCGTGGCCTCGCTTCAGCTTCCAGTTGCACCGGGCGGCGGGGTTCTGGGCGACGCCGGTGTTCATCGTGCTGGCGGTGTCCGGGATCTACTTCAACATGCCGTCGTGGGTGAAACCGGTGGTGGCGAGCGTCTCGACGGTGACGGAGAACGAGCAGGTGTCGAACCTGAGCGCGCCCTCCTCCAGCCAGCTCACGCCAGGCGCGGCGGTGGCGGCGGCGCAGGAGCGGATGCCGCACGCGCGCGCCTCGCGCCTGAGCCTGCCCGCGAAAGACGGCCAGCCCTACGAGGTGCGGGTGCGCCAGCCGGGCGAGTTGCGCCACGGCCCCGGGGCGACGCGCATCAGCATCGACTCCGGCGACGGCCAGGTGCTGCGCGTGATCGACCCGCTGGCCGCGCAGGGCGGCGACTGGTTCTTCAGCACGATGTACCCGCTGCACACGGGGGAGGCCTTCGGCCTGGCCGGACGTATCCTGGTGAGCGTCGCCGGCGTGATGCCGCTGGTGTTCTTCGTCACCGGGCTGGTGGTGTGGATCAGGTTCCGGCGCAAGCCGGCCAAGGTGGTGGTGATGAAGCCGGTCATTCCTCCGGGCGTGGAACCGGTCATCCAGCGCGACTAGGTCAACCCTGTCGTCCCCGCGAAGGCGGGGACCCATGCTGAGCGACGATTCCGGCGCAGTATGGGCTGCCGCGGCGGGGCGGCCTACATCCCGCAGGCCGCCCCGCCGCTTGCAAGCGGCGGTCTTCGAATCCCACGCGAGAGCCGCGCAGGCGGCTCTCTCCTCTCCGCTTGCGCAACAAAAAAGGCTCCCGTCGGGAGCCTTTTTTGTTACTACTGGCGGAGAGGGTGGGATTCGAACCCACGGTACGGTCACCCGTACGCCTGATTTCGAGTCAGGTACATTCGACCACTCTGCCACCTCTCCTGATTCGGTCGATTTCCGCGGGCACGCCGCAGAAGCCAAACATTATAGCCGTGCACCAGGGCTTGCGCAAGAGGCCGCTTTTCCCAAAGAACAGTCCCGCCCTCCCCGCCGCCGCCCTCCCGCGAGCGCCCGCGTGCTCTTCGGTTAATCCACCGTTAATCTTCGCTGCGTAGGCTCAACTCGACTGTACCAGATCGAGTAGAACCCATGCCCCACATGATGACATCTCCGGCCCCCGTCGCCGCCGCCAGGGAGAGACGTTCCAGGCGAAGCGCGTGTGAGCCGCTCGTATGCCTCGAGCGCGGCGACACCGGTCGGGCCGAGCTCGAGGCGTTCATCGCCCGCGCGTTCCTCCAGACCTACGGTGCCACCATCAGCCATTTTTGCGACACCCTCATCGGTTGCCGCGACCGCGACGGCGCCTGGACCGCCGCGCTCGGTTACTCGCTGGCCGCGCACGGCCCCACCTTCCTGGAGCAGTACCTCGATGCCCCGCTCGAAGCGGCCATCGGGGAGCGGCTGGGGCGCCCGGTCCCGCGCGAACACATCGTAGAGGTCGGCAACCTTGCCGCCACCCACCCTGGCGCCGCCCGCGCCCTGATCGTGCGCACCACGGAGCACCTGCACCACCAGGCCCTGCGCGTAGTCGCCTTCACCGCCACGCCCGGCCTGCTCAACTCCTTCGGGCGCCTGCGCTTGCGCCCCCAGGCGCTGGCGCCGGCCGATCCCGGCCGCCTGCCGGAAGCCGACCGGCTTTGGGGCAGCTACTACGACACCCAACCACACGTCATGTTTGGCGACATCCACGATGGCTATGAACACCTTGCTGCACACAATTCCCTCCACCGCGGTACTGAGTGACGGCGAACGTCACCTCGACCGCGCGGCGCTCGACCTGCGCATTGGCCAACTGCGCGAGGCCCTCGCCGCCCGGCGCGCGCCGTCCGCCCCGGTCGCCATCCTCGCCGATAACAGCCCGGAATGGCTCGCGATCGACCTGGCGACCCACGCGATGGGCATTACCCTGGTGCCGCTGCCGCTGTTTTTCACACCGGCCCAATGGCACCATGTCCTGCGCCAGAGCGGCGCGCAAGCGCTCTTTTGCGCCAGCGCGGACCAGGCCGTGGCGCTCGGCTTTGCCGAGCCGGTCGCCTCGGACGGCCCGCTCGCGCTGTTCGAAACCGCCAGGCTGGTGCAAACGGTGCCCTTGCCGAACGTGCAGAAAATCACTTTCACGTCCGGCACGACCTCCGCCCCCAAGGGCGTATGCCTGAGCGGGCGCGAGCAGTGGGGCGTCGCCGAAGCCCTGCGCGACGGACTGGCGCCGCTGCGATTGTCGCGCCATCTGTGCCTGCTGCCGTTCGCGGTGCTGCTGGAGAACGTCGCGGGCGCGTACACGGCGCTGCTGACCGGCGCGACCACCATCTGTCCTCCGCTCGCGCACGCCGGCCTGCACGGAGCCAGCGGCTTCGACGCCGGACTCTGCCTGTCGGCCATCGAGCGCCACCAGCCCCACAGCGTCATCCTCGTGCCGCAGATGCTGCAGGCGCTCGTGGCCGCGACCCGGCCCGACGATCCGCGCATCCGCAGCCTGCGTTTCGTGGCCGTCGGCGGCGGCAAGACGCCGGGAGGTCTGCTGCGGGCGGCGCGGGCGCGCGCTTGGCCCGTGTACGAAGGCTACGGCCTGTCCGAATGCGCGTCGGTGACCGCGCTGAACCTGCCCGGCGCCCAGCGTGCCGGCAGCGTCGGCCGCCCGCTCAAGAACCGAAGGCTTCGCATCGCCGGCGATGGCGAGATCCTGGTCCAGGGCGTCAGCGCGCGCTACCTCGGGCAGGAGCCATCGGCCGCGCCCTGGCTCGCCACGGGTGACCTGGGCCACCTCGACGACGACGGCTACCTGTACGTGGATGGCCGCAAGAAGGACATCCTGATCACCGCCTACGGCCGAAACGTCTCGCCCGAGTGGCCAGAAGCCGTGCTCGTCGGCACCGGCGCGTTCGCCCAGGCCCTGGTGGTGGGCGAGGCCCAGCCACACCTTGGCGCGCTGCTCGTCCCCGCCCGCCACGGCCTTGAGCAAGCCGACATCCAGCGCGCAGTCGACCTGGCCAACGCCGAACTGCCGGACTACGCCCAGGTGCGGCGTTGGGTGGCGGTGCCGCCGTTCACCGCCGCCAACGACCTGGCGACGGCCAATGGCCGCCTGCGGCGCGCCCGCATCCACCAGTACCACGCGACGCAGATCGCGTCCCTCTTTGCACAACCGGAGCTTAGCAAGTGAATTTTTTCGACCAACTGAAAGACGCCACCGACACGCAGCGCCAGGAACTGTTCACGGTCCCGATCATCCAGGACGCCCTGCACGGCAGGGTCACACGCAGGCAGTACCTCGCCTTCCTGGGGCAGGCCTACCACCATGTGCGCCACACGGTGCCGCTCATGATGGCGTGCGGCAGCCGCCTCGCTCCCCGCCAGGCATGGCTGCGCGAGGCGATCGCCGAGTACATCGAGGAGGAGATCGGACACGAGGAGTGGATCCTGTCGGACATCGCCCACTGCGGCGGGGACCCGGACGCCGTGCGCGAGGCCCAGCCGCACGCCAGTACGGAGCTGATGGTGGCCTACGCCTACCACCAGGTCGACCGGGGCAATCCCGTCAGCTTCTTCGGCATGGTGCACGTGCTCGAGGGTACCAGCACCGCGCTCGCGACCCACGCGGCCGACACGCTGCGCGGCGCGCTCGCGCTCCCGCCCGAGGCGTTCAGCTATCTGAGTTCTCACGGTAGCCTCGACCTCGAACACGTCGCGTTTTTCGAGCGGCTGATGAACCGCCTCGACCACCCCGACGACCGGTTCGCCGTCGTCCACACGGCCCGCATGATTTACCGCCTGTACGGCGACGTGTTCCGCGGCCTGCCGCACGGGGCCTCGCTGTTCGCGGAGGACCGCTGACATGGCGGCCGCTTCGTCCTCGCGGCGCTATCGCGCGGTCATCACGGGCGCCAGCGGCGACATCGGCGCCGCCATCGCGCGCGCCCTGGCGCCACGCGCGGATCTGCTGGTCCTGGTCGGGCGGCGCCGCCAGGCCCTGGACGCCCTGGCGCGCCAACTACCCGGCTGCGCCGTGCGCGTCGTGTGCGGCGACCTGCGTTACACATCGACACTGGACGCCGTCGTCGCTGCGGCCGACGAGGGTGGCGGCATCAACCTGCTCGTCAACAACGCCGGCGTGGGCAGCTTCCACGCCTTCGAGACCCAGGCGCCCGAGGCGATCCGCAGCGTGATCGAGACCAACCTCGTCACGCCCATGCTGCTCACGCGCGCCCTGCTGCCGGCGCTGGCGCGGGCAGGCGCGGCGCAAGTCGTCAACGTCGGGTCGGTCTTCGGTTCCCTCGGCTATCCGGGCTTCGCCGCCTACGGGGCCAGCAAGGCGGGGCTGGCCGGATTCAGCCAGGCGCTGCGGCGCGAACTGTCCGACACCGGCATCGCGGTGCGCCAGTTCACCCCGCGCGCCACCCGCACCGCCATCAACAGCTCCGCCGTCAACGCCATGAACCGGGACCTGGGCACCACCGAGGACAGGCCCGAGGACGTCGCGCTCGCCTTCATGGACTTCCTCGCGTCGTCCGCGGGCCAGCGAACGGTCGGCGCGATGGAGGCGTTCTTCGTCCTGCTCAACAAGATACTGCCGGGCTTGCCGGACAAGGCGATCGGCAAGCAGCTGCCACGGATACGCAAGTACCTGCCGCGCTAACCCCTTCACATCGTCACAGGAGATCAACATGAACCACTTCACCCGATGCCTGCTCGCCTTCGGCGCCGCGGCCTGCTTCGCCTCGGCGCCCGCCTGCGCCGGTGTCGGCGAGGACCTCGCCCGCCTGCAACAGGGATGGGCGCAGATCAAGTACCAGGTGCCGGCGTCCGGCCAGGAGCAGCAGTTCGAGCGGCTGCGTGACGACGCGGAGCGGATGGCGACGCTGCACCCCGAACGCGCCGACGTCCTGATCTGGTACGCGATCATCGAATCGACCTATGCCGGAGCCAAGGGCGGCCTGGGCGCGTTACACTATGTAAAGAACGCGAGAAAGACGCTCGAGCGGGCGCTGCAGCTCGACCCGGATGCGCTCTCGGGCTCGGCCTACACCAGCCTCGGTTCGCTCTACTACCAGGTGCCGGGCTGGCCGATCGGCTTTGGCGACGACGGCAAGGCGCAGACGTTCCTGAAGAAGGGTTTGGCGGTCAACCCGGACGGCATCGATCCGAACTTCTTCTACGGCGACTACCTGTATCGCAAGGGCGACTACCAGGCGGCGGAGCGCTTCCTGCGCAAGGCCCTGGAAGCGCCGGCGCGGCCGGGCCGTGAACTTGCCGACCAGGGGCGCCGGGGCGAAGCCCGGCAGCTGCTCGACAAGATCGCGGTGGCGCGTCGTTGATGGGAAGGAAAGGGGGACGGGCTTGCGCGTATTGCTGATCGAGGACGATGAACTGCTGGCGGAAGGCTTGCGGGTGGCTTTGCGCCGCGCGCACTACACCGTCGAGCACGTGCGCGACGGGAGCGCGGCGGTGGCGGCGCTGCGCGACAATCACTTCGACCTGGCGGTGCTCGATCTGGGCCTGCCCACGCTCGACGGCACCGAGGTCCTGCGTGCGGTGCGCGCGAGCGGCAACGGACTGCCGATCCTCGTCCTGTCGGCCCGCGACGCGACGCGCGACCGGATCCTCGGGCTAGACCTCGGCGCCGACGACTACCTGGTCAAGCCATTCGAACTCGACGAGCTGCTGGCCCGGCTCCGGGTCCTGGCGCGACGCCAGTCGGGACGGCCCGTCAACCAGATCGCCGTCGGCCCGCTGCTCCTGAACCTCGACAGCCAGGGCGCGGCCTGGAACGGCCAGCCTGTCGACCTGCAACGCTTCGAGTTCATGCTCCTGAAACAGCTCGCCGAGCACCCACAGCGCGTCTTCAGCCGCGCCCAGTTGGAGGAAGCCTTGTATGGGTGGGGCGAAGGCGCCGAGAGTAACACGATCGACGTGCACGTCCACCATCTGCGCAAGAAGTTCAACCCGAGCCTGATCAAGACCATCCGCGGCGTTGGCTACCGTCTCGGCGAGCTCGGCGCATGAGGGCGCACGAGTATTCGGGCCGGCGGCGCCTGCTGGTGGCATCCCTCGTGTGCCTGCTGCTCATCTTCGCCGGCATCGCCCTGGCCGCGCACGCGGTGGCGCGCCACGAATCCGAGGAGCTGTTCAGCGCGCGCCTGGCGACCTCGGCGCGTGTGCTGGACGCCCTGGTCGCCCGGCAGATGTCCGCGGCCACCGTCAACCGGCCGATCGTGATCACCCTACCGCGCGAACTCGAACACGCCACCAGCAACGAACCCGAGACCTACGGCCATCGCTATGAAACCAAGCTGGCGTTCCAGGTCTGGCGCGACGACGGAAGCTTGCTCGCGCGGTCGGCCTCCGCCCCCGATGCAGCGCTGGCCCCCCTGCGGGCCGGGTTCAGCGAACACCGCATCGGCCAGACCTTGTGGCAGGTTTTCGTACTCCGATCGGGGAACATCTGGATCATCACGGCCGAAAAGGATGAAGTGCGCGAGGAAATGGCCGACTACATCGGCCGGTCCATCATCGCGCCATTGGCCTTCGGCGGACTGTTGATGCTCGCCACCGTCAACGTCCTCCTGCTGCACAGCATGCGGCCGCTATCGGAGCTGGCCTCGCTCATCGCCGCGCGCGCCCCCGACTCGTTGGCGCCGATCACGCTGCGCTCGATTCCGCGCGAACTGAGTCCGATCGTCGTGGAGTTGAACCATTTGCTGGACCGGATCAAGGCCGCCTTCGAGCGCGAACAACGGTTCATCGACGCCGCTGCCCATGAGATCCGGACTCCGATCGCGGCGGTACAGCTGCACATCGAAAACGCGCTGCGCTCCCCATCCGACATGGAGCGCGCGAGCGCCCTCGAGCGCGCCCTGGCTGGCGCGCGCCGCACCAGCAAATTGGCCGAGCAACTGCTCGCGCTGGGACGCATCAGCGCGCGCAGCGACGACTACCAGTTGGAGCGCGTCTCCCTCGTGGCCTTGTGCTGCGAGGCGATCGGCGCACTCGAGCCCTTGCTGGAACGGCGCGGCCAGGCCATCGGACTGGAAGCGCCCGAGGACTGCCACGTGATGGGCGACCCGTCGCAACTGCGGCGGCTCCTGCAAAACCTGATCGACAACGCGTCGGTGCATGGCGCGCCCGAGCGCGAGGTGCTGGTGACGCTGGCACGGCGCGATGGACTGGTCGTACTGAGCGTTGCCAACGATGGGGCGCCGATCCCCGCCGGGGAGGTGGACAAGCTGTTCACCCCGTATTACCGGCTGCCCGGCGCGGCCGAAGGGGGACACGGGCTTGGCCTTGCGATCGTCAAGGAGATCGCGGACCTGCACCGGGCGACCGTCCGCATCCATCCGCGCGAGGATAGGCGGGGCAACGTGGTCGAGGTGGCCTTGCCGCCCGCCTGAGGCTCGCCCGCTGGCGGGCGCTTGCAACGGCTCCCGTTTAACCGCCCGTTAATCTTCCCACGACAGGATGGCAGGCATGGCGGGCGCGGTGCGCAAGCGCGCCAGGCCGCCGGGGCGCTTGCCATCCAGTCGGTATGCGGCACTGGCATCTGCCGGGGGCGGGAAGCGCGAGTCTGTCAACGACTAGCAAGGAGATCGAAATGAACCTGCGAACCGCAGTCCCCGCCCAACAACACCGGGAAGCGCGCCGCCAGACGCCACCGCGGCGCATCCTGGTCTGGGACGCGCCGGTGAGGATCTGCCACTGGCTCATCGCGCTGTGCTTCGCCGGCGCCTACATGACCGCCGAAAGCGACGCGCTGCGCCTCGTCCATGTCACGTTCGGCTACACCCTCGGAGGGCTGGTCGCGTTCCGTTTTCTTTGGGGACTGGCGGGGACGCGCCACGCGCGCTTTCAGTCGTTCGTGCACGGCCCGCGCAGCGCCCTTCGCTACCTGCGTACGCTCGCGTCCGGGCGGCCCGAGCATCACGTGGGTCACAATCCGGCCGGGGCGCTCGCCATCGTCGCGCTGCTCGGCCTCGCCGTGGCGCTCGTGGGGAGCGGCTGGGCGACCTACCACGAACTTGCCGGCCCGTGGACGGAGGATCTGCATGAAGGCGTCGCCAACACCATGCTCGGTCTGGTCGGCCTGCACGTGGTGGCCGTTCTCGCCAGCGCCCGGCTGCACCGGGAGAACCTGGTCCGGGCCATGATCGACGGCCACAAGATGGGGCCGGCGGCCGAGGCGATCGGCAAGCCCTTGCGCTGGCTGGCCGTTCTGATCGTAGTGGTGGTGCTGGGCTTCTGGACCTGGCAGTGGCAGAACGTCCCCGCCGAAGTGGCATCGCCGGTGGCGAGCGCCGAGCGGCACGATGACGATCGCGACGATGACTGAGGGATTGAGCGCCCCGCCGCTTGCAGGCGGCGGTCTTCGAATCCCACGCGAGAGCCGCGCAGGCGGCTCTCTCCTCTCCGCTTGCGCAACAAAAAAGGCTCCCATCGGGAGCCTTTTTCGTTACTACTGGCGGAGAGGGTGGGATTCGAACCCACGGTACGGTCACCCGTACGCCTGATTTCGAGTCAGGTACATTCGACCACTCTGCCACCTCTCCTAATTCGGTGCTTGCGGTCGCTTGCGCTGCAAGAGACACGCATTATAGCCACCCTCCACCAAAAACGGAAGAGCAAAGATTGCGCAAGGGCACAAAAATCGCCCGTCCCCGCATCAGACGGATGCAGGTGCCAGCCGCTCCAGGCCGCCCATGTACGGGCGCAGCACTTCCGGAATCACAACGCTGCCGTCGGCCTGCTGGAAATTCTCCAGCACCGCGACCAGTGTGCGTCCCACCGCCAGGCCCGAGCCGTTGAGCGTATGCAGCAACTCAGGCTTGCCCTGCGCGTTGCGGAAGCGAGCGTGCATCCGGCGCGCCTGGAAGGCCTCGCAGTTCGACAGCGACGAGATTTCGCGATAGGTGTTCTGCGCAGGCAGCCACACTTCCAGGTCGTAGGTCTTGGCGGCGCCGAAACCCATGTCGCCGGTGCACAGTTGCATCACGCGGTAAGGCAGACCCAGCGACTGCAGGATGAACTCGGCCTGGCCGACCATCTCCTCCAGCGCGGCGTACGACTGCTCGGGATGCACCGCCTGGACCAGTTCCACCTTGTCGAACTGGTGCTGGCGGATCATGCCGCGCGTGTCGCGGCCATAGCTGCCCGCCTCGGAGCGGAAGCACGGCGTGTGCGCGGTCAGCCGGATCGGCAGCGTCTCCAGGCCAACGATCTCGTCGCGCACCAGGTTGGTCAGCGAGACCTCGGAGGTCGGGATCAGGTAGAAGTTCTCGCCCTCGCCTTCCGCGCCACCCTTCTTCACGGAGAACAGGTCGGCTTCGAACTTGGGCAGCTGGCCAGTGCCGCGCAGCGAGTCGGCGTTGACCATGTATGGCGTGTAGCACTCGGTGTAGCCGTGCTTGCCGGCGTGGGTGTCGAGCATGTACTGGGCCAGTGCGCGGTGCAGGCGCGCGATGCCGCCCTTCATCACCGAGAAACGCGAGCCGGTCAGCTTGGTCGCGGCATCGAAATCCAGTCCGAGCTTTTCGCCGATGTCGACGTGGTCCTTGACCTCGAAGTCGAAGGCCGGCACGTCACCGACCTTGCGCACTTCCACATTGTCCGATTCGTCCTTGCCTACCGGGACCGACTCGTGCGGCAGGTTCGGCACCGATTCCAGGAAGCGCGCCATCTTGGTCTGCACCTCGGCCAGGGCCACTTCGTTGGCCTTGAGCTCGTCGCCCAGGCCCGCCACCTCCGCCATCACGGCGCTCGTGTCTTCGCCCTTGCCCTTGAGCATACCGATCTGCTTGGACAGCGAGTTACGCTTGCCCTGCAGTTCCTCGGTTCGCGTCTGGATCGCCTTGCGTTCCGCTTCGATGGCATTGAAGGCAGCCACGTCGAGCTGGAACTTGCGCGTCGCCAGGCGCGCGGCGACATTGTCGATGTCTTTGCGGAGTAGTTGGATGTCTATCATTGTCGGGGATTGGGACTTGCTATCGAAAGCGCAATTGTACCAAGCCGACAGCCATTCTTTCGCGAGATTTGGCAAGCGCGTCGCCGGGCTCCGGCCGGCCCTTGCCGGCCTTAGTTCAGGGCCAGTTTCTCGCCGGTCGTCAGGCGCTCGCCCTTGACGACGACGACGTGCATCGGGCCTTCGATCACGACCGGTGCGGCGGCGCCGGCGACTTCGAGCGGACGCACTTCGGCGGTGGCGTAGCTCACGCTCAGGCCCAGGACGGCGGCGGCGAGGAAGACGGCTTCGAAGTTTTTACGGACGTTCATGATGTGCTCCTGTGGGTCAAAAGTGAGTTGGTATGATTGAACTTTACCGACTCACTCCCACAGCTTCCATCGACTTGCGATGAAGCGCCAAAAACACGGGGCAGAATGCGCAAAAGGCGGGCCGAGCACGAAAAAGCATCGCGTTTCGCCGCAGTTGGGCGATGTGCGGCTCAGGAACCGTTCCCGCCAGCGCGCGCATCCTCGTCCAGGCCGCGCAACCACGCCAGCTTCTCGGCGATCTTGCCCTCGATCCCGCGCGGCACCGGCTCGTACCAGCGCGGCTCGGCCATGCCGTCGGGGAGGTAGGTTTCACCGGCCGCGTAGGCGTGCGGCTCGTCGTGCGCGTAGCGGTACTCGTGGCCGTAGCCGAGCTCCTTCATCAGCTTCGTTGGCGCGTTGCGAAGGTGGACCGGCACCTCGCGCGACTTGTCCTTGCGGACGAACGCCATCGCCCGGTTGAAGGCGTTGTAGCCCGCGTTGCTCTTGGCGGCGATGGCCAGGTAGATCACCGCCTGGCCCAGCGCCAGTTCGCCTTCGGGCGAGCCGAGCCGCTCGAAGGTCTCGGCCGCGTCGTTGGCCAACTGGATCGCGCGCGGGTCGGCGATACCGATGTCTTCCCACGCCATGCGCACGATGCGGCGCGACAGGTACTTGGGATCGGCTCCGCCATCGAGCATGCGGCACAGCCAGTACAGCGCGGCGTCGGGGTGCGAGCCGCGCACCGACTTGTGCAATGCGGAGATCTGGTCGTAGAAGTTGTCGCCGCCCTTGTCGAAGCGGCGCGCGTTGAGCGTCAGCGCGCTCTCGACGAATTCGCCGCCGATGGTCGTTATGCCCGAGGTCTCGGCCGAGGTCTTGGTCTGTTCGAGCAGGTTCAGGAAACGGCGCGCGTCGCCGTCGGCATAGCCGATCAGGGTGGCGACGGCCACCTCGTCGAAGCTCAGGTGCTGGAGCACGCGCTCCTGTGCACGCTTGAGCAACTGGAGCATCTCGCCGTCGGTCAGCGCCTTGAGCACGTAGACCTGCGAGCGCGACAACAGCGCGGAATTGACCTCGAACGAAGGGTTCTCGGTGGTCGCGCCGATCAGGGTCACCAGCCCCGACTCGACGAAGGGCAGCAAGGCGTCCTGCTGCGACTTGTTGAAGCGGTGGATCTCGTCGATGAACAGGATGGTGTGCTTGCCGCGCGCCAGGTACTGCTCCGCCTGTTCGATGGCGGCGCGGATGTCCTTGACGCCCGACAGCACCGCCGACAGCGCGATGAATTCGCAGTCGAAGGCGTTGGCCGTCAGGCGCGCGAGCGTGGTCTTGCCCACGCCGGGTGGCCCCCACAGGATCATCGAGTGCGGCTTGCCGGACTTGAAGACGAGATTGAGCGGCTTGCCTTCGCCGAGCAGGTGGCTCTGCCCGATCACCTCGCCGATCGTACGCGGGCGCAGCGCCTCGGCCAGCGGTGGCGAGGGTTCGGTCTTGAACAGGTCATCCACGCGGGGCTCCCCGGTGGCGTGGCGGCAATGCAGGCATGGTGTGCGGCGAAGTATGGTTGCGCAAGCGGCTAGTGTAGCCGATGCGCCCCGCCTGCGGGACGCGCACCCTTGTGGCGGCGCAAACGTGGCACGCGCCGGTCGTCCCCGCGCAGGCGGGGACCCATACAAAGCGGCCGCCGCCGAAACGCGGGCTCAGCATAGGTCCCCGTTTTCACGGGGACGACAGTCTCGCTTACTGCTTGAAGACGTCCGCGCCCTCGGGCATCTTGAACTCGAACTGCTGCGCCGGGAGTTGCGGGTTGCGCTGGAAGTTGGTGAAGCGCAGCACCGAGGTCTGGCCGAAGCTGTCCTTGAGTTCCATCGCCATCGGCACTCCGCCCTTCAGCCCGATGCGGATCTGCTCGAAGGCGGTGTCGCGCGCCTTGGGTACGGCGTTGAGCCACTCCAGCCCGTCGCGCTCGCCCGCTTCGGACAGGGTGAAGTTCTGTTCGAGGTTGTTGCTGCCGAACAGGATCGCCGCCGGCGACGAGCCGAGCGCGTTGCCGAGCTTGCGCACCGTGACCTGGTTCAGGTCCTTGTCGTAGATGTAGAGCTGTTCGCCGTCGGCCTGCAGCACCTGCTCGTAGGGCTTCTGGTAGGTCCAGATGAACTTGCCGGGACGCGCGAAGACGAAGGTGCCGCTGGAATTCGGCGCGGCCTTGCCGTTGGCGGACTTGCGCACCTGCTGTTGGGTGAACTCGCCGCGGGCGCTCTTGGTGCTCGACACAAACGTCTTGAACTGGTCCAGGGCGCCGGCCTGGGCGGCGCCGGAGAATGCGGCGGTGGCTGCCAGCAGGGTGGCGCCAAGCAGGGTGTTGAACGTTTTTCGCATGGGGCTTCCTTTGTTGTGGTGGGCGCCAGTGCCATGCGCGGCCCGGCCCACCCTAGTTGCTTTACTGCGCGGCCCGGCCTCGGCGCCCCCGCCCCCTACTCCGCATTCGCGGCGGGGACGAGGATGTCGCGGTTGCCGTTCGACTGCATCGGCGAGACCACGCCGCTCTGCTCCATCTGCTCGAGCAGGCGCGCGGCGCGGTTGTAGCCGATGCGCAGGTGGCGCTGCACCAGCGAGATCGAGGCGCGCCGGTTCTTGAGCACCACGGCCACCGCCTGGTCGTACATCGCGTCGGACTCGCCGCCGCCTTCGCCGGCCACGGCACCCTCGCCACCTCCGCCCTCTTCCAGCGTGCCGCCTTCGAGAATGCCCTCAATATAGTTCGGTTCGCCCAGCGTGTGCAGGTGTTTTACAACTCGATGCACTTCGTCGTCCGAGACGAAGGCGCCGTGCACCCGGATCGGCAAACCGGTACCTGGCGGCATGTAGAGCATGTCGCCCATGCCCAGCAGGGTCTCGGCGCCCATCTGGTCAAGGATGGTGCGCGAGTCGATCTTGGACGAGACCTGGAACGCGATCCTGGTCGGGATGTTCGCCTTGATCAGGCCGGTGATCACGTCCACCGAGGGGCGCTGGGTCGCCAGGATGAGGTGGATGCCGGCCGCACGCGCCTTTTGCGCGATGCGGGCGATCAGTTCTTCCACCTTCTTGCCGACCACCATCATCAGGTCGGCCAGCTCGTCGATGATGATGACGATCGTCGGCAGCTTCTCCAGCGGCTCGGGCGAGTCCGGCGTGATCGAGAACGGGTTCGGGATGTGCTCCTCGCGCTTGGCCGCCTCCAGGATCTTGGCGTTGTAGCCGGCCAGGTTGCGCACGCCGAGCTTGCTCATCAGCTTGTAGCGGCGCTCCATCTCGTTGACCGCCCAGTTCAGCGCGTGGCCGGCCTGGCGCATGTCGGTCACCACCGGCGCCAGCAGGTGCGGGATGCCTTCGTACACCGACATCTCCAGCATCTTGGGATCGATCAGGATCAGGCGCACGTCGTCCGGATCGGCCTTGTAAAGGAGCGACAGGATGGTGGCGTTGATGCCGACCGACTTGCCCGAACCGGTGGTGCCGGCCACCAGCAGGTGGGGCATCTTGGCCAGGTCCGCGATCACCGGCTTGCCGGCGATGTCCTTGCCCAGGGCCACCGTCAGGCTCGACGCGCTGTCGTTGTAGACCTTGGAGCCGAGGATCTCGGTCAGGCGCACGATCTGGCGCTTGGGATTCGGCAATTCCAGCGCCATGTAGTTCTTGCCCGGGATGGTCTCGACCACGCGGATCGAGGTCAGCGACAGCGAGCGCGCCAGGTCGCGGGCGAGGTTGACGATCTGGCTGCCCTTGACGCCGGTGGCCGGCTCGATCTCGTAGCGCGTGACGACCGGGCCCGGGTAGGCGGCGACCACCTTGGCCTCGACCCCGAAGTCGGACAGCTTCTTCTCGATCAGGCGGCTGGTGAATTCCAGGGTCTCGACCGCCACCGCTTCCTGGGCGGGCGGCGCCTCGTCCAGCAACGCCAGCGGCGGCAGGCCGGTGTCGCTCGGCAGGTCGTTGAACAGCGGCGCCTGCTTTTCCTTTTCGGCGCGTTCCGAGCGCGGCACGGCCATGATCTGCGGCTCGATCTTGATCGGACCGGGGACCAGGGCCGCCGGGGCGGCCGCCGGGGCGCCCGGCGAAGCGGCGGCCGCCATGGCGGCGGGTTCCGGCATGCCCAGTTGCGGCTCGGCCTTGACCACCGGCGGCGCGCTCGGCGGATGCTTCTCGACGTACTTGGCGCGCTCGCTGACCACGACTTCGTCGCGCTTGACGGCGGCCGCTTCGCCCTGCTTGCGGTCTTCGCGGTCCTCCATGCGCAGGCGGATCCATTCCACGCCGGTCTCGATCGCCTCGCCGATGCGCTCGGCGACGGCCAGCCACGAGACCTGGAAGAACAGCGAGAAGCCCAGCCCGAACAGCAGCAGGAGCAGCAGGGTTGCCCCGGTGAAGCCAAAACTGACATGGGCGGCGTGGCCGATCAGCTGGCCCAGCACCCCGCCCGGCGCGCGCGGCAGTTCCACGTCCCACGACCACATGCGCAGGTATTCAAGGCCGAGGCTGCCCGCCAGCATCAGCGCGAAACCGATCCAGCGCACATAGGTCTCCCCCAGGTGCTCGGGCTCGGCGGCCTCGGCGTTGCCCAGCTTGTCGGCCAGGCGACGATAGCCCTTCCAGACCCCGCGCAGGAAAATCACTCCCCACCACCAGGCGGAAAAGCCGAAGATGAACAGCATCAGGTCCGACAGCCACGCGCCGGCCCGGCCGCCCAGGTTGGCGATGCGCGGCACGGCGTTGGCGTGCGACCAGCCCGGATCGGCCTTGTTATAGCTTAGCAAAATCATCACGAAGTACAGGAAGGCCACGGCCATCGCGATCCAGCGCGCTTCGGAAAGCAGGCGCACCAGGCGCCCGGGCATCGGCGCCCGGGGCGGCGCCGGGTTACGGGTGTATCCTGTTGTCTTGGTTTGGCTGTTCTTGCTCATTGCTGCTACGACGAATGGATTCGCTTGCGCGGATTTTGCCCATTCTAAAGGATATATTGCCAAGCTACCCCATCATTCATGCTCGCGCGCATCATCGTCTATAATCCCGGGTGCCGATCGGGCTTGATGTTTGACCGTTCCGGCCCCAGTTTCCATACCTCTACACCACTACCGAACGCTCCCATGACCACTACCAAACACGCCAAAGTCCTGATTCTCGGTTCCGGCCCGGCCGGCTACAGCGCTGCCGTCTACGCGGCGCGCGCGAACCTGAGCCCGATGCTGGTTACCGGCGTCGAGCAAGGCGGCCAACTGATGACCACCACCGACGTCGAGAACTGGCCCGGCGACCCGATGGGCGTGCAAGGTCCCGAACTGATGCAGCGCCTGCTGCAGCACGCGGAGCGTTTCAAGACCGAGATCGTGTTCGACCACATCCACACGACCTTTCTGAACGAAAAGCCGATCCGCCTGGTGGGCGACTCGCACGAGTACACCTGCGACGCGCTGATCATCGCCACCGGCGCCTCGGCCCAGTACCTGGGCCTGGAATCGGAGCAGGCCTTCATGGGCCGCGGCGTGTCCGCCTGCGCGACCTGCGACGGTTTCTTCTATCGTAACCAGGAAGTGGCGGTGGTCGGCGGCGGCAACACCGCCGTCGAGGAAGCCCTGTACCTGGCCGGCATCGCCTCCAAGGTCACCCTGATCCACCGCCGCGACAAGTTCCGCGCCGAGCCGATCCTGGTGGACCGCCTGCTGGCCAAGGTCGCCGAGGGCAAGGTGGTACTGGAATACAACCACACGCTGGAAGAAGTGGTCGGCGACGACAGCGGCGTGACCGGCCTGCGCATCAAGTCCACCGAGAGCGGCGAGGTCAAGGCGCTGACCGTGCATGGCCTGTTCGTGGCGATCGGCCACAAGCCGAACACCGGCATCTTCGAAGGCCAGCTCGACATGCACAACGGCTACATCAAGACCCGTTCCGGCCTGGAAGGCATGGCCACCGCCACCAACATCCCTGGCGTGTTCGCCGCCGGCGATGTGCAGGACCACGTGTACCGCCAGGCGATCACCAGCGCCGGCACCGGCTGCATGGCCGCGCTCGACGCCCAGCGCTACCTGGAGGCGCTGGAGGGATAAGCAGGAGCATCGATGGCAGGCATGAAGGACTTTTCGGAACTGAAGGGCTTGCGCGACAAGCTCAAGGAAGACGAGCGACTGCGCGCCATCGAGAAGGCCGAGCGCGAGAAGCAGGAGCGGATCGCGCGCGAGCGCGCGGTCGAGTTCCGCTCGGCCATGGAGGGCGTTCGCAAGATGCCCGAATCGAACCGCTACGTGCACCGCCCGGTGTACGTGGCTCCCAGCCGTCCCACTCCCGCCCCGCGTCCCCTCAGCCCCGAGGAGGAAACGGCGGCGGTGCTGCGCGAGTCGCTGTCGGACCTGTTCGACGTGGACGGGCTGCTCGACGAGGACCCGTCGCTGAGTTGGGCGGCCGATGGCGTCGGGCCGGACGTGGTCAAGAAGCTGCGCAAGCGCCACTGGCCGGTGCAGGACGAACTCGACCTGCACGGCCTGACCCGCGACGGCGCCCGTGACGCGCTGACCGATTTCCTGCACCGGGCCAACCGGCGCGGCGTGCGCTGCGTGCGCGTGATCCACGGCGTCGGCTATGGTTCCGCCGGCGGCGAACCGGTGCTGCGCGGCGTCGTGCACAGCTGGCTGGTCCAGAAGGGCGAGGTGGTGGCCTTCTGCGCCGCCGGCCGCGCCGACGGCGGGCATGGCGCACTGATCGTCCTGCTGCGGGCAGCACTCATCGATTAAGTCGATGGTGGGCACGAGTGCCCACCCTACGCAGTGCCGCGATGGCTGATGGTGGGCACGAGTGCCCACCCTACGCAGCGCCGCAATGGCTGATGGTGGGCACGAGTGCCCACCCTACGCAGCGCCGGAATGGCTGATGGGGGCACGAGTGCCCATCCTACCGGCACGCCGCGCAACCTCGTAGGGTGGGCACTGGTGCCCACCGCTTCACCACCCGAAAACGAGCCCTCACAACCGTAGCGCCGCGTGGTAGGCTAGCAACATTTCCCAGCTTGCACGCTTTGCATGACCCTCATCAAGTTCATCGAAATCATGGCGATCCTGGTCGGAGCCTTCTCCGGCTTCATCGAAGCGCGGCGCAAGCGCATGGATCTGGTGGGTGTCTTCACGGTCGCGTTCATCACCGCGTTCGGCGGCGGCACGCTGCGCGACATCCTGCTCGACAAGCGACCGCTGTTCTGGGTCACGCACCAGGAGTACGCGATCCTGATCTTCGTGCTGGCACTGGTGGCTTCGCCCCTGATCCGCACCCTGCGCCAGCTGGTGTCCGAGCGCCTGATCGTGATCGCCGATGCGATCGGCCTGGGACTGTTCTCGGTGGCCGGCGTGTCGGCTGCGCTCAGTGCCGACATGCCGTTGTTCATCGCGTCGATGATGGGCGTGATCACCGGGATTTTCGGCGGGGTGCTGCGCGACATCGTCTGTAACGAAGTGCCGATGGTGTTCCGCGACGGCAAGCCCTACGCCATCTGCGCCTTCCTCGGCAACTGGATGTTCCTGCTGATGAGCATGTACGGGGTGGCCTACGACTTCGCCCTGTGGTCGAGCGCCCTGTTCATCAGCGGCCTGCGCCTGATCACCTGGAAGTTCGACCTGCGCATGGGGCGTTGAGCCTGCGGCCGGGACCGCAGGCGGATGCATCAGACCGCGTCCGGCCCGGTCTCGCCGGTACGGATGCGGATCACCTGCTCGACGTTCTGCACGAAGATCTTGCCGTCGCCGATCTTGCCGGTGCGCGCGGCCTTGATGATGGCATCGACCACCTGGTCGGCCATCGCGTCGTCCACCACCACTTCGATCTTCACCTTCGGCAGGAAATCGACCACATACTCGGCACCGCGATACAGCTCGGTGTGCCCCTTCTGGCGGCCGAAGCCCTTCACTTCCGTCACGGTCAGGCCGGTCACGTTGACCTCGGCCAGCGCCTCGCGCACCTCGTCGAGCTTGAACGGCTTGATCACGCAGGTAATCTGTTTCATGTCTACTCCTTTAAGCAAAGTCAGGTTGTCTCAGTCGGGGATATTGGCCAGGTCGTCCATCCAGACGATCGCCTCCGCGTCGCTTGGCGCGCGCCAGTCGCCACGCGGGGACAGCGAACCGCCGTTGCCCACTTTCGGTCCGTTCGGCACGGTGGAGCGCTTGAACTGGCTGGTCTTGAAGAAGCGGTACAGGAAGATCGACAGGAAGCGCTTGATCTCGGCGATCTCGTACTGGTTGCGCGGCCCGGCCTCGTTCGGCCAACGCCCCTCCTCCCTGTCCTTCCAGGCGCAATAGGCCAGGAAGGCGACCTTCGAAGGCTTGAAGCCGTAACGCAGCGTGTAGTAGAGGTGGAAGTCCTGCAGTTCGTAGGGTCCGATCACGCTCTCGGTGATCTGGGCGGGCTTGCCATCCTCGCCGGCCTTGCCGGGCACCAGCTCGGGGCTGATCTCGGTGTCGAGGATGTTGTGCAGCACCTGCTTGCCTTCCTCGCCAAAGTCGCCGGTCTCCGCCACCCAGCGCACCAGGTAGGAGATCAGCGTCTTGGGCACGCTGGCGTTCACGTTGTAGTGCGACATGTGGTCGCCCACCCCATAGGTGCACCAGCCCAACGCCAGCTCGGACAGGTCGCCGGTGCCGATCACGATGGCGTTGTTGAAGTTCGCCAGCCGGAACAGGTGGTTGGTGCGCTCACCGGCCTGCACGTTCTCGAACGTGACGTCGTACTCCTCCTTGCCCTCGGCGTAGGGGTGCCCCAGGTCCTTGAGCATCTGGATGCAGCTGGGGCGGATGTCGATCTCGTGCGCGCTGCAGCCGACCGCCGCCATCAACGCACGCGCCTGGCCCAGCGTGCGCTCGCTGGTGGCGAAGCCAGGCATCGTGTAGGCCAGGATGTTCGTGCGCGGCAGGTCCAGCCGGTCCATCGCTTTCGCGCACACCAGCAGCGCGTGGGTCGAATCCAGGCCGCCGGAGATGCCGATGACGAGCTTCTTGATGCCGCTCGACGCGATGCGCTGGATCAGCGCCTGCACCTGGATGTTGTAGACCTCGGTGCAGCGCTCGTCGCGCCGCGCGCGCTCGGCCGGCACGTAGGGGAAGCGTTCGACCGCCCGATCCAGCACGAGCGCGCCCTCCAGCGGGAGCGCGAGCGTGAAGCGCACCGTGCGAAAGCGCGCCACTTCGTCGCGATGCCGTCGCGCCGACTGCGCGAAGGTGGTCGCGTGCATCCGGTCCTGCGACAGGCGGTCCAGGTCCACGTCGGCATAGATGATGTGCGAGTCGTCGCAGAAGCGCTCGGCCTCGGCCAGCAGTTCGCCCTTCTCGTAGATCAGCGACTGGCCATCCCAGGCCATGTCGGTGCTCGACTCGCCGCGCCCGGCCGAGGTGTACAGGTAGGCCGCCAGGCAGCGCGCCGACTGCTGCGACACGAGTTGGTGCCGGTAGCCGCTCTTGCCGACCACCACGTTGGAGGCGGACAGGTTGACCAGCACGGTCGCGCCGGCCAGCGCCGCGAAGGACGAGGGCGGCACCGGCACCCACACGTCCTCGCACAGTTCCACATGAAAACGCAGCAGCGGCAGGTTCTCCACCTGGAACAGGAGCTCCGGGCCGAAGGGCACGCTTTCACCGCACAGCTCGATGCTATCCACCGTGGCGCAGTCCGCCGGGCTGAACTGGCGCGACTCGTAGAACTCGCCGTAGTTGGGCAGGAAGCTCTTGGGCACGACGCCGAGCACGCGGCCGTTGGCCACGACGGCCGCACAATTGAACAGCTGGTGATTGACCCGCAGGGGCAGCCCCACTACCATCGCCAGGGGCAGCCCGGCCGATTCGGCCACCACCGCCGCCAGCGCCTGTTCGCAGGCGTCGAGCAGCGCACGCTGGTGGAACAGGTCGTCGCAGGTGTAGGCCGACAGGCCCAGCTCGGGAAACGCGACCAGCGCGGCGCCCTGCGCGGCTGCCTGCCGCGCCAGCTCCAGCGTCTTTTCCACGTTGTAGACCGGGTCGGCGATCCGGCAGCGCGGGCTGGCCACCGCTACCCGTGCGAACTGGTGCGAGTACAGGTTGAAGAATGGGTTGTTCATCTGGGCGTCTTTCGCATGGCATCCGGCGCAAGGCTTCCTGGGCGCGACCCTGCGCTCCCGAGCGCCGGACCGCGACTATCTCTGAATGGAAGCAATTTTGAATTATCGCACGCATATCGTTTCTTCTCTGTCCGAGATCGGGCAAGCGGCCTGGGACGAGCTGGCGCAGTCACAGGACAAGCCCAATCCCTTCCTGTCATATGCCTTCCTCGAAGCCCTGCACGCCTCGGGCAGCGCCAGCCCGGACAAGGGCTGGCAACCGCAGTTCATCGCGCTCTACGAGGACGACACGCTGGCGGCCGCGCTGCCCCTGTACGTCAAGGGCCATTCGTACGGCGAGTATGTGTTCGACTGGGCCTGGGCGGAGGCCTACGGGCGCAACGGACTGGCCTACTATCCGAAACTGCTCTCGGCCATCCCGTTCACCCCGGTTACCGGACCGCGCCTGCTGGCGCGCGACGCGCGCGCGCGCGCCGCCCTCGTCGAGGTGCTCAAGGCGACCCAGGCGGCGGCCGATGTCAGCTCCACCCACGTCCTGTTCCCGCCCGAGGGACAGGCCCGGCAACTGGAGCAGGCCGGCTTCATGCTGCGCAGCGGCGTGCAGTTCCACTGGCTGAACGAGGGTTACGCCAGCTTCGAGCAGTTCCTCGACACGCTGGAACCGAAAAAGCGCAAGAACATCCGCGCCGAGCGGCGCAAGGTCGCCGCGGCGGGTGTCACGCTGCGCCGGGTGCGCGGGTCCGACGCCAGCGAGGCCGACTGGCGCCTGTTCAACCGCTGCTACCGCAACACCTACGCGGCGCACTACTCGACGCCCTACCTGAACCTGGACTTCTTCCTGCGCATCGGGCGCGACATGCCGGACAACATCCTGCTCGTGATCGCCGAGCGCGCCGGCGCGCCGGTCGCCGCCTCGCTGGTGATCCACGACGCCACCACCCTGTACGGCCGCTACTGGGGGGAGCTCGAACACGTCCCCTGCCTGCATTTCGAGGCCGCCTACTACCAGCCGCTCGAATTCTGCATCGAGCAGGGCATCGCGGTCTTCGAGGGCGGCGCGCAGGGCGAACACAAGATGGCGCGCGGCTTCCTGCCGATCCGCACCTGGTCGGCCCACTGGCTGGCCCATCCCGCCTTCGCCGACGCGGTCGAGCGCTTCCTCGAACGCGAGGCCGGCGGCATCGACGACTACCTGGACGAACTGAACGAGCGCACGCCGTTTCGCCGCCTGCACGGTTCCTGATCTCGCAATACATCAAGTGGTTTGCTGCACGTCCATCTTTAGCTTGACCGAGAGCAAATGCCGAGCGTCCGCTTGAGACAAGAATGTCCACGTGGGTTCACCAGATTACCCCAAGGCCCCGCCCCGGGGGAACGCTGTTCAGTAACAACCTCGGAGACAACAAATGGCAAGCGACGCATATCTTCAAATCGATGGCATCAAGGGCGAATCCGCCGATTCCAAACATCAGGGCTGGATCGAAATAACCGACGTACAGTTCGGCGTCACCCAGCCAAGAAGTGCAACGGCCTCAACTGGAGGTGGCCATACCGCCGAACGCGCCGAGCTAACCGAAGTCACCTTCGCGAAAATGGCGGACATTTCGTCGCCCATCCTGTTCCAAACCTGTGCAATGGGCAGGACCATTCCGAAGGCCAGAATCGAGTTCATGCGGGCAGACGGAAACGGCGAACCGATCAGATATTTCGAGATCGAGTTGGAAAACGTCTTGATCGGCCAAGTCAGGCCAGACCAAGGGGCGGACAACATGCTCTATGAAACCGTCCAGCTGAAATACTCCAAGATCAAAGTGAAATATACCCAGCAAAGGATCGCCGGCGGCACAGCCGGCAACACCGCCGGCGGTTGGGATTTGGCGGCAAACAGGCCGGCGTAAGGAGGCTGCCATGCCCAGATCGGCACTTTCTTCATCAAGGCAGAAACGCACCGAAAAGCCAACCAAGGGTGGCGGGAAAAAGAAAATCAAGGTCTACCTCGACCAGCAGATTGTCGAGGCGTACCAGGGGACAGAACGCATTTTTCGGTTTGAATGCGTCACCGGCGACAAGTGGGGTCCGACCGAACGGGGAACCTACTTCATCGGCCGAAGGCATGAAGACTACAGGAGCCGGAAATACGATGTCGACATGGACTGGTGCATGTTTTTCAGCGCAGATGGCAAGGCCTTCCATCAGTATCACGGGCGGGTGAATTTTGCCTTGATGCGCTCCACAAAGAAGTACGTGTCAGACATGATCGGATCACGTGGTTGCGTCCGACTTCGCGAAGCCGATGCGAAGGCACTGTTTGTATGGACTCCCCAGGGGACGGAGGTCAACATTTCATGAAGCGGCGCTACGCCATACTTGCGGCAGTATTGGGATCGGTTGGGGGATACGGCCTCGCGGTGTTCCCTGCAGCCGAGAGCGTTTCCGCGGCGGGTGCGCAGTATATGAGCATGCCAGAGGAGGACGTTCGCCTGCTTGGCTACTCTACCAAGACGATGACGCTGACGGCTCAACGCTCACAGGAGGGTGCGCCCTTTCTCGTTCAAGTCACGTTCGCTGACGGCCGCCCGGTACAGCGTTGCATCTCCCCCCCAGATCTGGCAGGCCACCTACGATCATTCACTCACTTCGTCACGAAGCGAGGGCTGACGATAGAGCAGCTAGACAAAGACTTCCCCGTGCAACATGGAGTTCTCGATCTCCGGAACGGGCCGAGTCCGGAGCCCGACGGCCCCTATCTCGTCTATACCGATACCGCCGGGAAAGCCGCTGCGATCGTCGCGTATGGCTCAGCTGTCGAACTGACTCTACCACTCGCTGCGTTCACCCGTCTGGAGGACGGCTGCAAGACGCTCACTACAATGTGAACTCATTCCCATCGGTGATGCCGGTCAGTCCTGCACGAACAGGCGCGGCTGGCTGTCGGCGTACTCGCGCAGCAGGTCCCACACCACCTTCACGCGGCGCAGGCGGTACAGGTCGGCGGGCGCCACCAGCCAGAACGAGCGCTCGGCGAAGAAGCTCGGCAGCACCGGCACCAGCCGTCCGTCGTCCGGCACCGCGTAGGGCGGCGCCATCATCAGGCCCATGCCGAGCGCGGCGGCCTCGATCTGCGCCGTCATGCCCGAGCAGCAGATGCGGCGGCGCGGCGTGAACCCGAACTCGTTCAGGTAGGACAGCTCGCGGCTGGCCAGCCGGTCCTGCACGTAGTCCACGAAGTCGTGCCGCACCAGGTCGGCCTGCTCGCGGATCGGCTCGTGCCGCGCCAGGTAATCCGGCGACGCGTACAGGTAGAAGCGGAACGATGCCAGCCGGGTGACGATGTAGCGCCCGGTGGCCGGCGGGTCCATCGTCACGCCCAGGTCGGCCTCGCGGTTGGCCAGGTTGGCGAAGCGCGGCAGGGCCAGCAGGTCGATCGACAGGTCCGGATGCTGGCGCAGCAGGCCGGCCAGCAGCGGCGCGACCACCTTCACCCCGAACACCTCCGGCACGCCGAGCCGCACCACCCCGTGCGCGGCCACCTCGGCCCCGCCCAACTGCTCGGCCGCCGCCAGCGCGGCACCCTCCATCGCCTCCGCGTGCGGCAGCAGCGCCAGCCCCATCTCGGTCAGTTCGTAGCCTTCGCGGCTGCGGTCGAACAGGGTCGAGCCGAGCTGGGTTTCCAGCCTGTCGATGCGGCGCGCCACCGTCGTGTGCTCGACCTCCAGCCGGCGCGAGGCGCCCGACAGCGTTCCCGCGCGTGCCAGCTCAAGGAAGAAGCGCAGGTCGGTCCATTCGGGCAGGGTATTCATGATGTACTTGTCCAGTATCAAGAACACATATTGTGCACTAGTGCACATTGCCCCTGCAATCAAAATGGCAACCCGCCCTGTCCGGGTGCGTAATCGGCATGCGTCGGGGAAGATGCCCCTGCGCCCGCGCACCAGACCGGTGCCAAGCCCTGTGCATTTATGCACAACGGGGTGGGCGATTGTTATCTATTCAACCTAACTCAACCGAGGCACACTTGCGCCATGCGAAAAAAATGAACGCATGCCGCTGACCAAAACCAGGAGACATAGATGCGTCTGACCAAGAAAAACCTGAAGCTGCTCAACCATTCCGCCGCCGCCCTGCTCGCCCTGTCCGGCGGCACGGGGGTGGCACACGCCCAGGTCGCCACCAGCGCGCCACCCGTCGAAGCGACCGAAGTGGGTCTCTCGAAGGTGGTCGTGACCGCGCGCCGCCGCGAGGAAACCCTGCAGGACGTGCCGGTCTCGGTGACCGCCTTCTCGGCCGACCAGCTGTCCAAGCAGGGCGTGCCCGACGTGACCGCGCTGGCGCTGGCCCTGCCCAACACCACGCTCAAGGCCTCGCGCGCGACCAACACCACGCTCACCGCCTTCATCCGCGGCGTCGGTCAGGCCGACCCGCTGGCCGGCTTCGAGTCCGGCGTGGGCATCTACATGGACGACATCTACCTGGCCCGCCCGCAGGGCGCCGTGGCCGACATCTACGACGTCGAGCGCATCGAAGTGCTGCGCGGCCCGCAGGGCACCCTGTACGGCCGCAACACCATCGGCGGCGCGGTCAAGTATGTGACGCGCAAGCTCGGCCCTCGTCCGGAAGCGCGCCTGAAGGCCACGATCGGCAGCTACGACCAGCGCGAGCTCGTCGCCACCGCCAGCACCCCGATCACCGAGACCGCGCGCATCGGCGCCACGGTCGCCAAGTTCAAGCGCGACGGTTTCGGCCGCAACCTCTACACCGGCGCCCACAACTACGACAAGGACCTGACCGCGGCGCGCGTCTCGGCCGAATTCACCCCCACCCCGGACCTGTTCATCCGCATCGCGGGCGACTACACCGACGACGATTCGAGCCCGAAGAACGGCCACCGCCTGATCGTCGGCCGCACCAGCGGCGCGCCGATCCTGGAAAACGTCTACGACACCCGCGCCAACCTGACCACCGCCCTCGGCCAGGAACAGGGCGTCAAGGCGCACGGCGTGTCGGCGCTGGTGGAATACACCATCAATCCCGAATTGAGCTTCAAGTCCATCACCGCCTCGCGCAAGGACAAGTCCTACGCGCCGATCGACTTCGATTCGCTGTCCGTGGTGGACATGGAAGTGCCGGCGCTGTACACCAACGAACAGTTCAGCCAGGAGTTCCAGCTCACCTACACCGGCCAGCGCGTGCAGGGCGTGGCCGGCGTGTACTACATGGACGCCAACGCTTTCAACAAGTTCGACACCATCCTCGCGGGCGCCCTGCCCCTGAGCATCTACACGATGGGCGACATCGACACCAAGGCCTGGGCCGCCTACTTCGACGCCAGCTACAACGTGACGGACGCGCTGAGCTTCTCGCTGGGCGGTCGCTACACCGTGGACAAGCGCGAGGCCGACGTGCTGCGCCAGATCTACTTCGGCCTGAACGGCACCCCGGCGATGGGCAACCCGAACGCCGTGCTGTTCCGCACCGACACCGACCTGCGCGGCGACCTGCTCGAGCGCGAGGACAAGAAGTTCACCCCGCGCGCGGCGGTGAGCTGGAAGATGAACGAGCATCACAACCTCTACGCCTCGTACGCCGAAGGCTTCAAGGGCGGCGGCTTCGATCCGCGCGTGAACATCGTCGGCACCCGCATCTCGGTCGCCCAGGCGCAGCAAGGCTACCGCCCCGAGACCATCGAGACCTACGAACTGGGCCTGAAGTCGGCCTTCAACGGCGGCCGCATCACCACCAACGCCGCCGTGTTCTACAGCGACTACCAGGACGTGCAGATCCCCGGCTCGATCGCGATCGACACCAATGGCGACGGCAAGGACGACAGCTTCGCCGGCATGACCACCAACGCCGGCAAGGCCACCATCAAGGGCGCCGAACTGGAAGCGATCGCCAACCTGACGCGCGACTTCACCGTCGCCGGCATGTACAGCTACATCGACGCTCAATACGACCAGTTCATCGTGGGGGGTGTGAACGTGGCGCACCAGCGCGTGTTCCAGAACACGCCGAAGAACTCGGCCAACCTGCGCGCCAGCTACGACATCGCGATGCCGGTGATGGGCCAGCCGGGCAAGCTGTCGCTGATCGGCAGCTGGTCGTACAAGGGCGCCACCAACCAGTTCGAAACCGTGTCGATCCTCGACCAGGATTCGTACCGGCTCTGGGACGCGAGCATCGTCTGGACCAGTACCGGCGGCAAGCTGCGCGTCGGCCTGCACGGCAAGAACCTGGGCGACACCCGCTACAAGACCGCCGGCTACCTGTTCCCGACCCTGGGCAACGAGGGTACGCTCACGGCCTTCTACGGCAACCCACGCACGGTTTCGGCGACGGTCGAATACCGCTTCTGATCCACCGCTCCGTCCCGCACTGTCCTGGCCGCCCCTTCCGGGGGCGCGGCCCGGACGGTTGCGGCCCGACCTCGGCGGTCCGTCCGCCTGAATCCACAGGATATTGCCAGCGTGTCCACCTTCACCCCCATCAGCTTCACCAGTACCGACGGGCTGGCGCTGTACGCGCGTGACTACCCCGCCGGTCCGGGACAGGCCAGGCTGCCGGTCATCTGCATCCACGGCCTGACGCGCAACTCGTCGGACTTCGACGAGCTCGCTCCCGAACTGGCACGCCTTGGCCGGCGCGTGCTGGCGGTCGACGTCCGCGGGCGCGGCCACTCGGCGCGCGACCCAGACCCGGCTAACTACAACCCGGTGGTGTACGCCGACGACATCGAAAAACTCATGCACGACCTGGGCATCGCCCGCGCCGTGTTCGTCGGCACCTCCATGGGCGGCCTGATCACCATGACGGTGGCTGCGCGCAGGCTGGAACTGGTCGCCGCAGCCGTGCTCAACGACATCGGCCCCGTCATCTCGGCCAAGGGTCTGGCGCGTATCGCCGGCTACGCCGGCCGCTGCAGCACCCTGTCCTCCTGGGACGAGGCGGCATGCTATGTGCGCGACATCAACCAATGCGCGTTCCCCGACAACAGCGAGGCCGAATGGGCCAAATGGGCGCAGCGCGCGTTCGAGCAACAGGACGATGGCAAACTCGCACCGCGCTACGATCCAAGCATTGCGCTGGCCTTGCAAACGGGTAAACTGCGACCGACATCATTGCCCGCGCGCATGGCGTTTCGCCGCCTCACCCGCAAGCGCCCCACCCTGCTGGTGCGCGGCGCCCTGTCCGACCTGGTCGAGGAGGACCAGGCGCGCTGGATGCGTAAGGCGGCGCCGGACCTGCACTACGTGGAGGTCCCCGGCGTCGGCCACGCACCGATGCTGACCGAACCGGCGGCGCTGGAGGCGATCCGCCAATTCCTGTCGCAGGTTCCCTAAACCAGAGAAGAAGGAGACATTCATGAACAAGCACCTCATCAAGCCGCTCTCGGCCGCCCTGCTGGCCGCCTTCGCCGCCACCGCGGCGCCGGCCGTCTTCGCCCAGGGCAAGGACCTGAAGGTCGCGCTCATCGCCGGCAAGACCGGCCCGCTGGAAGCCTACGCCAAGGAGACCGAGACCGGTTTCATGATGGGCCTGGAATACCTGACCGGCGGCAAGATGGAAATCGCCGGCCGCAAGATCCGCGTCATCGTCAAGGACGACCAGAGCAAGCCCGACCTGGGCCGCACCCTGCTGGCCGAGGCGTATGGCGACGACAAGGTCGACATCGCGGTCGGCACCACCTCGTCCGGTTCGGCCATCGCCATGCTGCCGGTCGCCAAGGAATACCGCAAGCCGCTGATCATCGAACCGGCGGTGGCCGACGCGATCACCGGCGAGAAGTGGAACAAGTACGTGTTCCGCACCGCGCGCAGCTCGATGCAGGACGCGCTGGCGGCCGCCAGCACCCTCAAGGCCGGCAGCGTCGCCTTCCTGGCGCAGGACTACGCCTTCGGCCGCGACGCGATCAAGGCCGGCAAGGAGGCGCTGGCCGCCACCGGCAGCAAGGCGCGCGTGGTGCACGAGGAGTACGCGCCGGCCACCGCCACCGACTTCACCGCCTCGACCCAGCGCCTGTTCGACGCGCTCAAGGACAAGCCGCAGCCGCGCGTGCTGGGCATCGTCTGGGCCGGCCCGAACCCGATGAACAAGATCGCCGACATGAAGCCCGAACGCTACGGCATCATGCTCGCCCCGGGCGGCAACATCCTACCCGTGATGCAGACCTGGAAGAACTACGCCGGCACCGAAGGCACCATCTATTACTACTACGCCTTCCCGAAAAACAAGATGAACGACTGGCTGGTGGCCGAGCACACCAAGCGCTACAAGACCCCGCCCGACATGTTCACGGCCGGCGGTTTCGCCGCTGCCAGCGCCGTCTACAACGCCCTGTCGAAGGTCCCGAGCGGCAAGAGCGAGCAACTGATCACCGCCATGGAGGGCATGAGCTTCGACACCCCGAAGGGCAAGATGACCTTCCGCAAGGAGGACCACCAGGCGCTGCAGTCGATGTACCACTTCCGCATCAAGAAGGACCAGAAGAACCCATGGGACCTGCTGGAACTGGTGCGCGAGATCCCGCCGAGCGAGTTGCCGCTGCCGGTCAGGAACAAGCGCTGACATGAGCCAGGCGACCAATGCCCAGCCGTCGCTGTCAACCCGCGACCTGACGATCCGCTTCGGCGGACACGTCGCGGTCAACGCCGTCACGGCTGACTTCCACCCCGGCACGCTGACGGTGATCGTCGGCCCGAACGGGGCCGGCAAGACCACCTACTTCAACCTGATCTCGGGCCAGTTGCCGGCCAGTTCGGGCAGCGTGCTGCTGCGCGGACGCGACATCACCCGCGAGGGGCCGGCGCGCCGGACCCGGCGCGGCATCGGCCGCGCCTTCCAGCTCACCAACCTGTTCCCCCACCTGACGGTGATGGAGAACGTGCGCCTGGCCGTGCAGAGCCGAGCCGGGATGGGCTTGAACCTGCTGTCAGTCTGGTCCAGCCACAAGGAGCTGATCGCACGCGCCGAGCACTACCTGGAACGGGTGGCGCTGGCCGCGCGCCGCGACGCCTTCGTCGGCACGCTCTCGCACGGCGACCAGCGCAAGCTGGAAGTGGCGCTCCTGCTGGCGCTGGAGCCGGACATCATGATGTTCGACGAGCCGACCGCCGGCATGAGCGTGGACGAGGTGCCGGTGGTGCTCGACCTGATCCACCAGGTCAAGCGCGACGGCAACAAGACCGTGCTGCTGGTCGAGCACAAGATGGACGTCGTGCGCCAACTGGCCGACCGCATCATCGTGCTGCACAACGGCACCCTGGTGGCGGACGGCGAGCCGACCGAAGTGATGCAATCGAAGATCGTACAGGAAGCCTATCTTGGAACACCAGAAACCGAACACGCCTGAGCCGGCCGCGCCAAAGCCGGCCGCGTCCGAGGCGCTGCTCACCCTGTCGGGCGTGCACACGCACATCGGCCAGTACCACATCCTGCAAGGGGTGGACCTGGTGGTGCCGCGCGGCGGCCTGGCGGTGCTGCTGGGCCGTAACGGCGCCGGCAAGACGACCACCCTGCGCACCATCATGGGCCTGTGGCAGGCCAGCGCCGGCAGCATCCGCTTCGACGGCCAGGACATCACCAAGCTGTCGACGCCCGACATCGCGCGCGCCGGCATCGCCTACGTCCCCGAGAGCATGGCGGTGTTCTCGGACCTGACCGTGCGCGAGAACCTGCACCTGGCCGCGCGCGGCGGCCCCATGGACCAGGCGCGCCTGGACTGGATCTTCGGCTTCTTCCCGGCCCTCAAGAAGTTCTGGAACTACCCGGCCGGCAACCTCTCCGGCGGCCAGAAGCAGATGGTGGCCATCGCGCGCGCGATCGTCGAGCCACGCAAGCTGCTGCTGGTGGACGAGCCGACCAAGGGCCTGGCCCCGGCCATCGTGCAAAGCCTGATCGCGGCCTTCCGCGAGCTGAAGGAGACGGACACGACCATCCTGCTGGTCGAGCAGAACTTCAACTTCGTCAAATCGCTGGGCGACACCGTCAGCGTGATGGACGACGGCGCGGTGGTGCACGCCGGCTCGATGGCGGCGCTGGCCGGCGACGAGCAACTGCAGCAGCGCCTGCTCGGCCTGTCGCTCGACTCACATCAATAGGAAACCACGCATGAGCGCAAGCCTTCCCATTGCCCTGCCGGACACGCCGCTGCCGGCCGCCAAGCGCGACATCGCGCCGCTGCTGCTGGTGCCGATCCTGGCACTGGCCGTGCTGCCGCTGATCGGTAGCTTCCCCACCTGGGTCACCCTGACCGTCGCCGGCCTGGCGATGGGCATGATGATCTTCATCATGGCCAGCGGCCTCACCCTCGTGTTCGGCCTGATGAGCGTGCTCAACTTCGGCCACGGCGCCTTCGTCTCGGTCGGCGCCTTCGCCGCCACCATGGTGCTGATCCCGATGCGCGGCTGGCTCGAAATCGACTCCCTGCTCGTCAACCTCGGCGTGCTGGCCCTGGCCGTGACGGTCGCGATGCTCGTCACCGCCCTGCTGGGCTGGGCCTTCGAGCGCGTCATCATCATGCCCGTGTACGGGCAGCACCTGAAGCAGATCCTGATCACGATGGGCGGCATGATCGTGGCCGAGCAGATGATCCACGTGATCTGGGGCGCGGAGACCGTCGCCCTGCCCCTGCCCACCAGCCTGCGCGGCGCGATCTTCCTGGGCGACGCCGCCATCGAGAAATACCGCCTGCTGGCGGTGGTGGTCGGCCTGGTGGTGTTCGTCGGGATGTTCCTGGTGCTGAACCGCACCAAGATCGGCCTGCTGATCCGCGCCGGGGTCGAGAACGGCGAGATGGTCGAGGCGCTCGGCTACCGCATCCGGCGCCTGTTCGTCGCCGTGTTCGCTGCCGGCTCGGCGCTGGCGGGCCTGGGCGGCGTGATGTGGGGCCTGTACCGCGAGACGCTCACCGCCGCCATGGGCGCCGAGGTCATGGTCATGATCTTCATCGTCGTCATCATCGGCGGCCTGGGTTCGGTCGGCGGCTGCTTCATCGGCGCGCTGCTGATGGCACTGGTGGCCAACTACACGGGCTTCCTGGCGCCGAAGGTGGCGCTGGTCTCGAACATCATCCTGATGATCGCGATCCTGATGTGGCGCCCGGCCGGGCTGTATTCGAAAATGCGGGGTTGAGCGAACATGATGATCCGACTTCTTTCCGGCGACCTGCCACGCAGCCGCACCCTGACCGGCGTGCTGCTGCTGATCCTGTTCGGCCTGCTGCTGGCGCCATTCCTGACCTCGGGCGCGCGCCCGCTCAACACCGCCGCCACGATCTGCGTCTACATCGTGCTGGTGGCCTCCTACGACCTGCTGCTCGGCTACACCGGCATCGTCTCGTTCGCCCATACGATGTTCTATGGGATCGGGGCCTACGGCATCGGCCTGGCCCTGGCCTCGGCCGACGAGCCGACCTGGACGCTGGCACTGACCGGCATGGCGCTCGCGCTCGTGCTCTCGCTGGTGCTGGCCTTCATCATCGGCCTGTTCGCGCTGCGCGTGCGGGCCATCTTCTACGCCATGATCACCCTCGCGGTGGCATCCTCGTTCGCGGTGCTGGCCTCGCAGCTGTCCGACTTCACCGGCGGCGAGGACGGCGTCACCTTCAGCGTCCCCGAAGTGCTGTCGCCCGGCTTCACGCTGATCGAGAACGAGATCTTCGGCCGCTCGATCGACGGCAAGCTGATCAGCTACTACGTGGTGTTCTTCGGCTGCCTGCTGCTGTTCCTGTTCCTGCTACGCCTGGTCAACTCGCCGTTCGGGCGCGTGCTGCAGGCGATCCGCGAGAACGAGTTCCGCGCCGAGGCGCTGGGTTACCGCACCGTGGTCTACCGCATCTGGGCCAACTGCCTGGCCGCGCTCGTGGCCACGCTGGCCGGCGGGCTGATGGCGCTGTGGCTGCGCTACGTGGGCCCCAAGACCTCGCTCGGCTTCGAGGTGATGACCGATATCCTGCTGATCGTCGTGATCGGCGGCATGGGCACGATGTACGGCGCGGTGGTGGGCGCGGCGCTGTTCATCCTGGCGCAGAACTACCTGAAGGAGCTGATGGCGAGCGGCTCGAGCGCGTTGGAAGGCGTGCCGGTCCTGGCCGCCGCCCTGCATCCGGACCGCTGGATGCTGTGGCTCGGCGTGCTATTCATCCTGTCGATCTACTTCTTCCCGATCGGAATCGTCGGAAAGCTGCGCCTGCGCAGCTACATGGCGAAGCTCAAACGCTGATCGCGTAACCATCACCGTCGTTCCCGCGTAAGCGGGAACCCATGCTGAGCCTGCCTGCTCACGGCGTATGGGTTCCCGCCTACGCGGGAACGACGTTTTAAAGGTTAGTCGCTTCTCCCGCTTCCCCCGCTTCTCCCGCTTCTCCCGCTTCCCCGCTTCTCCCGCTTCTCCCGCTTCTCCCGCTTCTCCCACTTCTCCCGCTTCTCCCGCTTCCCCGCTTCTCCCGCTTCTCCCGCTTCTCCCGCTTCTCCCACTTCTCCCGCTTCTCCCGCTGCTCCCGCCCCCCTCCCCGCGTTTTCTTAAACGAATATCAATATTCGTTGTCCAGCAGGCCATATTATCTAAATAACAATGGCCTCGTCGTCAGCCAGCGCGAGCGGATCACCATCCTACTGGCTCAGCATGAAAGCGCATTCCATGAAACCTCTCAAGACCTTGTACGCGGCCGCCGCTTTCGCGTTGGCCGCCCTCGCCCCAGCCGCCAGCCAGGCCGCAGGCGTCGAGGTGCTCAACGAAGGCTTTGGAACCGTTCCCGGCTTCCCCGGCTGGGTCCAGGTCAACAACAGCGCGCCGCCGGGCACCGGCTGGTTCCAGGGCAATCCCGGCATCTTCGCCGCCCACACCGGCGCCCCCGATTCCTACGCCGCCGCCAACTACCTCGGCGCGGCCGGCGGGATGGGCACGGTGGACAACTGGCTGTTCAGCCCGATCCTGAACCTGACCGGCCAGACGGTGCTCACCTTTTTCGCCCGCAGCGAGCTGCCGCTTTTTTCCGACCAACTCGAAGTACGCTACGCCCCGGGTGGCGGCACCAACATCGAGACCTTCGACACCGTGCTGTTCAGCCTGGCCGGGGACGACCTCGACGATTCGTGGCAGCGCTTCACCGGGGCGATCGCCGTCGAAGGTCCCGGCCGCTTCGCCTTCCGCTACTTCGGCCCCGCCGAAAACCTGAGCTACGTCGGCCTCGACTCCGTGCGCGTGGTGACCGCCGTGCCCGAACCTTCGCTGTACCTGATGCTGCTGGCCGGCCTTGGCGCAGTGGCTTTCCTGCGCCGCGTGCGCTAAGCCCCGGAGAACCATCATGCAAAACAACAAGCTACTCGCGGCCCTGCCACTGGCCGCGCTCTTCGCCGCCATCATCGGCATGCAGCCCGCCACCGCGGCCGAACCGCAAGAGGGCATGGTCGTCGTGCGCGACCCGAAGACCGGGAAGCTGCGCGCCCCAACCCCGGCCGAGGCGCGCGCCCTGCAGGCCCAGCGCCCGCCCACGCCGCAACTGGCACCCACCCAGCCGCAACTGGTCACCCGTCCCGACGGCAGCCGCCAGGTGCGCCTGGGCGAACGTGGCCAGGTGTATTCGGTCGTCACCCGGGACGGGAGCGGCAAGCTGCACGAGCACTGCGTCCACGGCGAGGCGGCAGCCGACAAGGCGCTCCGGCAGGAAGGCCAAGCCCCCGCGAACCACAAGGAGCCTCGTCATGAAACCCACTAGCGCTTCGCGCCTCGCGCGCACCGCCGCCCTGCTCGTGGCGCTGGCCGGCGCGTCCGCCGCCGCCCAGTCGGCCGCCACCATCACCATCGTCAACCAGAACGCGCCCGGCGTCGGCTTCAACGACCCCACCCCTGTCGCGCCGGTTGGCGGCAACCCCGGCACCACGCTCGGCGAACAACGCCTGATCGCGTTCCAGCACGCCGCCAGCATCTGGGGCGCGACCCTCGACAGCGGCGTGCCGATCCGCATCGGCGCCTCCTTCGTGCCCTTGGCGTGCACCGCCGACAGCGCGGTGCTCGGTTCGGCCGGCGCCTACGAGATCTGGGCGGACTTCACCAACGCGCCGCGTCCGCGCACCTGGTACCCCAGCGCGCTGGCCAGCAAGCTGGCCGGAACCGACCTGAGCGCGCCCGATATCCCGCACATCGTGGCCCGCTTCAATTCGCGCCTGGGCCTGTTCGCCGACTGCCTGCCGGGCGCCGGCTTCTACCTGGGCCTGGACAACAACGCGGGCAGCCAGATCGACCTGGTCACCGTCCTGCTGCACGAGATGGCGCACGGGCTCGGCTTCCAGACTTTCACCGACGACGAGACCGGGACCCAGATCCTGGACATTCCTTCGGTCTGGGATCACTACCTGATCGACAACCGCACCGAACGGCTGTGGGTGGAGATGACGCCCGCCGAACGGGTGATCTCGGCGGTGAGCTGGCGCGGACTGTCCTGGAACGGCAGCAACGTGAGCACGGCCCTGCGCCAGGTGCTGGCGCCGGTGTCGAACCTGGCCGTCTCGGGGCCGGCGGCAGGGGCGTCGGCGGGCGACTACGAAGTGGGCGACGCGTCCTTCGGTCCGCCGCTGGGCAGCGCGCCGGTCAGCGGCCAGCTCATGCCGGTCGTCGACCAGCCCGACGGCAGCGGGCTCGCGTGCGCACCCTTGGGCGCGCTGAACGCGCTCGCCGTGCGCGGCAATGTGGCCCTGGTCGACCGCGGCACCTGCGGCTTCGTGGACAAGGCGCGCAACGTGCAGGCGGCGGGGGCGATCGGGATGGTGGTGGCCGACAACGCCCCGGGCGAGGTCGCGGGAATGAGCGGCGAGGACCCGTCGATCGCGATTCCGGCGGTGCGCATCACCCAGGCGGCCGGACAGGCGCTCAAGGCCGCGCTGCAGACCCGCTCGCGCACCCGCTCGGGGGTGGTGGCCGCGCTCGGGACCGACGAGGACCGCCTGGCCGGCACCGACGGCGAAGGCCGGATCCTGATGTACACCCCGACCATCAACCAGCCGGGTTCGTCCGTGTCGCATTACACCACCGAGGTCAAGCCGAACCAGTTGATGGAGCCGTCGATCAACGCCGACCTCTCGCACGAGGTGACGCCGCCACGCGACCTGACCTATCCGCTGCTGCGCGACATCGGCTGGTAGGCGTGCCGGCCGCACACGGCCGCAAAAAAGGCCGGCCCCTCGCGGGTGCCGGCCTTTCTCGTGCCGCGGCCAGGAATCAGGCCTGGCTCTTGCGCTTGAACGCCTCGACGCCGTTGCTGATCTCGGCCTTCGCCTCGTCCGGACCGCCCCAGCCTTCCACCTTGACCCACTTGCCCTTTTCCAGGTCCTTGTAGTGCTCGAAGAAGTGCTGGATCTGCTGCAGGCGCAGGTCCTGCAGGTCTTCCGGTTTCTGCCAGTGGCTGTAGATCGGCAGGATCTTATCGACAGGCACAGCCAGCACCTTGGCGTCGCCGCCAGCCTCGTCCGTCATCTTCAGCACGCCGATGGCGCGGCAGCGCACCACCACGCCCGGGATCAGCGGGAACGGGGTGATCACCAGCACGTCGCACGGATCGCCGTCGTCCGACAGGGTCTGCGGCACGTAGCCATAGTTGCACGGGTAGTGCATCGCGGTACCCATGAAACGGTCGACGAAGATGGCGCCGGTGTCCTTGTCCACTTCGTACTTGATCGGATCGGCATTCATCGGGATCTCGATGATGACGTTGAAATCGTTTGGCACATCGCGGCCGGCAGGCACATTGTTCAGGCTCATGGGTCTTCCTTGGTTGCTGAAGGATCAATAAAGGTGCTCATTATAGCCGTTCGACGGCCGTTTTTGCGGTGCAACAGGAGCAAGCCGCGGCGGCGACCCGGGATGTGCCGAAGGGCAATCCGAACCGCCGCGGCCGGAATGCCCCTCGCGCCTGTGTGCCTACAGCACGGTCGCCAGCGCGCACTGGCGATAGTGGTGCGCCGCCTGCTCGCCCTGCCCCAGTGCCTCGTGCATCTGGGCCAGCTTCAGGTGGGCCTCGCGCACCATCGGCGCTTCGGTCGCGTCCGACAGGGCCGACTCCAGGTAGCGTTGCGCCTTCCCCCAGAGCTTTTGTTTCAGGCACAGCGCACCGAGGGTGAGCGCCAGTTCCGGGTCGTTCGGACGCTCGCGCAGCCAGGCCTCGCACTTCTCGATCTGGGCCAGCAGGGTCGGCGAGCCTTCCGGACCGGCGGCGTCGCGGTAGGCGCGGATCACGCGCTCGTCCCACCCCGCCTTGAGCGCATCCTCGATCACCACGCGCGCCTCGTCGTGCAGGCCGCGCGAGTTGAAGGCGGCGGCGGCGGCGGCGGCGATGTAGGGCTTGGTACGGTCGGCGGCGGGCACGCCGGCCCAGGCACGGCGGATCGACTCGACGTCGTGCGCCCCCTCGGCCAGCAGCGCGTCATACGCCAGTTCGCGCAGGCGCGCCGACAGGGCCGGGTGCAAGGCCTTGCGCTTGTCCAGGATGCGCACCAGGCGCAGCACCTCGGGCCAGTTGCGGGCCTGCTGGTGCGCCTTCATCGACCACTGCAGCGCATGGATGTGGCGCTGGCCGCTCGCGTTCAGCTCAGCCACCGCCTCCAACGCGGCCTCGGGCTGGTGGTCGTCGACCAGCAGTTCGGTGGTGGTCATCAGGCGCGCGACCTTGAGCGCCGGATCGTGGGCCACGCCCGCCAGCCAGGCGTCGCGCCGGGCCGGTTCGCGCATGCGGTGCGCGGCGCGCGCGCCGATCAGCGCGGCCAGTCCGGCGTTCTCCGGCAGCTCGGCGGCTCGCATCGCGGCCTTCTCGGCGTGCCCGAAACGTCCCTCGAACAAGGCCTTGAGCGCGTCGCGCAAGCCCTTGTTGCCTTCGCGCTCACGCTTGCGCTGGCGGTAGGCTGCCACCCGCTGCGGCATCTTCAGCGTCGCGCCGACCGCGCGCGCCAGACCGTACAGCACGAAGAACAGCACCAGCAGCAGCACGACCACCAGGTTGAGCGACATGTCGATCCGGTGCGGCGGATAGAACAGCACGACGTTGCCCGGGTTGAAGCGGGCCGTCACGGCGATGCCGATGGCCGCGGCCATCAGCGCAACTAACCAGAGGAGTAGACGCATCGCTTATTGCTTCGCTTTGTAGTTACGCACGGCGTTCAGACTGTCGTTCAGGGTCGGCATTTCGATCGTCAGGTCGTTCGCCTGGACCTGGCGCAGGGTCGCCTGTACCGCCTGGGTCGAGCGGGCGCGCGTGTCGAAGTACTTGCGCAACATCTCCTGCGCCTCCTCCAGGTCCTCGCGGAAGGTCGCCTCGTTACGCGACAGCAGGGCCAGGCGCGCGTTGAGCAGACGCAGCTTGAGGTTCTCGCGCACGAAATACGCCTGGGTCGGCGAAAGCATCAGCGCCTCCGGCGTCTCGACGCGGCGCACGCGGATCAGCTGGCGGATGTCTTCCCACATCTCCTCGCTCCAGTTGCGCCAGGTCTGGGTCAGGCGTTCGCCGACCGACATCGGCCCGGTGGACGCGGCAGGCTTCCGCTCGCGCTCGACCGCTTGGACCGGCAACAGCGGCTGCTCGTCCGACAGCATCGGCAGGGTATCGACCTGGGCGATCACGTTGTCCAGGCGCAGGGCGACGCCGGCCATGTCCACGGCGGGCATGACCTTGAGTTTTTCGATGTCGCCGGCGATCGCGCGGCGGATCACCAGGAACTGGGGCTTGTCGGAACGCGACAGCGACCGGTCGGCATTCTGCAGCGCGATCAGCGCGCCCTCCACGTTGCCCGCCAACTGCAACTGCTGGCTGGCCGTGGACAGCACCTGTTCGATCTCGGACAGCGCCCATTCGTCGCGGTTCTTCGACAGGTCCTGGTAAAGCTGCTCGAGCGCCAGTTGCTGGCTCTGCGCCTCGCTCTGGCGACTCTCCAGCACGCCCACCTTGACCTGCAACTCCTTGGCCTGCGAGGCCACTTCGCGCGCCAGCGCTGCCGTCTCGGCCGCGGTCGCGTTGCCCTTTTGCAGGCTGCGCGCCATGTCCTGGCGCAGGCTGTTGATCCGGGTGTGGGTGGACAGGGTCTGGGCCGCCAGCAGCAGGGCCAGCACGATCACCGCGGCCGGCATCGGCCGCGAAATGGTGTCGAACAGGCTCTCGCCGCGCCCGCCGTGCGCGGGCGGGGGAGGCGGCGGCGGCGGCGGCG